>Ga0172371_10009769_pt1 | contig 13116 bp, 12 predicted proteins | sample Lak12m_FD_114543 | JGI IMG/M metagenome (GOLD analysis project Ga0172371, IMG submission 114543) | Freshwater microbial communities from Kabuno Bay, South-Kivu, Congo - kab_022012_12m | ecosystem: Environmental > Aquatic > Freshwater > Lake | place: Democratic Republic of the Congo: South-Kivu... | reverse complement strand
TGCCCGTGGCGCCCTCGGTGGGTGTGTGCCTGATCCTGGACCCCATGCTAGCCACCGGCGGTTCGGCCGCTGCCACCATCTCGATCCTGAAAAAATGGGGGGTGAAGCGCATCAAATTCATGGGCATTATCGGCGCGCCGGAGGGCATCCAAACCGTGCACGGTGCGCACCCGGATGTGCCGCTGTACCTGGCTGCGGTGGATGACCACTTGAACGAGATTGGTTACATCGTCCCGGGGCTGGGAGATGCCGGTGACCGGCAGTTCGGCACTGCTTGATATAAGACAATCCTTGTCTTCAACAGATGGGGGGATCGCGGTTCAAAACAGACGTTCACTAATCGACTGACTAAACAGTTACCCTTGAAATTCTTTTACCTCGATTTTATTAACAATTGCTTAGACAACGTTTTTTTTTTTGCCGTCGGTGATGCCAGGTTGGAAAAGATCCATATAAAAAAGGGCGATCCCTGAGCTCGTCGAAGGGCGACCCCTGAGCTCGTCGAAGGGTCGCCCTATTATGATTTTTGTTTATCTTTACGCAGCCGCTTCCACGATCTTGACGAACTCGCCCGCTTTCAGGCTGGCGCCGCCCACCAGGCCGCCGTCGATTTCGGGTTGATGGAAAAACTCACCCGCGTTTTCGGCTTTAACTGAACCGCCATACAGGATGCGGATCTTCTGAGCGACTTCATTTCCGAACATGCTGGCCAGATTCTGGCGCACCACCTTGCCGATCACGTCGTTGGCTTCCTCTGGTCCGGCAGCTTTGCCGGTGCCAATGGCCCAGATGGGTTCATAAGCCACGATCAGGTTCTCGGCCGTCTTGGGATCGATTTCCTTGAGGCCATTTTTCACCTGCCGCTCGACCACAGCCGCTGTCTTTCCGCTTTCATATTCCTCGAGCGTTTCACCCACACATACGATGGGCGTCAGGCCAGCAGCAAAGGCTGCCCTGGCCTTCTTGTTGACGGTCTCATCCGTATCAGCGAAAAAAGCGCGCCTTTCGGAATGTCCGATGATGACATACTGGCAGAATTCTTTGACCATGGCCGGCGAGAGTTCCCCCGTGAAGGCTCCGGATTCCTCCCAATGCAGGTTTTGGGCGCCCAGACCCACTTCGGTGCCGGCCAGCATGCCCGAAATGACCATCAGGGAAGTGAAAGGCGGGCAAACCACGCGATCCACGGTTTTAATGGCTTCCAAACCCGGCAGCATATCAGCAACCAGCAGGGTGGCCTGATCCACGGTTTTATTCATTTTCCAGTTTCCAGCAACTAAAGGCTTTCGCATAAAAGACTCCCAGTTAAAGTTTAGGCAATTATAACTACAAATCTGATCTTAATTCTATTTGGGGGTCTTTTTCGGTTTGACGTTTACCCCGTATTTGGTTATGATGAAACTGACCGGGTTGGCCGGATGATCGCGGCACGTTCAGCGTGTCGAGGAAAGTCCGTACTCCAAGGAGCGCGAAACCGGGGAAACCCCGGGACGGGGCAACCTGTCGGAAAGGGCCACAGAAACATACCGCCCGCAAGGGTAAGGGTGAAATGGTGGTGCAAGAGACCACCGGGAAACGCAGCAATGCGTTCGCCGGGCAACCCCTTTCGGGAGCAAGGTCAAACAGAGGCTTGCTTGCCACAGGCAGCTCACCTGGCCGGCGCAAGCTGGCGGCCTCAGGTGGACCGCGCAGACAGATGATCATCCAGGCAGGCATGCCCTGCCGGACAGAATGCGGCTTACAGGTCAACCCGGACGCATCAACCATACGAGGAGTAGAAAGATGTCGATCGTTCATAAATTCAGCGGCAAATCCAACGATTTCAGCTGGCAGGGCGTCGCCAGCCAGGTTCTCAGCGATGACGGCCTCGAATTCATCACCAAGCACGTGCTGATCGGCGAGAACGAGGGCGCGCCAAACTACATCATGCGCTATTTCCGCGTCGATCCGCACGGCCACAGCAAGTTGGAGCGGCACCCGCAGGAACACGAAGTTTTCATCCTGCATGGTAAAGGCCAGGCGCAGATTGCCGACCAGTCGTACGATGTCGAGCCCTTCGACGTGGTATTCGTCAGCGGCGGCGAATTGCACCAGTTCAGGAACACCGGCAGCGAACCGTTCGGGTTCATCTGCGTGATACCCAAATAAGTAGCTTATTAATTGATCGGTTGATAGAATCCGGCACGATTTCTGCCGGATTTTTTCGCACCTTTCCTTCAAAGAACTTAATCGGATTATTTTACGTAAATATATTGATGCAGACACAAGTCTCCAGATAAAACAGGCGTCGCAGGATTCACATGGAAATCACTTCACACAACAACTCATGGAAAAAAAAGTTCTTTCTGTTCTGGATCAGCCAGGCTTTCTCGCTGTTCGGCTCCACGCTGGTGCAGTTCGCGCTGGTCTGGTGGCTGACCCGCACCACCGGCTCGGCCTCCATTCTGGCCACCGCCACAGCCATTGCTATCATCCCCGAGATCGTGGTCAGTCCCTTCGCCGGCGCGATCATTGACCGTTCCAATCGCAAAAAGGTCATGATGCTGGCAGATGCGGTCATCGCCATCGCCACCGTTCTGCTTGCATTGATGTTCTATTTCGATCTCGTGCAGATCTGGCATATCTACGTCCTGATGTTCATCCGCGCGGTCGGCGGCGCATTCCATTTTCCGGCTGAGCAGGCTTCCATTTCACTGATGGTGCCCGGCGAGCAGCTGGCGCGCATTGCCGGGTTGAACCAGGCGCTGCGCGGAGGCGTCAATATCATCGCGCCGCCGCTCGGCGCGCTGCTGCTCGAGCTTTTGGACGTGCAGGGCACGCTGGCCGTCGATTTCATCACCGCTTTCATCGCAGTCGGGCTGTTGTTCTTTATTCACATCCCCCAACCTGAGGTATCGGAAGAACAAAAATCGCTGACGATCAAGACGCTGGCTGCCGACATGCTCAGCGGTTTGCGTTATATTTTGAACTGGAAAGGCCTGGTCGCCCTGATCGCCATCGCCATGGGTTTCAAGATCGCCCTCTCCCCGGCCTTCTCGCTGCTGCCGCTGCTGGTCAGCAAACACTTCAACGGCAGCGCCGCCCAATACGCCTTGATGGAATCCATCTCCGGCATTGCGGTGGTGGCCGGCGGGCTGTTGCTGGGTGTCTGGGGTGGTTTTAAAAAGAAAATCTGGACCACCTGGCTCGCCCTGGTGTTGATGGGAGCTTGCTTCATATGGATCAGCGTCCTGAAGCCGACGCAGTTCCCGGTTTTCCTTGGGGCGATTTTCATTTTGAGCTTCATGCTGCCATTGATTGACGGCCCTTTCCTGGCTATCCTGCAGGCCAACGTAACGCATGACTACCAGGGGCGCGTACTGACCATGACCTCCAGCCTGCTGTGGATCACCACCCCCATCGGCCTGGCCATTGCCGGACCGCTAGCCGATCGTTTCGGTTTACAGGTTTGGTATCTCCTGTCCGGCATCACCTGTCTGCTCGGGATGCTGTTCGGCCTGCTGCTGCCCCAGGTGCGCAATATCGAGTGAGCGGTACCTGGCGAATTCTAGCTTCCCAACCGGTTTATTTATCATTATTTTCATATATATCTTGCATATTTTGCGAAAAACCGCTATACTTGGGCTCCTAAATCAATCGACCAAACCTGCCGGCAAGATCGTATCCGCGGGTTTATCTCGAAGAGGTAAAAGGTTATTCTTATGAGCATGATTGGACCCAAAGTCAAACTGGCCCGCCGTTTGGGGGTGGCCTGGACACCCAAAGCCGCCCGCATTCTGGAAAGGCGGCCATCACCTCCCGGCCAGCATGGCGCTGACCGAAAACCGGCCCGCGATTCGGTGTACAAGCGGCAATTAACGCAGAAACAGCTTTTACGCTACCAATACAACATCCGCGAAAGACAGCTGCGCAACTATTACCGCAAGGCGCTGAAGAGCCGCGGCAATTACGACGAACGCCTGATCCAGTTGCTTGAGACGCGTCTGGACGCGCTGGTGCTGCGAGCAGGCTTCGCGCCCACCATCTACGCCGCCCGCCAGTACGTCACGCATGGGCATGTGCTGGTAAACAATCAACGCGTGAATTTTCCCTCATTCACGGTAAAGCCAGGCGATGAAATCAGCATGACCCTCAAGAGCCAGGCATTCCTGAAAGATTTGCTCCCCAATCCGCCGGCAGCGCCCGCCGTTTACATGGATTTGCTGCCACAGGAATACCGCGCGAAATTGCTGCGCCTGCCCGCTACGGCGGAAGTGCCGGTCATATGCGAGATCAAACAGGTCATCGAGTATTATTCCCGTTAAAGCTTCCCTGAGTAAAAAGGGATAATCTCACAGCTGAAGAGATACTGTTTATAATTCCCGTCAATCATGACGGGATCTTTTTTACTGATTGGCATATGGTCAGGGATTGGGATTGCTCTGGCGGTCACTTTCGCGCTTATCCAACGCTTTACATTAGACCATTTTAATACCCGCGAACCACAGCGATTGCTTTCAAGGACTATGCTGCACTCTGCTTTTCGCATCCTGTTATGCGGCATCCTCCTGTATTTCGCTTTTTCCTCCAGTCTCGTTTATGGATTGACTTTTCTGATCACTTTTCTAATCTCTCGCTGGATTTCGCTGTTCCTGCTTTCCAACCAGCTTAAACCCTGAAATTGGATCGCATCGGCAGTGCGAATTGTCATTTGTGGGCAATTAACTTCCTCCCGGAATCTTAAAAAGACTTGACTCGCGCCCCTATTTTTGCTACGATATGCTAAAGCGTTTTAGCAAAGCGTATTAGCATGAGCAAAAGAGCTACCGCACTGGATGTCGCCAAAGCCGCAGGGGTCTCTCCCACGACTGTTTCTTTCGTGCTGAACCATATCGAGGGCATGCGCATCAGCCAGGAAACCCGCGAGCGCGTCCTGGAGGCTGCCAGGACGCTCAATTACCACCCTGATTCCTCCGCCCAAAAAATGGCGCGCGGTAAAACCTCCGTGATCGGCCTGGTGCTGCGCCAGAATCCCGAAAAAGCCTATGCCGACCTGTTCATCCAGGATGTTATGCAAGGTATCAGCAGCGTGATTCGCGAGAATGGTTATCAGCTGCTCTTCATCCCCCTGCCCCCTGAAGACAAAGAAAAGAGTTATTCCAAGCTGATCAACGAGCGTCACGTGGACGGACTGATTGTTTCCGGCCCGACCGAAGATGATTATGAGTTGGCGGAAGTCTTCAACGAAGGCGCCAAGATCGTCATGATGGGCAAGATCATCGGCTCTAATATTCCCTTCATTGATATCGACAACCAGAAAGCCGCCGAGACCGCCGTCGGTCATCTGGCCGCTCTCGGGCACGAACGCATCGCCATTATCACCAACGCCCCTCTTAATTTCGCCAGCAGCAAAGACCGCTTGCAAGGGTACAAGAATGTTCTTGAACAGAACGAACTGCTCCTTGATGATAGGTTAGTGATCCTGGGAGACCGCACGCCCGAGTCCGGTTACCAGTCCATGCAGCAATTATTAGAAATTGAACCATTACCCACAGCAGTTTTCATCGCTTCCGATACGGTGGCTTTGGGCAGCTTGAACGCCCTTTACGAAAAAGGTATCCGCGTCCCGGAGGATATGGCAGTGGTCGGATTCGATGACATCGCCCTGGCGCGCTACGTGATTCCGCCTTTGACCACCATCCACCTGCCGGCTTACAGCCTGGGTTTGGGAGCAGCCAACATGCTCATCCAGCAGATCAATAACAATTTTGAAGAAAGCAGTGAAATTATCCTGCAGACCCGCCTGGTGATTCGTGAATCCAGCGGAAAAAATATCTGATCTAAAACCAAATCAGGAGGTGGAAAGCGGAAAAACAGAAAAAACAGTTTGTTTCGAGTGCACCAAAAATATGAGAGGAGAAAAAAATGTTTAAGAAAATTTGGTTCCTGGTTACTATTGTTGCCATCGCATCACTGGCAGTAGTTGCTTGCCAGCCAGCCGCGGCAGTTGAAACAGCAGAAGAAGCTGCGCCGGCAGTGGAAGAGGCAGAGGCAGTCGAAGAAGCACCGGCGGAAGAAGCAGCCGGCGGGATCGATTGCACCGGTGTGAGCGCTGGGGATGAGATCAGCATGCTGTATCAATGGTCGGGTACGGAAGAGGAAAGGTTGAACGCGATCCTGCAGCCCTTCGTGGATGCTTGCGGGGTTGTGATCGTCCCCGAATCCACCCGCGACCAGGCTTTGCTGGATACCAAGGTTCAGGCCGGCACTCCCCCGGATGTGGCCTTCTGGAACGTGGCGCAGTTGGTTCAATACCAGGATTCCCTGAAAACCATGGATGAGCTCGGCGCGCACGGCGACAATTATGCCGATTTCTTCAAGGATCCGGGCACCGTCAACGGCAAGTGGCTGGGTCTGCCCGTCAAAGCGGATATCAAAACCATCATCTGGTACAGCCCGGCTGTATTTGCAGCCAAAGGCTACACGGTTCCCACCACCTGGGAAGAACTGGACGCCCTGGTTGAGCAAATGGTGGCTGCTGGCGACGTGCCCTGGAGCATGGGCATGGAATCCGGCGACGCGACCGGCTGGACCGGCACCGACTTCCTGCAGGATATTTTGCTTGTCCAGCAGGGTCCGGAATATGTACTGGGCATCATGGATGGGACTGTGGCATATAACGATGCCGGCGTGAAGCAGGCTTACGAAACCTACGGCAAATGGGCCATGGATCCCAAGTACACCGTGGAAGGTGCCCAAGGCACGCTCTCGATCGGTTTCAACGATGCCATCTTCAAAGTCTTCTCCGATCCGCCAGAGGCGATGATGGTCAAGCAATCCGGTTTCGCCGGCGGCAATGTGGCCACGCAATATCCTGACCTGGCTTACGGCACGGATTATGACTTCTTCGCGGTGCCCGGCGCGCAAGGCTTGCAGGGCGGCGCGGACTGGATGATGGCGTTCTCCGATACGCCCGCTGTAAAAGCGCTGGTAGCTTACCTTTCCTCCGCGGAAGGCGGCGCGAATTGGGCCAAAGCCAGCTTCGACCTTTCACCCAACAAGGGCGCGGCAGGCAACTACGTCGATGCAGCCCTGGTCAAGAAGGGCGCGGCGCTGGCCAACACCCAGGGCTTCACACCGGATATCGGCGATACCATCCCCGGCGGGTTCGGTTCGGCTGAGTTCAAGGGTATTTCCGATTACGTGAACGGTGGCGACCTGGATACCATCCTGGCCGATCTGGCAGCCGTTCAGGCGGAAGCGCTGAAATAGTTCATTCACGCCTGGCCAATCAGGCTATAAAATGTTAAAAGGGGGTGCCGATTGGATCGGCACCCCATCTCAACCTCAGTAATTATCGCTTTTATTATTATTATTTTTTCTTTCAGGAAGGGAAAAATATGGCAAAAAATATCCCGGGAATTATGCGCCAGAAACAATCAACACCCTGGTTCTATTTATTGCCGTCGCTGCTGGTGATGGCGATCTTCATTGTTTATCCTGGCTTGAATACTTTTTACCTCAGCCTGCGCAACATTGATGATTCCGGTTGGGCATCCACAGCCTGCAAAACCGGCGAAACATGTTGGGGAATCTTCGAGAACTATCATTATGCGCTGACTTCCACGATTATGCAAACCGCGTTCTTGAACAATATCAAATGGATCCTGCTGATGGTCAGCGGCACGGTGGCGCTGGGCTTGCTGATCGCTGTTCTGGCAGACCGGGTGCGCTATGAATCGCTGGCTAAATCGATCATCTTCCTGCCCATGGCGATCTCGTTCGTGGGCGCGGGCGTGATCTGGAAGTTCATGTACAACTATGATACCGGTCAGGTTCAGATCGGTTTGTTGAATGCCATGGTGACATCCTTCGGCGGGAAACCGGTCTCCTGGCTGACCGAGCCGCAGCTGAACACCATCGCCCTGATTGTGGTGGGCGTGTGGATGTGGACTGGGTTCTGCATGACCATCCTGGCGGCGGCTTTGAAAGGCGTGCCGACCGAGATACTGGAAGCGGCGCGCGTGGACGGCGCCAATGAATGGAAAGTCTTCTGGCGCATCATGGTGCCGCAAATCCTGCCGACCATCACGGTCGTGGTCACCACCATGGTGATCAATGTGCTGAAGATCTTTGACATCGTGTATGTGATGACCGGCGGCAATTACGGCACGGAAGTGATCGCCAACCGCCTTTACACGGAAATGTATAAGAACTTCCAACCCGGGCGCGCTTCCGCCATCGCGATGGTGCTGATCGTGGTGATCCTTCCAGCCATGATTATGAACATCCGCCGCTTCAATGAGCAGGAGGCAACCCGATGAGATTCTTCAAGCGTTTGTGGAAAAGGATCAGCAGCCTGCCGGTTCACATCGTGCTGCTGGGATTGTGCCTGATCTGGATCTTGCCCTCCCTGGGATTGTTCGTAACCTCATTCCGTCCGGTGCAGGATATCAATGAATCCGGCTGGTGGACGATCCTTGCGCAGCCCAAAGGATACGAAGAATATCAGGAATACTGTGCTGCTTGCCACGGAGAAGACGGCAGCGCCATCACGCAAGCTGACCTGACCGACCCGGAATTGGTAAAAAACTACCGGCGATCTTTCACCTTGTTGATTTCGCTCAACCGGGAAATCGACGGGCAGGTTCATATGAGTGATATTCCGGTGCCGGATGAGATCACTACCGCCACCATTGCTTCTTATATGCGCCGTATCTCCGGCATCGAAGCCCGTCCCAAATTCACGCTCAGCAACTACATCGACGCCATCACCGGTTACCGCGGCAACAGCACCTACCTGGCGGATTGCGAATCGGGCAGCCAGTCGGTGGATATCTATTGCAGCCTGCGTGATCTGACCAACCCGCGCGGTATGGGGCGTGCGTTCATTAACAGCTTGCTGGTGGCCATTCCCTCCACCCTGCTGCCGATTCTGTTTGCCGCTTTCGCGGCTTATGCTTTTTCGTGGATGGATTTTAAAGGTCGTCAATGGCTGTTCGCACTGCTGGTCGGGTTGCAGGTTGTGCCGCTGCAGATGACGCTCATCCCCATTTCGCGGCTTTACGCGCAGTTGGGCTTGAATGGCACCTTCTGGGGCATCTGGCTGTTCCACACCGGTTTCGGTCTGCCTTACGCCATCTACCTGATACGCAACTTTATGGGCAGCCTGCCGCATGAGATCTTCGAATCGGCTTACCTGGATGGCGCGTCGCATTGGACCGCCTTCACGCAATTGGCCATTCCACTCTCGGTGCCGGCGCTGGCATCATTGGGAATTTTCCAATTCCTGTGGATCTGGAACGACCTGCTGGTGGCTTTGGTCTTCCTGGGAGGCAAATACCCCGTGCTGACCTATCAGATCGGCAACATGGTCACTTCCCTTGGCAGCGGCTGGCATCTCTTGACCGCCGCGGCTTTTATTTCCATGGCGCTTCCGATGATCATCTTCTTCGCGCTGCAGCGTTTCTTTGTGCATGGCATGCTGGCAGGCTCGGTAAAAGGTTAACCTTACGAAAATGTAATTCCATACCGTGAAACCGGTATTTGCTGACGGAGTATATTTTGGAGAACAATCTCTGGTATAAAAATTCGGTATTCTACGAAGTCCATACGCGCGCTTTTTTCGATTCCAACCAGGATGGCATTGGAGATCTGCGCGGATTAGCGCAAAAACTGGATTACCTGCAACACTTGGGAGTGGATTGCATTTGGCTGCTGCCAATCTACCCATCACCCCTGAAAGATGATGGTTACGATATTTCCGATTTTTACAATGTTCATCCCGATTTGGGCACTTTGGATGATTTTGAATTCTTAATCGATGAGACCCATCAGCGCGGCATGCGCATTATTGCCGACCTGGTTGTGAACCATACATCGGACCAATGCGCGTGGTTCAAAGAAGCCGAGTCAGATCCAAATTCTCCCTATCGTGATTATTACGTATGGAGTGACACACCGGAAAAATACAAAGACGCACGCATCATTTTCATCGACAGCGAAAAGTCCAATTGGAGTTGGAGCGAGAAAGCCGGGAAATATTACTGGCACCGTTTTTACACCTCCCAGCCGGATTTGAACTACGACAATCCGTCTGTGCGCGAAGAAATGAAATCCATCATGCGTTTCTGGCTGGATCTGGGTATCGATGGTTTCCGCGCGGACGCGGTCCCTTACCTGATCGAGCGGGAAGGCACCCATTGCGAAAATTTGCCCGAAACGCATGCCTATCTGAAAGAATTACGCGCCTTGATTGACAGCGAATATCCCGGCCGTATCCTGTTGGCGGAAGCCAACCAGTGGCCGCGCGACCTGCGCCCGTACTTCGCCGAAGGGGATGAGTTTCACATGGCTTTCCGCTTTCCGTTGATGCCGCGTATCTTCATGGCACTGGCGAAAGGCGATGCCAGCGCCATGATCGATAATCTCATTCAGACTCCTGAAATTCCCCAAAACTGCCAATGGTGCAATTTCCTACGCAATCATGACGAATTGACCGTGGAGATGGTCACGGCTGAGGAACGCCAGTTCTTGTGGGATTTCTTCGCGCCGGAAGCACGCATGCGCCTCAACCTGGGCATCCGCCGGCGTCTGGCGCCTTTATTGGGAGGAGATCCCAAGAAGATCGAGCTGTTGTACGCCATACTATTCTCGATCCCCGGCGTGCCGATCATCTATTATGGCGACGAAATCGGTATGGGCGATAACATCTGGCTGAATGACCGCGACGGCGTGCGCACTCCCATGCAATGGTCAGGAGAAAATAATGGCGGGTTTTCAGACCAGCCCGATGGGAAGCTGTATCTCCCCCTAATCGATGAGGGAAAATATGCTTTCGCCGCTCTGAATGTGGAAAAACAGCTTGGAGAACCTGAATCCCTGTTCAACCGCTTGCGTCTGCTGATGGCTGTGCGAAAACAGCATCCGGTTTTCAGCGGGCAGAAATTTAAAATCCTTCAACGTGAAAATCCGGCGGTATTCGCCATTCAACGCCAGGATAGTCAAGGGACGCTCTTTTGCTTGCACAACCTTTCCGCCCAGGCTCAAAAGATCGATCTGGCCGGTGAAAGATTGCGCCTGATGCACCATGCGCTGAACCAACCAGCGGGAAATATCGACCTCGCTGGAAAGCGGATTCTGCTGGAGCCTTACGCTTTTGCCTGGCTGGAATGCACAATCGGCCCTGAATAGATTTAGATCTGAGCAACTTAAAAGTTGGAAAAATAATTAATAATCGTTGCGCCGGTATAAGAAAAAGCCAGCATTTTCAAGATCTTTCCGATTGAACACCAAAGTAAAAATTTGGCTACCGGCATTTTCAGCATTCCGGCCGCCATACCCGCCAGGTCAAAGACCGGGTTCGGTATGAAAGCCAGGATCGCGACCGTCGCTTCCCCATACTTGCGCATAAAAACAACCAGCTGCTCGTACCAATCGCGCCGCTCGATGATCAACTGCCCGCTGAATCCGGCCAGGTACCCGGTCAGTTCGCCGATGGCCGCGCCGCTGCCGGCGGCAACCGCCACCCAGAAGGGATTGAAAACCGCTCCCATTGCTGACGTAAAGACAACTCCCGGTATGGGAAATATCAATGTCGCGTTGGAAAAAAGAGAAACCAGAAAAATTCCGGGATAACCGTAATGACCGAAAGATTGCACGCGGTCGCGATACATGATCAAAAGGATTGTCAGGCAAATCAGCAGCAGGATGATCAACGAGCGCAGGATGATGGAGCGCGTTTGCCTGCTCATCAAATGTCAGTTGTTTTTCTGCAGCAGAGCTTCGATACGGGCGATGATCATATCCATGGCGACTTCATTCAAGCCGCCCTCCGGGATGATCACATCGGCGTAACGCTTGGATGGTTCCACGAATTCGAGGTGCATGGGCCTGACCGTGGAGAGATATTGGTGAATTACCATATCGGTGGTGCGGCCGCGCTCGGCGATATCACGCTCCAGGCGGCGGATGAAGCGGATATCCGGGTCGGTATCCACGAAAATCTTCACGTCGAATATTTTGCGCAATTCCGGTTCAGCAAAAATCAGGATGCCTTCCACGATGATGACGGGATGCGCCTCGACATGGATGGTCTTTTCCGTGCGCGTGTGGATGCTGAAATCGTAGATGGGGAGATCCACCGGTTTGCCCTGTTTCAGTTGAAGTACATGCTGGATCATTAATTCCGATTCCAGCGAATTGGGATGGTCAAAGTTAATCGCCGCGCGCTGTTCATACGGTAAGTCGTGCAAATCACGGTAGTAGGCATCATGGGGAAGATAAGCGATGCGATGTTTTCCAACACGGTTGAGGATCACGTTGGCAACGGTTGTTTTACCTGATCCTGTTCCGCCAGCGATTCCGATGACAATTGGGGACGGTTTTTCAGACATATGTGTGATTATACCTTATGCCTTTTTTTCAGTCACTTTTTGATAAAATTGGGGCACCAATGCAAATTAATGTTTGTCTCTACTATCACCTGAAAGAAAAAGCCGGTACAGGGAATCTCGCGGTTATCCTCCCTGATCGATCCACCATTAAAGACCTCAAGCTGCACCTGGAAAACCGCTTCCCGGCGTTGCGAACCCATCTGGATAATGTCATGATGCTGATGGATAAAAAGATCGTCCTGGATGAAGATACCCTGAAAGAGAACGCGGAGGTTGCCTTTCTAACACCGGTTGGAGGAGGATAATTAAACGATGAAAAAACCATTCATAGCTATGCTCATTTTTTCAGTTTTGATCGGCTTCAGCGCTTGCTCGAAATCGGAATTCGCTGAAGCCGCAAACGAAGAAATCCCGGCAGAGGAAACTGCGCCCATAACAGAAGCGGCTGCCAATGCCTGCGATAATCCTTTTTACCCGCTGTCGCTCAACAATCAGTGGATCTATCGGTTGGCGATCGATCAGGTGGATACCGATGAGAAAGCCGATCTGGCTTTGACTGTATCTGAAAGTACCGATTCATCGGTTGTGCTGGCGGCGCTGGATTACGACACTGGCATTGTCACCCAATCAACCGTGCAATGCAATGATGGCGAAATCGTAAATTTCCCCGTCACCGAGTTGAACATGATCCTGGGTTTGCTCTCCGGCGAATTGAATCTGGAATACCAAAGCGGGCGCTTTA
>Ga0172371_10009768_pt1 | contig 13116 bp, 11 predicted proteins | sample Lak12m_FD_114543 | JGI IMG/M metagenome (GOLD analysis project Ga0172371, IMG submission 114543) | Freshwater microbial communities from Kabuno Bay, South-Kivu, Congo - kab_022012_12m | ecosystem: Environmental > Aquatic > Freshwater > Lake | place: Democratic Republic of the Congo: South-Kivu... | reverse complement strand
GCTTTACCTTTATGCTTGACATCAAGCGCGTCATTTTCATAATCGGTTTTTCCGCTTTGTAATTCAGCATCACCCATAATATTTAAGCCGCCAAAGGTTACGTCAGCGCGAAGACCAAGGTTGTTGAGATGTGTCCCCATGTCACCGGCTTTAAGAGCAGTGCCGCCATTTGCAACACCATTGGTGGTAATATGATTCCTCTGGTCGTCAACAACTGTGTAATCAGCGCTAATGTTAAAGCCCTTGCCCTTGTAGGCTAAAAGGGCAACATAAGCATTTGCGTCGTCAGTAATGCTGGATGTGCCCTCAAGGAGCTTTACAGCCAATAACCCTATGTGCAGTTCCTTTGTAGGGTCAAAAAAGACAACGATTGCGTCGTCGCCGAACTTGGAGTGGTTAAAGAAAAGCTTATTGCCGAGAGCTAACGGCATATGGCCAACCTTTATGCCTGCAGGAACTCCGATGTTGAATTTGTGCAGAATCCAGGCTTCAAGAACATCAAGCGTGCCTTTTTTGCCGTTGCCTACACCGCGGTATACACCGGCTGATTCACCGGAGGTGCCCCAATCATATGTGTCAGTTGTAACGCTTCCTGTTTCAAGGTGAATTACACCCATTGTGTTCTTTGAAACATCTGCCTGAATGCGAATCCTGACCCTGCCGTCATACTTAGCGTCGTTGTCGTTTGCAGTGTCCAATATTGTTGTGCCTGTGCCTGCTGACTTAAGGTCCGTAGCGTGCTTATACTCGCCCCTAAACCTAAGTTCACCGCCCAGTGTTACCTGGCTTGTGCCTTTTGCAACAACAGCCTGTGTCTCAGCCGGAATCTCGGCATGAATGGCAAAGGCACTGGCTGCAAAACCGAGCGTAAACAATAAGCCCAATGCTAAAGCCAAATACTTTTTCATTTGCTCTCCTTCACTTCCCCCAATAAGATCGGGGTTCAGTATTTTTCCCGTTGAAAACGGGATTACCCTCTACTTTTACTTCTACTACCTTACAACTTCTTTGCCCTGCCGTCACCTCCTTTTCTCATGAAATAAGCTCCATAAAATGGAGTTTCCAAAAGAGCCGGTTTCCTAAAATATGGAAACTTTACTCGTTCCTCACATCTTTTGTCAAGCTAAAAATAGCCTGTCAAGCTACAATTTTCAAATAGAAAAGCAATAAGCATGCCTGTTTGTGCTTGCTGAAAAATAAAGGGTTTTTGCAGATAGACGCTTTTTGCCCGTGTATCTCCTCTGCAACAGAGTGTGGATTAGAAACCATAGCCATATTTCTTTTTGTAATTTCAAAACAAGGCTATCTCAATCTTTTACATTGCAATTATACAGCCCTTGACACGAATAGGATTCATTGATAGCATTCTTTTATGGAAACACCTCTTAAGATAGTTTTACTGGATATTGAGCCTTATAATGATGTAGTGGAAAAAGAGGTTAGGGCGCTTGCCGGAAAACTGGAAAAATATTATCCGGGAATCATAAGCTGCAGGGTTACTGTAGAAAAGCCTCATAAACACCAGCGCACAGGCAGCCTCTATAGGGCCTCTGTCCTTCTGACGGTCCCCGGAAAACAGATTTCCGTGAACCGCGAGCACCCTCTCAGCAAAAGCCATGAAGACATCTTTGTCGCAGTCCGCCATGCCTTTGACGACGCGGCCCGGCAGTTGGAGGAATTCTCGTTTATCCGGCACAAAGACCTTAAAGACCATGACACCCTTCCGCACGGCGTTGTTGCCAAGCTTTTTCCTGACGGCTACGGTTTTATAGAATCATTCGGCGGAAGGGAGATATATTTCCACAAAAACAGCGTGCTTGACAGTTTTGAAAAACTGAAAATAGGGACAGAGGTGCGTTTTAATGAAGAGGAAGGAGAAAAGGGCCCTCAGGCCAGCACTGTGAAGATTGTGAGAAAAGCCCATCTGCACCACCGCAGGCACTAACAGGCTTGAACCCTATGTCCCGAACTTTATGTAGTTTTCCCAGTAACCGAGCAGTTCTTTTGTTGCCCTTACGTCTCCAAGACAGTATCTTGCGATATCAAGATACCTCTTATCCGCAAAGAGGTTTTTAATATCATATCCTGTTATGCCTTCTTCCTTCGGGCTTTTTATGCCGAAGGTCTTGCACCACATATCCAGGCTGAACCTGCGCCTTGAGGCTCCGTAAAAAGTAAGCTGGTCCAGCAGGTCTATGTGGCTGCCGTTATACCTGTTCGGCATGAGGTCTTTTGAGGGCTTTATCCTGTGGACCGCAGAGCGGATTAATATAAAAGGGCCGTCAAAGCTCCTGCCGTTGAATGTGATTATTTCTTTATAGCTTTTAACCGTATTCCAGAATTTTTCAAGAATTTCTTTTTCCGGGCCGGATTCAAATCTTATGCCGTTTTCTTCAAAAGGGGCCCTTTGTGTCTCTGGCGACTGGAAATATACCGCGCCTTTATCTGTTTCAGGATTAAGCATTCCTATCGCTATGATTTCACCAGTGAGCGGATAAAATGAAAGGCTTTCCTGGACGTCCTTTATGTCTTCTTCTGTTTCAGCCCAGCGAAGGAGGTATTCCTGCGTGCTCTTGTCCAGGGAATCAAAATCTTTGCCGCTTGTCTCTATGTCAAAAATAATGCGGGACATGCAATCGGTGAATCGGTGAATCGGTTAATCGGTGAATCGCAAAACAATCCATTATCTTCTGTTACCCATTTACCCATTCACCAATTCACCTATTCACCATTATTCTTTACGCTGCTTTTGGAAGATGTTCCTTAAAAACCTTCCAGGTCTTAAGAAGTTCTATGGCCCTCTGGAGTTGAGTGTCTTCCTGTTCGCTGACCTCCAAAGGCATAGTCTCTTCTGATGGTTTTGGTTTTTCTTCAAGTTGATCGTTCTTGAGATGCCTTTCAAGGTCTTTTTCTCTTAGCACTGCGTGCTCTTTTCCGCCGTTTTTCTGTTCCAGCTTAACAATAATATCAGGAGTGATTCCTGTGGACTGTATGGATATGCCCTTGGGAGTATAGTAGCGCGCTGTTGTAAGTCTTAAACCTGAGCCGTCGCTGAGCGGCACAACACTCTGAACAGAGCCTTTTCCAAAGGTCTGCACTCCGAGTATGACAGCCCTGTTCCAGTCTTTAAGCGCGCCTGCAACGATCTCCGAGGCGCTTGCGCTTCCCTGATTTACAAGCACAATCATAGGAATAGCGCTGAACATCTTTGCCTTCTTTGCCTCTGCCTCTGAAACCTGGGATCCTTCCGTCCGGTACTCGGCCTTTTCGCCGCTCCTGCCCTTTATAGAAACAACAACCTTGTCCGCCGGCAGAAACCGGCTTGAAACATCAACCGCGCTGTTCAAAAGTCCGCCTGGATTGTTTCTGAGGTCCAGGATAAAAGAAGTGATATTCTGCTTTTCAAGTTTAGAAAGGGCCGCCTCAAGGTCATCAGCCGTGCGCTCCTGAAACTGGCTTAATTTAACATAGCCGATATTATTTTCTATGACCTTGAACTTTACGCTTTTAACCTTTATCACATCCCTCACAATCGTGAAGTCTTTTGTTTCTTTCCACCCCTCACGCATAATTGTAACCACTACAGGTGCGCCTTTCGGGCCGCGCATCTTGCTCACGGCGTCCTGCAACCCCATCTCCCTTGTTGATTCTCCGTTAATCTTTACTATTTTATCTCCTGCCTTTATCCCTGCATTATACGCAGGCGTATCTTCAATAGGGGCAATTACCGTCAGAATACCTTCCTTTATCCCTATCTGTATCCCTATTCCCCCGAACTCGCCTTTTGTGTCAAGCTGCATTTCCTTATACGCCTCCGGAGGCATGTAAGCGGAATGAGGGTCCAGAGAATTAAGCATCCCTTTTATTGCGCCGTATATTAAGTCCTTTGTCTTTACCTCTTCTACATAATTCTTCTTCACAAGAGAGAGCACCTCGGTGAATACCTTAAGATATTCATAGCTCTCGCCTTCGGCGCGAACACTTCCTATTGACAGCCTGCCTACGAAGACGCCTCCGAACGCAACCGCCAAAATAATAATCCAGGTCAAAACAAGTCTTTTCTTTTTCATCTTTCTTTAACGCCTTTTCCCCCGCAGCGCTCAGAAAACTACTTCTTCTTTAGCCACTGCCTAGGGTCCAGCGGTTTCCCCTTATATCTTATCTCAAAATAGAGGCCGGGCGCATTCAGTCCGCCTAAGGCGGATGATTCTCCGATTTTGCCTATTACCTCCTGTGCTTTTATTATATCTCCAACTTTATAAAAAATCTCGGATAAATTTGCATAAAGGGTATGATAGCCTTCCCCGTGATTTATTATAACAAGCTTGCCGTAACCTTTAAACCACTCGGCAAATACCACCTTGCCGCTGTGAACAGCCTTTGCCGGCGTATTATCTTCAGCCTTTATGTGGATGCCGTTCCTGAATACCGGCGTATTGAACTGGGGGTCTTTCTGCGCCCCGTAAGGGATTACAACTTTTCCGATGACAGGCCAGGCCAGTTTGCCTTTTAAATTGTGAAAGCCTTTTGCAGCATAAGCCTCAGCCTCTTCAGCCCGCCTTATTATTTCCATGAGCTTTTGTGACGCCTCTTTTAACTCCTTCAGCATATTTTCGTAAGAAGTTTTTTCCCTTCTTACAGAGGACAGCAGCATCTCTTTGCTTTTCTTCTTTTCTGCCATGGCCTTCTCATTTGTCTTTATCCTTTCCTCGCTCTTTTTTAATTCGGCCTGCAACGTCTTCAACCGGCTTTCCTGTTCCGCAAGATTTTTTATGGTGTCCTTATATTCATTCAGCATCTTATGGTCATATCCAGCCAGTTCTTTGATATACTTCCACCTTCTCATCATCTGGGTCAGGTCCTCTGACGTTGAAAGCAAAATTACAGCATCGCCGGAATAGCCGTATTTCTGCATAATGCGCAGTTTCCTTTTAAGCCATTCGGTCTGTTTTTCAAGTCTTGCCCGGTTTGCAGCTATGTCGGCCTCAACCAGGAGTATTTCATTTTCAGCAGCCTTCCGCTTACCGATATATCTCCTTAACCCCGCCTGTATCTGGCTGAGGTCTTTGTTAGTCCTGTCCAATTCTTCCAGGACCGAGCGCTCAGTCTTTTTAGTCTTTTCAAGTTTTTCTTTCTGGGTTTCTATTTGTTTCTGGATTTTTTTGTATTCTTCCTTTGGATTCTTTGCGGCAAAGGCAGTGTCGGTGAAAAGTAATAGAAAAAATGACATGAAACACAGAAAGGCAATCAGGTGAATAGGTGAATAGGTGAATGGGTGAATGGGCTGATTGCTGATTGCTGATTGCTGATTTTGCATCATATTTACGAAAATCTTATTCTTCCCAGCGCAATTACAGCGCCTCCTATGCCTAAAAGCAGTCCGGCCACAGGAAGGGCTGGAAAAATTTCAAAGGGGAATACAAGGATTTTCAGTATAGGGATGGCAGCGGTAACCTTGTAAAACAACACATAGTAAAATGCAAATGCAGCTGCCGTGCTGGCAAGCCCTCCGAATATGCCCAGCACACTGCCTTCTATAACAAAAGGCGCGCGTATGAACCCTCTTGTTGCGCCAAGAAGCTTAAATGTTTCTATCTCTTCCTTCCTTCTGTAAAACGCAATCTTTATAGTGCTGTAGCACACAAAAATCACGCCGGCGGATATTATGGAAATAAGAGATAAGCTTCCTGCCTTTGCTGCGCCTTTGATGGAGTGGAGGGAATTAAGAAATTTTTCCCCGTATTCCACCTCGGCAATTCCTTTTATTTTTTTAATCTCTTCTGCGATTTTTTTAACGCTTGCGATATTGACTGATTCCGTCTGAAGCTTAATCTCAATGGATGCAGAAAGGGGATTTTCTCCCAGGCCCTCCAGGATATAATCTGCATTTTTCAAAACACCTTTTAATTCCTGCAGCGCCTTATCCTTTGTTATATATCTTGCCTGTTCAACTGCATTATTCTTTTTGAGCTGTGCAATTATATTTCCTATTTCCTGCTCCGACAGACCGTCGTTAAGGTAAAGCATTACGGAGAAGCTCGCGGGAAGTTTTTTTGTTGCCAGGTCTATGTTATAGACAACAAAAAATGTAAGCGTGCTCATAAACAGGCCTGCGGCTATCGTCAGCACCGACAGGAGGTTTATCCATTTCTCACGCCATAAGCTCTGTATGGCGAGTCTGAATGAGTATAAAAGATACACTACCCTATCTCCTCTCCCACAATATTGCCGTTGTCAATCCTGAATACTCTGCGTCCGCTATTTTTGTAAAGCTCCCTGTTATGCGTAGCAATGACAACTGTAGTCCCGCGCGCATTAATCTCTTTAAACAGCCTTGTAATCCCGGCTGCGGTGTCTGGATCAAGATTTCCTGTAGGTTCATCTGCAAGAAGGATTGTAGGCTCTCCGACAATTGCGCGCGCGATAACCACTCTCTGCTGCTCGCCTCCTGAAAGCGTCCGCGGGAAACTGTCAGCTTTGTGCCTTAAATTCACTATCTTCAGTATTTCCATAACCCAGTCTTGTATCTCGCGGTCCAGCAAGCCGCGTATACGCAGGGCTATGGCAACGTTGTCAAAAATATTTCTATTGTCAAGAAGCCGGAAATCCTGAAAGACCACTCCGATATTCCGTCTTAAAAATGGTATGCTTGATTCCTTGAGCTTGCTCAGATCCCATTCTGCTATGGTTACATTGCCTTCATCGGGTTTTTCCGAAAGATAAATAATCTTAAGGAGTGTGGATTTGCCTGCGCCGCTCGGCCCTGTTATAAAAACCATTTCGCCCTTTTCTATGGAAAAGGTTACGCTCTTAAGCGCCGCCTGCTTCTCATAAAACTTAGTGACATTTGAAAAATGTATCATAACTCCTCATGCTGCAGGATGCAGGATAACCCCCCCTTAATTCCCCCCTTATCAAGGGGGGACAGAGGGGGGGTGTATCTTGCATCTTGTATCTTGTATCTCATTTCAAACTTTCAAATTTTATTTTAATGCCTCTTTTATTGTTTTTACTGTATCCTCAGCTGTTAACCCGTACAGCTTCATCAGTTCATCCGCTGGGCCTGAGCAGCCGAAGGTGTCTTTAACCCCGATTCTTTTTACAGGCACCGGATAATTTTCTGCAAGCAGCTCAGACACTGCTCCGCCGAGCCCGCCTATAACTGAATGTTCTTCTGCAGTTACGATTAACCGCGAGGCCTTTGCAGCCTCAAGCACAGCATCATTGTCCAGAGGCTTGATTGTGGACATGTTTATAACGCCCGCATCAATCCCCTTTTTTTTCAGCATCTCCATTGCATTAAGCGAGACTGAAACCATTATGCCTGCGGCTATTATATTTGCATCTTTTCCCAGATGGAATTTATGCGCCTTTCCAATTTTAAATTTATAACCCTCAGGCGAAACCACCGGCGCCTTTGTCCTTCCAAGCCTTACATAAACAGGCCCGTAAAAATCAGCTATCGCCTCAATAACCTGTTTTGTCTCTATCCCGTCCGCAGGCACAATCACAGTCATATTGGGAAGCACTCTCATAAGCGCAATGTCTTCTATCGCCTGATGCGACGCGCCGTCCTCGGCAACTGTAATTCCGCTGTGGGTTGCGACAAGTTTAACATTAAGGTTTGAATAAGATACAGTCTGTCTAATCTGTTCCCAGGCCCTTCCTGTCTCAAAAACAGCAAATGTGGAAGCAAAGGGCAGCTTGCCTGTAAGCGAAAGCCCGCTTGCAGTGCCTATCAAATCCTGCTCTGAAATACCCAGGTTATAAAATCTATCTGGGAACGCCTTTGCAAACTTTGCCGTCTTTGTGGAGCCGGAAAGGTCTGCGTCAAGCACTACTATCTCTTTCCTTTTTTTGCCGAGTTCAAGAAGCGCTTCCCCGTATGCGTCCCTGGTTGCTACCCCCCCTTCTTTTCCCCCCTTGCTAAGGGGGGGATTATGGAGGGGCGCTGATTGCTGACCGCGGACTGCTGATTGCTCTTCCCTACTTCCCATTTTCTCCGAGTTCCTCCAATGCCTTTTTAAGTTCTTCCTGCGTAGGAGCCACGCCGTGATACTGAACCTTTCCCTCAAAAGCCGAGACGCCCTTACCCTTTATCGTGCGCGCAACTATCATAGCAGGCTTCCCCTTCATTCCTTCAGCCTCATCCAATGCCTTAAGAATCGCCTCCATATTATGCCCGTCAATATCAATCACATGCCAGCCGAAAGATTTCCACTTCTCTGTAATAGGTTCCAGGCCCATGACATCACAGCAAGGCCCGTCTATCTGGAGCCCGTTGTTGTCTATAATTGCGCACAGGTTGTCAAGCCTGTAATGCGCTGCCGTCATTGCGGCCTCCCAGACCTGTCCTTCCTGAGTTTCTCCGTCTCCAAGCATACAATAGACGCGTGAATTCATGCTGTCCATTTTCAGGCCAATCGCAATTCCATTGGCAATGGACAACCCCTGACCCAAAGAGCCTGTGGATATCTCTACACCCGGCAATAGCTTTGAACAAGGATGTCCTTGAAGCGGGCTTCCGATCTTGCGCAATGTGTCAAGCAAGGATTTATCAAAATATCCTGAAAGCGCAAGAACCGTATACAGCAACGGAGCAGCATGCCCTTTTGAAAGAATAAATCTGTCTCTTTCTTTCCACGCAGGGTCTTTGGGATTATGTCTCATTTTTGAAAAATAAAGCGCTGTTGCCAAATCGGCTGCTGACAAAGAGCCTCCGGTATGTCCCGAGCCTGCCTTTGCAAGCATCTTCAGGATTTCAATCCTTACTGTTGTCGCCTGTTTTTTTAGAAATGCTATACCTCTTGAAGCGGCAGCCTGACTCATTTTTTCTTCTCCCTTTGCATAATATAATCCAGCAAAAGATCATCCAGTGTTTTGTCTTTTATCGTTTTAACTTCAGGCGCAGCCCTGCTTGAAACGCTTATCTTTTTTTCTTCCCTTTCTGTTGGTTTCTCCTCTTTTTCCTCTGCCGCGCCCTCAACAGGATACTTTCCGGCAATCAATTCTTTCAGCATCGTCTTATGCTGTTCCTGCATCAGTTCCCTGACGCTTTTTTTGATATCCTTATGCCCGATAAGATGGGAATAGTTTGTTTTTTTGGAAGCCAGGATTGTGCCTTTAAAATACAGAAGAGTGACTATAATAGGGTTGTTCAATCCGCTGTCCTCTGTCTGGACATGATAAACCTTTCCCTTGTAGGTTACGTTATTGTTATAACCGACAAGCATTTCTATGAATATTCTCTATGAGAATTATGCGAATCAACTTTAAATTATTATATTACAGCCGAGATTGAAAATGGAAGGGGAATGCCCAAGTGGCATTATACGGCCTTAGACTTTTGGCACATTAATCTTTTATAATTATTAACTATGCTTGTAGATAAAATCCTTGTTTTAGACTTTGGCTCTCAGTATACCCAGCTTATCGCAAGGCGGGTGAGGGAAAACAGCGTCTATTCCGAGATATTCCCGTATAACGCATCCCTTGAAAAGATTAAAGATTTCAGGCCAAGGGGCATTATACTTTCTGGAGGGCCCTCAAGCGTCTATGGCAAGGACGCTCCGATTTCTGATAAAAAAATCTTTGACTTGGGTGTTCCTGTACTCGGCATATGCTACGGCATGCAGCTTATGGCGCATCTGCTTGGAGGCAAGGTTGCAAAGGCTGCAAAAAGGGAGTACGGCAGGGCAGAGCTTACCATAGATGATGAGTCAGATTTATTTAAAGGCATACCCCCCCAGCCCCCCCTTAGTAAGGTGGGGATCGGGGGGGGTGGTTTTGCTACAACCGTCTGGATGAGTCACGGAGACAGAATTGAAAAGTCGCCCAAGGGTTTCATTCCTATAGCCCATACGGACAATTCGCCTGTGGCTGCGATGGCGAATAAAGAAAAAAATTTCTACGCCCTTCAGTTCCATCCGGAGGTCGTTCATACAGACAAAGGAAGAGAGATTTTAAAGAATTTCATTTTCAATATCTGCGGATGCAAACGCACCTGGACCATGAAATCCTTTATAGAAACAGAGAAACAAAGGATACGCGAATTCGTCGGCAATAAAAAAGTTGTATGCGGAATAAGCGGCGGCGTCGATTCGTCTGTCACGGCGGTATTGGTTCACAAGGCGATAGGCGAGGCCTTAACATGCATCTTCGTTGACAACGGCCTTTTAAGGCTGGATGAAGCCAAGAAGGTTGAGGCGATGTTCAGGAAGTGCTTCCATATGAAGATAAAATACGTTGACGCCTCTGAAAGATTCCTGAGAAAGCTTAAGGGCGTAAAAGACCCTGAAAGAAAAAGAAAGATTATAGGCAATGAATTCATAAGGGTCTTTGAAGAGGAAGCCATGAAGATAAAAAATGTAAGCTTCCTCGCGCAGGGCACATTATATCCGGATGTGATTGAAAGCACATCATTCAAAGGCCCCTCTGCGACCATAAAGAGCCATCACAATGTAGGCGGGCTTCTTAAGAAAATGAGGTTAAAACTTGTTGAGCCTTTGAGGGAATTATTCAAGGACGAGGTAAGGGTCTTGGGGCATGAATTAGGAATGCCTGATGACCTGATAAACCGCCATCCGTTCCCCGGCCCCGGCCTTGCGATAAGATGTATCAGCGATATTACGAAGGAGAGGCTCGCTATCTTAAGAAAGGCGGATATCATAGTCCGTGATGAGATAAAAAAAGCAGGGCTTTACGACAAGATATGGCAGGTGTTTGCAGTTCTTCTTCCCGTAAAAAGCGTAGGCGTGATGGGCGATGAAAGGACTTATGACAATGTGATTGCTGTCAGAGGCGTCACAAGTGTAGACGGAATGACCGCTGATTGGGCGCAGATTCCATATGATGTCCTCGGAAGAATATCAAACAGGATAATTAATGAAGTAAAAGGCGTAAACCGCGTTGTTTATGACATAAGCTCCAAGCCCCCAAGCACTATAGAGTGGGAATAACCTATGGACATAAAAGCCTATCTCAAAGAAAAAAAGGAACTCGTAGATTCCTTTCTTAAAGATTATTTCACCCCTGATTTACTGCCAAAGATTCTTAAGGATTCAATGGTTTATTCTTTGTCTGCGGGAGGGAAAAGGTTAAGGCCTATTCTCTGCCTCGCGGCGCACGAGGCATGCAATGGCGACTCGGAAGATATTCTTCCCTTCGCATCTTCGATAGAACTCATCCATACGTATTCATTGATTCACGATGACCTTCCTGCAATGGACAATGACGATTTAAGGCGCGGCAAGCCCACAAACCACAAGGTCTACGGCGAGGGCATGGCAATACTTGCGGGAGACGGGCTTTTGACAGAGGCTTTTTTTATGATGGCAAATTCGCTCTCAAACAAAAACATAAAGAATACGGCATTAATAAGAGCAATAAAGGAAATTGCATTTGTATCCGGCATTCACGGAATGGTCGGGGGGCAGGCGCAGGATCTCCTTTCCGAGAATGCGGAGCCTGACCAAGAAACCCTCTCGTTCATCCATAAACATAAGACAGGCGCTTTAATATCCGGTTCTTTGAGGGCGGGCGCATTCCTTGCAAATTGTTCAAAGCCTGAGCTTAATTCAATCACAAGATACGGAGAAAACATCGGGCTTGCCTTTCAGATAATAGATGATATACTGGACATAGAGGGAAGCACGGACGAACTCGGAAAGACCACGGGCTCTGATGTGAGAAAAAAGAAGATGACCTATCCCGCTATTTACGGCATTGAATCCTCCAGAAAAAAGGCTGAAGAGCTTGTATCTGAGGCGATATTTGTCATGAAAAACTTTTCGGATAAGGCAGAACCCCTGCGGGAAATCGCAAGATACATGCTCGCCAGGAGAAACTGAATTGATTGAAGAAATCCAATCCCCCGCAGCTTTGAAGAACCTTTCACCTGAAGAACTCAATGACCTTGCTCAAGAACTAAGAGAGATAATCATAGAGCGCGTTTCAATCAACGGCGGGCATCTTGCGTCAAACCTCGGCACGGTGGAACTGACACTGGCTCTTCATTTTGTATTTGAGTCTCCGAAGGACAAGATTGTCTGGGACGTGGGGCATCAGTCCTACACCCATAAGCTTATCACCGGAAGATATGAAAAGTTTTCAACGCTCAGGAAATATCAGGGCCTTTCAGGATTCCCGAAGATAGACGAAAGCATTCATGACGCGTTCGGAACAGGCCATAGCTCAACGTCAATCTCAGCAGCGCTTGGAATCTTAGCAGCGCGCGACCATATAAAAATGCGGAGTGCGGAATTGGGAGTGCGGAATAAAAATAAATCAGAAATCCGAAATCCGAAATCCGAAATAAACAAGGTTATTGCCGTAATCGGCGATGGCTCCATGACTGCGGGGCTTGCATTTGAGGGATTGAACCATGCCGGGCATTTGAAGAAAGATTTGATTGTGGTGCTCAATGACAATGAGATGTCAATCTCAAAAAACGTTGGCGCGCTCTCCGCGTATCTGAATAGAATTCTTACTGGAGACACTTACCAGCGGTTTAAAAAACAGACAAAATCATTTCTTGAGAGCATACCGAAGTTCGGAGATCAGGTTACAAAGCTTGCTCAGAAGGCAGAAGAGACCTTGAAAGGGCTTTTTCTTCCGGGAATACTGTTTGAGGAACTTGGAATCACTTACGTCGGCCCCATAGACGGACACGATATCAAGCTTCTTATAGAGACTTTTAAGAATATTAAAAATGCAACAGAGCCTACATTAGTCCATGTCATAACCAAAAAAGGCAAGGGATATGAATTTTCGGAAAAAGACCCCTGCATCTTTCACGGGGTCGGGCCGTTTGAGATTGAGACCGGCTCTTCAATAAGCGATAAAAGCGCTCTTTCATACAGCGAGATCTTCGGCGAGGCCTTAACAGAGCTCGCGGCAAAGGATGAGAGGGTTATTGCCATCACAGCGGCAATGAGGGAGGGCACAGGGCTTGAATGCTTTGAAAAAAAATATCCCGAAAGGTTTTATGACGTGGGCATTGCGGAACCTCACGCCGTGACATTTGCGGCAGGGCTTGCTACGCAGGGATTAAAGCCCGTTGTCGCGATATATTCCACATTTCTTCAGAGAGGATATGACGAGATTATCCATGACGTC
>Ga0172371_10009766_pt1 | contig 13119 bp, 9 predicted proteins | sample Lak12m_FD_114543 | JGI IMG/M metagenome (GOLD analysis project Ga0172371, IMG submission 114543) | Freshwater microbial communities from Kabuno Bay, South-Kivu, Congo - kab_022012_12m | ecosystem: Environmental > Aquatic > Freshwater > Lake | place: Democratic Republic of the Congo: South-Kivu... | reverse complement strand
ATAATGGTCATGCCGAAATCGCGAAACTGCTGCTTCGTAAAGGTGCAAAGGTGAATGTGACAACAAGAACCGGCAGGACGCCGCTGCACATTGCTGCGTTGCATGGGTATCAGGATGTGGTGGTACTGCTGCTTGATCATGCGGCAGAGGTCAACGCGGTAGATCAAAACAGAGCGACGCCGTTGAAGCTGGCGGAGGCAAACCGTCACACCAACGTTGCGGAACTGTTGCGCAAGCTTGGTGGCCATGAATAGGCTGAGTTGAGAGCACGCAGGATCACGCTTGCCCTGAGAGTTGCGGGTAAAAGTTCTGTACAGAGCGCAAGGTGAGAATTATAGAAACCCCGGCCATTTGTCGGGGTTTTGTTTTTCATACTGATTCGGAATAATCCGAGGCACCTTGATATTGTTATGTATGACTAATGGGCACCTCTATTTATTGTCGTGAGAAGCCCGAGGACAAGGCGGATGGAGCGCAGAAACCGGAGTGTACACGTAGTACATGAGGATTTCGAGCACCACCCAACGCAGTAATTGGGCTTCGGAACAAATAAATAGAGATGCCCTAATGTTATGAATTGCTTTTCAGGCTGATATATAAAAAATATGTATCAGGGTTTATCGGCGAACTGTATATTATATGATTTGAGATCGATTGTGATATGGGAGCAAACTATTGTGATTTTAGGATCGCTTCTTACGGTATTCAGTAGGGATTTTATCCGATATTTATCGATATGTGTATTTAAATTATCAGTATGCAATACGAACACTCTCAACCGAATACTCCGGAAGTCATTGACAGGTATCGTCATCTGTTTCTTAATATGCGGTATGGTTGTGTCTACTGTCAGGTGATTGTTGATGATTCAGGCTCTCCTGTCGATTTTTTACATCAGGAGGCCAATGCCGCTTATGAACGACTCACAGGACTCAAAAATGTTGTTGGACACAAAGTATCTGAAGTGTTTCCTGATTTACGGAATAGACATCCGGGGTTTGTTGAAAATCACCTGAAGGTTGCCGAGACCGGAATTCCAATCAGCTTTGAATTCTATCTGGAACCTTTACGGCAATGGTTTGATATTTCAGTTTACTGTTGGTAGAAAGGGCATTTTACAGCCATCATCAACGAAATTACTGACCGAAAAACAGCATAGCAGGAGTTAAAGAAAAGCGAAGAACGATTCAAAAGTCTTTTTAATGGCCATTCAGTCATTTAAATAGTTCTTGATTATGAAGATGGTCATATTATTGATACCAACCAGGTGAGGCTGACTTTTACGGGTGGTCGATTGATGAGTTGCGGCTGATGAACATTCAGCAGATCAATACGCTTTCGGCGCAAGAGGTGAAGGCAGAGATGAAGAGGGCGATGACAAGAGAGAAAAACCATTTTTACCTCAGGCATCGCAAGGCCAACGGCACTGTTTCGGATGTTGAAGTGTTCAGCAACCATATCGTCATTGACAGCAAAAAGCTTCTCTACTCGATTATTCATGATGTAACCGAACAACAACTGGCAGAAGCTGAACGGGAAAAACTCCAGAAGCAACTGCTTCACTCGCAGAAAATGGAGATAATCGGTCAGCTTGCAGGAAGTATTGCCCACGATTTCAACAACATGCTCGGGGTTATTTCTGGTCATGCAGAGATGGCAATCGAAAAAGGCTTTTTCAGTTCTGAAGATATTGAAGCCATCCAAAAAGCCGCGCTAAGTTCCGCTGATATGACCCGTCAACTGCTTGCTTTTGCCCGCAGGCAGCCTGCTGTTCCCGCGATTCTCAATCTGAATGAAGCGATCAAGGGAATGCTCTCCATGCTGAAAAGGCTGATTGGTGAGTATATCACTCTTGAGTGGATATCCGGTGATCATGAGTTTATTGTGAAGATGGACCCATCACAACTTGACCAGATTCTTGCCAATCTGGCGTTTAAAGCCTGTGATGCCACAGGAGGAGCTGGAACGATCGTCATCAGAACATTCATGCAGCCTCATGATGCAAAGGCCTGTCAGTATGATCAGTCAGGTGATTTCAGCCTTTACTATGTAACGCTTGCATTTACCGACAGCGGCTGCGGTATCGATAAAAAGATCTGCCGCATATATACGAGCCATATTATACAACCAAGGAGGTTGGTAAAGGTACCGGGCTTGGACTCTCCACTGTTTACGGCATTATCAAACAAAATAACGGCTATCTTGCATGCGACAGCAGAGAGGGTGAAGGCACAACTTTCACAATCCACCTGCCTCTGCATGGAGCCAAAAACGAAATAGTGGAACGTAAAGAGTGTGTGCTCCGGGTTGTAAACGAAAAGCAGACCATCCTTCTGGTTGAGGATCAGGATGAAATACTCAGAATGTGCAAGCGTGTGCTTGAAATGCAAGGCTATAAGGTGCATCCTGCATCAATGCCAAATGAGGCTATTCAGATTGCTCTTGAATGCAGATCACCGATTGATCTGCTTTTGACTGATGTGGTGATGCAGGAAATGAACGGGAGCGATCTCTCTCTGACGCTAAAATCGATCTATCCTGATATTAAAACGCTCTTTATGTCGGAATACACTGCTGATATCATCGCTTCGCATGGCGTAGTCGATGATGGTGTAAACTTTATCAGGAAACCGTTTGCGGTTAAACAGCTCATCAAAACCACACAAGAGCTGCTTGATTCGGATGGTAACCGTTTTTGAATGCGAAGTTTCATGAGCTGTTCCGGAGGATTAAAGAGGAATCGGGAGAAGCAGCAGCTTAATGATTCAGATTGTTTTATCCATGATGGCATCCTGATTGCAAGAAAGAGTGGCATTAACCTGTATTATTTATTTTAGAGTCGCTCTTCATTCGTTTTTTATGGAGCAGCACTTATTTGTATACGGCCACAATATTACTGTTTATCAGAGTGTCAAGTCCTGAATTTTTCACATGGATATATTAAGATAATCAATTATATATGTTGAATATATGTGGTTTTTAAAGCGTCAAGGTCATTTTGGGGTTATTCGTTTAATCAATCATTTCCAGTCAAAGATCTCCGTGTTTTCTTTCTGTTTTTTGAATGACAAATCAATTATTCGGATTTAATTTTTTTTGATTACCGTTATACTGCTTATATTCAATTCATTAAATAAAGTTGTTGTTGTTACAAATAAATCATCTATAAGGAGCGAATATGTCAAAAGTTGCAGAACTCAACGCGAAAATTGCACAACTCGAGAAAGAGCGCGACGAAATCGTCAGCATAGAGCGTAATGCTGTAATTGCAGACATCAAATCGAAAATGGTTGCGTATAATATTACGGTTGATGAGCTTGAGAGAAAGGGAAAAGTGGCTAAGGCAGTCAAGAGCCCTTCGCCTATAAAGTACAGGAAGAGCGAGCATGAGTACTGGGTGGGAAGAGGCCCAAAACCACAGTGGGTAAAAGCAATTGAAGCTGCAGGCGAAAATGTTGAGTTATACCGGATTCCGGAATAGATTCAGGCAGTGCGTTTACCGTTTGATATCGGAATGCGTAATCCCGTTGCATTCATACACGGTTTTGATTCTGTTCAAGTTGGAGTGCTTCGGGGTATAATGCAGTAATGTCATAATCAATGCCAGACATTTCAGCTCCCGGTTGTTAAACCACAGATAATGTCGAATAAAATTCGCATTATCTGTGGTTTCTTGTGTTATGACAGCTTTTTCTCTTCACAGAATGAGCGATGATAGTTCATTTTGATTCCCTGTTTATTAGTATCTTTTTTGTAGAGTTTTTTGTTGAGGCAGATGCAGTTATCCGTTATCAAGCCGAAGATTATTTTTTCAATACATGCGCAAAAAAAGTCTGACTATCATCTTTGCGACATTGGGGCTTGTTGCCCTGATTTCTGCTGCTGCGTCGGGAAAAGTTGATTCTCCTGCAGTTGTTCTCAAACCGACTCCGGCACAAGAGGAGGCGGGTCTCTATATGAGCCAGTATCTCATGCAGAATCACTTCAGAAAAGTTGCGGTCAATGACTCTCTTTCCCGGCAGGTTTTCAATCGCCTTATCGATAATCTTGACGGCAGCAGAAGCTATTTTCTTTCCGGTGATGTTGATGCACTGCGAAAAAGTTGTGCAACCCGTATTGATGATGATTTTTATGATGGTAAACCTGTCGCCGGGTTTGAGATCTATAATCTCTTCCTTCAAAGGGCAAAAGAGAAAATGCGGTTTATGAAGGCCGCCTGCGAAACCATCAACGCTGACTTCTCGGCACCGGAAAATCTTGATCTTGACCGCAAAACAGATCCATGGCCGGCTGACAGGCGGGAGCTTGCAGCTCTGTGGACAAAAGAGCTGAAATATCAGTGGCTCAACCTCAAATACTCCGGAGAGACAAGCAAGAGCATTCGCAGCTCCCTCCGGAAGAGCTATACAAACAGGCTTAATCTTCTGAACCGCCAGAAACCGGAAGATGCATTTCAGGCATATACCAATGCGGTGACGACCTCTTTTGATCCACATACCAACTATTTCTCACCGGATGAGTATGCCAATTTTCAGATTGACATGAGCCGCTCGCTTGAGGGCATAGGGGCAAAACTGCAAACCGAAGGGGAGTTTACCGTTATCAATGAGGTTATTGCCGGAGGCCCGGCATTCAGGAGTAATCGCCTGAAAAAAGGTGACAAGATTATCGGTGTCGGTCAGGGCAGTGCTGCAGAGATTGTGGATGTTACTGGATGGCGAATCAACGATGTTGTCAAGCGGATTCGTGGTAAAAAAGGAACCATTGTGCGTCTTAAAATTCTTCCGGCGAGCCAGGGCGGGCGAGGGCCGGCTAAAATCGTCTCCCTGGTGAGGGACAAGATTGACTTGCAGGAGCAGGCGGCAAAAAAGCAGATTATCGTTCGTGATGGCAGCAAAATCGGAGTTATTGTTCTGCCTTCATTTTACCTTGACTTTGAAGGCCAGCAAAAGAAAATCAGCAGCTATGCCAGTACAAGCCGTGATGTGGCGCGAATTGTCGATGAGATGATTGCTGAGCATGTTGATGGTATCGTTATTGATTTGCGCAACAACGGCGGTGGTTCTCTTGAAGAGGCTGTGAAAGTTTCCGGACTCTTTATTCCCGGAGGCCCGGTGGTACAGATAAGCAATTCAAAAGGTGCAACTGTAGTGCTCAATGATGAAGATATCCGCTCGCAATACAGCGGTCCGCTTGCTGTGCTGGTCAATCGATACAGTGCATCTGCTTCCGAGATTTTTGCGGCCGCAATTCAGGATTACGGGCGGGGTGTGGTCATTGGTGAAAGAACATTCGGCAAGGGAACGGTTCAAAGCATCATCAAAGTCACACGTCCTATCACCTTTTCCGACAGGCTTCCCGATCTTGGAGATATAAAACTTACTATTGCAAAGTTTTACCGAATTTCAGGGGGGAGTACGCAGCACGAAGGTGTTCTTCCCGATATTATTCTGCCATCCCTGATAGATACGGCAACAGTAGGTGAGGATACCTATACCAGCAGTCTGCCCTGGAGTACCATTGTCCCGGCACGCTATGTCCCTGTAGCAGAGATCAGTCGGGGCGATCTTGATTTGCTGCGCAACAGGGAGGCTGATCGTTCAATGAAAAACACAGAGTATCAGGCTTATCTGCAAGATCTGAAAACTCTTGACCAGATCAGAAAAAAGAAGGCGGTCTCACTGCAGGAAACGGCTTTTAAAACGGACATGGAGAGAATCAAAAATATTGAGAAGCAGTGGCTTCAGGATTCGGAGAGCGCCAAAAAGTCGAAAGCGGATGTGCTCCTCAATGAAGCTGTCGGAGTTGTTATCGATATGACGAAGCTTCGCGACGGAAAATGATAACAAAAAAAGCCTCCTGACAGAGAGGCTTTTTTTTGTTTGTGAGCGGGAAACGAGACTCGAACTCGCGACCCCAACCTTGGCAAGGTTGTGCTCTACCAACTGAGCTATTCCCGCTTAATGAGCCATAAATATAAGGATATTTTTTTTTCGTGCAACTCCTGTATACATTTTCCCGGAAAAACTTGCATTTGCTTTTGGGTATTGCCCAAAGCGGCAATCATATCGGGGAAAAAATATGTGGCGCTGCCCTACAGCGACAGCACCCGCATGATTGTCTCCATATCCTTGTCGCCTCTTCCGGAGAGATTGACCACAATGATGCTCTCTTTGGCCATCGACGGGGCTCTTGTTATGGCGTAATGGATGGCATGTGCCGATTCAAGCGCGCAGATGATACCTTCAGTTTCTGCAAGGGTTTTCAGCGCGGCAACCGCCTCTTTGTCGGTAGCTGAGGTGTAGCTTACCAGACCGAGTTCCTGAAGGTAGCAGTGTTCCGGGCCTACTCCCGGATAGTCAAGGCCGGCCGAGATGGAGTGAGCCTCCTCAACCTGGCCGTCCTCATTCTGCAACAGCTTGGTCATGGCACCGTGAAGCACTCCGGTTTTGCCGAGAGTGAGCGAAGCGGCATGTCGCATCTGCAACCCCTCTCCGGCCGCCTCCACGCCGACAAGTTCGATGGATGATGCATCTTTCAGAAACTCATAAAACATGCCAACGGCATTACTGCCTCCACCAATACATGCTGCTATGACATCGGGCAGTTTTCCTGTCTGACCGAGTATCTGGGAACGGGTTTCATGACCGATTACGGCCTGAAAATCGCGAACGATCATCGGATAGGGATGCATGCCGACCACGGAGCCGATAATGTAGAAGGTCTCTTCGGGATTATTCATCCAGTCACGGATAGCTTCGCTTGTGGCATCCTTGAGTGTTCTTGATCCACTGCCGACCGCTCTGACCTCTGCTCCGAGCAACTTCATTCTTGCAACATTTGGCGCCTGTCGTCTGATATCCTCTTCACCCATATAGATCACACAATTGATGTCAAAAAGGGCACAGACCGTTGCCGTAGCTACTCCGTGCTGACCGGCGCCGGTTTCGGCGATTACCCTTTTCTTGCCCATACGGCGTGCGAGCAGCACCTGACCCAGTGCGTTGTTGATTTTATGGGCACCGGTATGGCAAAGATCCTCCCGCTTCAGGTAGATCTGCGCCCCTTTCAGGTTAAGGCTGAGCCGTCCGGCATGATAGAGTGGAGTCGGTCGCCCTACATAATCGCGCAGGAGGAGATCGAGTTCAGATTGAAACAGGGGGTCTTTTTTTGCCTTGAGATACTCCGCTTCAAGATCAGCAGCATTTTTTACAAGCGTTTCAGGAATAAACTTGCCGCCGAAAATGCCGAAATGACCGGCAGGATCGGGTGCGGAATAGAGAGTCGACACCATGGGACGAGTGAAGGTTAAATAATTGTTAACAGGCTGTTTACTGTGGTTCTTATGATAAGCCGGTCAGGAAAAACGCTCACCATACACAAATAAAAAGAATATATTTAAACTTTTATCACAGGCCATCACAATAGGGTGGCAGCAGGAGAACAAATAAACAGAGCTTCCCAATACTGAAGCGGAGAACTACACTTTTGACGATCATCAATCGAAACATCTCCCTGAAGATCATCCCGATAGTAGTCGCAGGGTTTGTTTCCTTGTTGATTTCCTGTCACCTTCATGGTGAAGAGAGTTTGCTTTCAAAAAAGGAACCAACCGGCATTGACAGCACAATTGTCTACAGTGCAAGAGATTCTGTTATCTATAATATCGACAATCGAACCATGGAGCTTCGGGGGAAAGCCGCGATCAACCATGAGAGCATGAGTATCAAGGCTCCGGATATTGTGATTGATCTCAATACCGCACTCATCAAGGCTTCCGGGGTGGCAGATTCCCTGCACAACCTGACAGCGCCGGCTGTTTTTACCGATAATCAGGGTGGTTTCAATGCTGAAACCATAAGCTATAACTTCAGGACAGGAAGGGGGGAGACCTCCAATGTTTCCTCTTATTCCGGCAAGCTGATTTTTCAGGGAGAGCAGGTTACACGACTTGAAAGCGGTGAACTGAAAATCAGTGACGGCAGGTTCACCACCTGCGATGAAGAGAGACCGCACTACTGGTTTGCTTCATCAAACATCTCCATTATACCCGGAAAAAGGGTTACTGCTCGACCGCTTGTCATGTATTTCAGTCCGGAACTTTTTTCCCGGCATCTTCCTGATATTCCGGTTCTCGCACTTCCTTACATGTCATTTTCCCTGGAGCAGGGGCGTTCGTCCGGTTTTTTGACACCGGGACTCAGAAGTGAGAGCAGTCGGGGCTATTTTTTGTCGGATCTCGGATATTTCTGGGCGGTCAATGACAATGTGGATGTCAGACTGGAAGGCGACGCGGCTCTGAACGGAAGCTGGCGACTTGGAAGCAGGATCCGCTACGCGAAACAGAATGATTATTCCGGCGGTATGTCCGGCGATTATAAACGTAATATTTTCAGTTCAGACAAGAGTGTCCATCGTGACTGGAATCTGAATGTTGTACATCGTCAGCTTTTTGATCCATCAATGCGTCTTGATCTCAATCTTGCTTTTCAGGGCGGGGATCGTACCTACGATCTGAATTCTCTTGATGCGGAAACTGTTTTGACAGGGCAGGCAAATGCCCGAGGTTCTCTTGCGAAAACGTTTAATAATGAAAGCAGTATTGCATCTCTGTTTTACGATCGGATCAAGGAACTGACAACCTACAATGCTACAGACACTTTTGGTGCCTCATATTTCCGGAACCGGTTTTATCCTTTCAGTGAGGATGTTTTTATAACTACTGATGCTGCACTTTCGGGGAGTACTACTTCGCAGAGAGGAGTATCTTCTTCCGGTTATACGGCGAGTGCCGATGTGGAGATTGGTTACTACAGGGAGTTTGCCGATGGGTATCGGGCGATATTTTCCCAGGGGGCGGGTCTGTTTGGCAATAAGCCGGTCCCGGGAATTGGTGAAGATGGTTACAGTGTAAAGCGTCTTGTCTTTCCGCTGCGGATGAAATCCACACTGTTTCGTTATTTCAATCTCAATCCGGGTTTGGCCCTCACCCGTTATTTTAACAGTGCCTCCAGCGACCGGGATTTTTCAACCACAGTTTTTTCCGTTGATGGTTCGACACGGCTCTATGGCATCCTTCAGACCGGATTTCTTGAGAATTCGCTCGGGCTCAAGGCAATCCGCCATACCGTTATTCCTGTTCTGACCTATAGATGGAACCCCGCGTTCAGCGGCAGTGGGTATGATTACTATCATCACCTCTACGACTGGGGCTATGGCAATGTCTATAACAGATTTGAAGATAACTGGTACAGCGGCCTTCCTGAAGGAGAGAGTACGGTAGGCATCAGCCTGAAAAATCTGTTCCATGGAAAATTCAGAGGATCTTCCGAATCAGCGGAGGATGATCCGGTTTATGGAGAGCATACAGTGCAACTGCTTTCGCTGAATCTCTCCACGGCATACAACTTTGCTGCCCGAACGCTGCAGCTTGCACCGTTGACCGTTACAGCCAACAGTAATGCCCTTTTGCCCGGTTTTTTGTTGAGTGCGGGCGCCATGTATGATTTTTACAGCTATGATGTGCTGACCGGTGAACGGGTAAACCGCTTCAACAGCGATGAGGGTAAAGGCCTTGTACGCTTTGCTCGGGGATTTTTGAATATGGGCTTTACACTCAAGGGGAAGCGGCGGTCTGGTGACACCCTGCCGGTTCCTGCGGCTGATGCCTTTAATCCGATTAGTGCCGCACAGCCGCTATGGCGTGAGCGATTTAATAACGGGGAGTTGAGTGAAGTTGATTATGGGCTGCCATGGCAGCTTCGGCTCTCGCTCTATCTCCAGTCTGACAGGAGTAATCCTCTTGAACCATCAACAACGGCAATGGTCACGACTTCGTCAAAAGTTGCGCTTTCAAGGAGTTTGCAGGTTGCAATTCATTCCGGTTATGATTTCCGGAACAGGGAAGTGATCTTTCCCATGCTGCAGATCTATCGCGACCTGCATTGCTGGCAGATTGGTTTCAGGTGGGTGCCGAGTGGCAATTTTCAGGGTTTTGCGCTTCAGATTGGCCTTAAAACTCCTCAAATAAAGGATCTTCGGCTAAAGTATTAGATCTGGCTCCACAATACATAGATGGGCTCCAGTAGGGATTGATACCTACATGGTCACTCCACGGGAGCTTGTCGAAGATTAATCGATAGAATCGAGAATCAGCTTCAGGCGATCATTGAACGCTTCATGAGCATCGTGATGGATGCAGTGTGCGGCTTTCGGGATGATAAAAGCGCCTGCTTGAGGCAGAAGCTGCTGAAATTCAGGGATGATTTTATGGGGAGGGAGCGCGGTATCTTCGGCACCCCAGACCAGATAAGCAGGCCCTTTGTAGTTGCAGGGTTTCTGAATCTCGTCGAGCCGGAAATCATTGGGCCGTCTTGATGGAGAGAGATAGGACCATTGGGCTCCTCTGTCCTGAAGTGGAAGAGCGAACTGGTTGATCAGGGTTACATCAACCTTTTTCTGGTTATAGTAGGTAGGCATAAGGCTCTGGCTTACACCCAAAGGATTTGCAAAAGCTGAAAAGAGCACATCACCAATCAAAGGGGAGCCGACAAGTCCGAAAAAAACACTGGTCATTCCCTCCATGGTATCTCCGAAGAGCCCGGATGGATTGGCAAGAATGAGCGCGGCTACTTTCTCGGGTTTGTGGTGCGCAAAATAGATGCCGCTTGCGGCGCCCATCGAGTGGCCGACAATAATGATTTCATCAAGTTTTTTTAGATAGAGAAATGCCTCAATCTGAGTGGCAAAGAGCTCAAGCGAGTAGCGTACATTGGGTTTTTGTGACTTGCCGAACCCGATCAGATCCATCGCATAGAGTTTGCGGTCATGGACGAATTCGGGAATATTGAGGTTCCAGTGCTCAAGCATGCCGCCATAGCCGTGAAGAAAGAGTATTGGTCTCTTTTCAGGGTTATCCCTGCCGTACTCCTGGTAACGGATTTTAGCCTCCTCATCAGGGGCAAATTGCCAGAGAAAATGTTGGTCCTTCACAGTTCTGCTCATGATGAAAATTCGAGGAAACCCGGACAGTGTCTAAAACTTATAAAGCAATATAGCGGTTGTGAGGCAATATAAAAGATATTGATTACTATATACATCAGGTTTAATTTTATCCAGTTTAACGGTATTTACTCAGAGATGCTTCAGGTTTCGAGAAAGTTTGAATATGGACTTCACGCCGTTACCTATCTGGCGACAAAAGGTTTGGATCGTGTTGTTACCGTCAAGGAGATGGCCGATGATATCGGCGTTTCCCAGGAGTTTCTTTCAAAGGCCATGCAAAGCCTGAAGCGGGCCGGTATTGCACATTCTGTCCAGGGAGTCAAGGGAGGGTATTCGCTTGGTCGCAAACCCGGCGAGATCACGGTTGCCGATATTGCCATTGCCATTGAGGGTGCGCCTCATCTGATGCGGTGCGGCAAGAAGCTGTCCAGTTGTGAAATCAGTTCATCCTGTCATCACCGTGACTATATGATCAGTCTGCAGAATAAAATTCAGGATCTTATGGCTTCGACCACTGTCGAATCGCTCCTGCGAAAGAACGCATTTTGACCTTGACCGGATTGAATAAGCTTTTTTACGAGCCTCATTCTGCCGTTATTAACCCCGTATCCGCAATGGTTCTTTTTCGATGGCTTTCCGGCCCGAACATAAACAGAGAAGATTAATTTGAACATGACAACTCAAAGGTTCAGCAATTCAGCCGTTGCTGAAACGAGTCTGCCGGATATTGTCCTTAAAGGGATCAATACCCATAACCTCGCCAATATTTCTGTCTGCATTCCCCGTAACCGGTTTGTTGTTCTGACAGGAGTCAGCGGATCGGGAAAATCAAGTCTGGCCTTTGATACGCTCTATGCCGAGGGTCACCGTCGTTACGTGGAGTCACTTTCAGCCTATGTCCGGCAGTTTCTTGAGCGCATGCCAAGGCCTGATATTGAAAGTGTGGAAGGTATTGCTCCTGCTATTGCCATAGAGCAGAAGCCGATACCGAAAAATCCGCGTTCTACAGTTGGAACGGTTTCGGAAATTTATGACTATCTCCGTCTGCTCTATGCAAGAATCGGCAAGATCTATTCGCGTGATACGAGTGAACTGGTGCTGAAGCACACTCCGGATGATGTGAGTCTGCAGGCCGGTTTTTTTGAGGAGGGCACAAAGTTTTATGTCGGTTTTCTTTTTCCCGCTCATCAGGATGCAGGTCACCATCTCTGCTCTGTGCAGGATGAGATTGCCAATCTTCTGAAAAAGGGTTTTTTCAGGGTGGTTGCCGGTGAGGAAATTCTTGATCTTAATCATGAACAGGAGTGCAAGCGGCTGCTTGATATGCCTAAAGCTGAACGCGCAAACGTAGTCGTGCTGGTTGACCGGTTTGTGGCAAAGAATGACGAGAAGGTTTTCAGTCGGGTCTCACAGGCTGCTGAGAGCTGTTTCAATGAATCGGGAGGATATGCGGCATTGAAGGTGGTCGGCGGAAAAACCTATCTCTTCAGTGACCGTCTTGAGTTGAACGGGATTGAGTACCAGGAACCATCGCCCCAGCTTTTTGCCTTCAACTCTCCGATCGGAGCATGTACGACATGTCAGGGTTTCGGCCGTATTGCCGGAATAGACGAGAGTATTGTCGTGCCTGACAAGTCGCTCTCCCTGAAGGAGGGTGCTATAGCCTGCTGGAACTCTGAAAAGTATCGCTGGCACCTTCGTCAGCTTCTTTCGGTTGCCCCTTCGTTCGGCATCCCCCTTGATGAACCCTATGAAAAGCTTTCCCGCGCACACAAGGATATAATCTGGAAAGGGCTTGGTGATGAACGCTTCAAGGGAATCCGGCCTTTTTTTGCAGAGATAGAGAAGGAGTCGGGTTACAAGATGCACTTCAGGGTCTTTTTAAGCCGTTACCGTGGTTATGCTCTCTGTCCGGATTGCGAAGGGAGCCGTCTCAACCCGGATGCTCGTCTTGTCAGGGTTTCAGGACGCCATATCGGTGAGGTTACACGTATGAATATTGCTGAGGCATCAGAGTTTTTTCGCAATCTGGAGATCTCTCCCTTTGACCGCAAGGTTGCTGAAGCGGTTCTGGAGGAGATTATCAAGCGGCTCGGCTATCTGCTCGATGTGGGT
>Ga0172371_10009765_pt1 | contig 13120 bp, 11 predicted proteins | sample Lak12m_FD_114543 | JGI IMG/M metagenome (GOLD analysis project Ga0172371, IMG submission 114543) | Freshwater microbial communities from Kabuno Bay, South-Kivu, Congo - kab_022012_12m | ecosystem: Environmental > Aquatic > Freshwater > Lake | place: Democratic Republic of the Congo: South-Kivu... | reverse complement strand
TTTCTTATAATTTTTTTACATCATTGCTTCCTTACCCTGAACCAAGGTATAAATATGGAAATATGCTTTTTGTAATTCTCGATTTTACTCGAGTCTGCATAATTTATTATATTACCATTATTTCTTTATTTTTATAAATGGCCTCATCTTTTTAACCAATACTCACTCCCATCAGGCTTTCTATCCAAAAAGTCATGCTTAATTAAATATCTTCTCAAAGTAACATAGCCACAATTAGCAGTTTTTAATATCTGATTTATAATTCAAGTATTTAAATTTATAAAAAATACACAGAAATATTTCCCTATCTTATGTATAATAAAACGATATGTAAAATAATTAAATTATATGGATAATTCAGAAAACCGCTTTAAAAATAAGAATAAAATTTATTATGGCTTAGAATTACTGGCCAGTGACCTGGTTTTTTCAGCATTAAGCTGTTTTCTGGCGTATTATTTAAGATTCTTCACTAAATTTTTTGGCAGCAGTAAACCGACATATTTAATTGATAATAATTATATTCTTTACTCAATTGTTTTCATCACGGCCGTAGTCCTTATCTCTTTGGCTTTCAGGCTTTATTTCTGGGAAAACCTTTATAAAAAAACAAATTATTATTTAAGGGTTGTAATAACCCCTGTTTTAGGTCTTGTCATTACTTTAGTTTTTGGGCGCGTATACGCTGGATTTGCCTTTTCAAGATTATGGATACTTACATTGTTCATCCTTAGTATTTTACTGATATTTTTCAGCAGGCTGTTAATTGGAAAATTTACTAAGAAATATTTTATAAAAACAGGTATTCCCACCGATGGATTAATTTTTGAAATTGCCGGAAGCTTTGCCATAAACAGAAACCTGCAACAACCTCATATAATTGATGCCGGAAAACTTTATTCTCCCGGAAGGGTACTATCGATAGATGCATTAAGAGGATTTGACATGCTGTGGATTCTTGGAGCTTCAGAATTTGCAATTGCACTGCTGACCTTAAAAAAAACAAACTGGACTTTACGGCTGGCAGAAGAATTTCACCACGTATCATGGAATGGATTTACCTTTTATGACCTGATTTTCCCATTATTTCTTTTTATTGTCGGTCTGGCTATTCCTTTCTCTCTGGCAAAGTACCGCCAGGGAAATGTCCACATCAATCTTAAAAGTGCATATATCAGGATAATTACAAGGACACTGCTGCTGTTTTTTCTTGGTTTGCTTGTAAATGGTCTTCTTGATTTTAATTTTGCTTCCATGCGATGGCCCGGTGTACTGCAACGAATTGCTATTTGCTATTTTTTTGCAGCTATCATTACCTTACATTTACCTTCCAGATTGCAGCCTATGATAATTGGAATAATATTGGGCACATTATTGATTGGATATTGGGCAGTTATGAAACTTGTTCCAGTTCCTGGTGTTGGCTTTGCAAATTTATCACCTCAGGGTAATCTTGCAGGTTATTTGGATCGTCTTATAATCCCCGGCCGCTTTTGCTGTTATCAGTTTGGAGACAACGAAGGATTGATCAGTACGATACCTGCTTTAGGTACTACGCTTCTGGGAGTTTTAACAGGCCTTTTGCTGAAAGCAGATAAAACGCAAATTTTTAAAATAAAATGGATACTCATTGGTGGAGCTTCATCGCTAATTCTGGGAATTGCATGGAATTTTAATTTTCCTGTAAATAAAACTCTCTGGACAAGTTCCTATGTTTTATTTGCCGGTGGCATCAGTCTGCTTTTGTTTGGCTTCTTTTATTGGCTGATTGATTATAAGGGATATAAAAAATGGGCTTTTCCCTTCATCGTCATAGGAATGAATGCAATCACGATATATGTCGTGCAGGCTCTTTTTGATTTCGGTATACTTGTCGATATCCTCATACACGGTTTTGTAGGTCGTATGGGAAATTTTGGAGAGGCGTTCTTTTGGATTTGCATGATTATAATAAAATGGCTTTTCCTTTATTTCTTGTATAAAAAGAAAATTTTTCTCAAGGTGTGAGTTGTTATTTAACACTTGTGCCTTAAAGGAGATACTCAATGAATGCAGCAGTCAAACCAGCTCTTGAAGATTTTAAAATTAGATGTGCTGATGAAAATGATGCGGGACTAATTCTTGACTTCATTAAAAAGCTTGCCGACTATGAAAAATAGCTGAGCGAAGTTGTTGCAACAAAAGATGACATCAGGGAGTTTTTTTTTAAGCGTAAAATTGCTGAAGCTATTATTGGTGAATATGATGGCAAGCCGGTTGGTTTTGCAGTATTTTTCTATAATTTCTCAACATTTATGGGCCGCCCGGGTATTTACATTGAAGACATGTTTGTTAACCCTGAAGTCAGAAGCAAAGGTATTGGTACATTGATGTTTGCTTTTATTGCAAAACTGGCTGTTGAGAGAAAATGTGGCAGACTGGAGTGGACGGTTCTGCATTGGAATAAACCTTCCATAAATTTTTATAAAAAAATGGGTGCGGTTGCCAAAGATGAGTGGGAAATTTACAAAATGGATGGCATTGCCCTGGAAGAACTTGCAAAAAAAGCAGTTAAATCTTAAAAATTAAGGAATCTTCTATACCAGGCAGGATATATTTTCTTACAAAATTATTTACATTATAAACCATGAAAACAAAGCGAAATAGATTAATGACGGGTATACCTCTTAAATACCGCATGGCTGTCCGAAAGTTTACGAGGCTTCCCAGGTATAAAGGCAGGGAAAGATACTGTCCTATTTGTGATAGCCATCTCAAATGCTTTCTGCCTGTTACTTTCCCAGCCTTTTTAAAAGACAGCCCTTTTGTGACCAGGCAAAACGCAAAGTGTCCCGTTTGCGGCTCAATTGAAAGATACAGGCTCATTTACCTTTATATTAAACAGAAAACAAATTTATTCGACCCCCCAAGAAAAAAAATGCTTCATACAGCACCCGAGCTTATACTCACCGAAAAATTTGCAACCAGCAGGTATGTTGATTATTTAAGTAGTGATATTGACCCTGGACGGATTGGCGCTATGGTAAAAATTGATCTTACTAATATTGCCTTTGGCACGGATACTTTTGATGTGATACTATCCAGCCATGTCCTGGAACATATTGAAAATGACAGGAAAGCCTTAGGTGAATTATACAGAGTATTAAAACCTGGAGGCTGGGCTATAATTCAGGTTCCGATAATTGCTGAAAAAACTTTTACAAACCCTTCAGCTCAGACTGAAGAAGAAAGATTCAGGTCTTATGGGAAAGAGGACCATGTAAGAGGTTATGGAAAAGATTACAAGCAATTGCTCGAGAGTGTGGGTTTTATAGTTAAGGTGGATGATTTTGTTAAAAGTTTCAGTCCTGAGAAAATAGAGTATTTAGGACTGATTCCCGATGAAGAAATATATTTTTGCATGAAATAAAAGCTACTAAATCCATTTAAAAATAACCTAACACAAAATTATTAGTATATAAAGTCCAAAAAATATTATTATGTTTATCAATGGCCTTAATGTAAATTTTATACGCGCTTTACACGTAAAAATCGAAGTATTATTATGTTTTATTGAATATGTCCTTGAGTAAATATTTTAATAATGGGAATAAAAAATTATAAATAACATAAGGAGAAACATTGTTATATAAAAAAGGAGGGGAAATGCAGAATAAGATACCTAAAATAATTGCTGTCTTTATAGTAATGGTACTAGTTATTGTTAGCATTAGCTTGCTGTCTTGTAAAAGTAAGACCAATATTTCTCAAGGTGAAACGGAGACAATAGCACAGGCCGGGAGTTCATCATCTGAAACACAGCAGGAAACAACGGTTCTAAAAGATGAGACATCGACTGCAGCTCAAACATCGGCAGCTACAGAAACTGAAACAACAGGGGAAGTTACCGAAACAATTAAAAATGGTGAAGTAACTTTCTTTACAGAAGACGGAATTGAGTTAAATGGTAATGTTTTCGGACAGGGTAAAAAATGGGTAATTTTATCCCATATGTACCCGACTGATCAAACAAGCTGGTTTGATTTTGCCCGGGATTTAGCGCAAAAGGGCTATATAGCACTTACATATGATTTCAGGGGATACGGTAAATCAAAAGGTGATAAAGAGGATATTCCAAACATAGATAAGGATATAAAAGCAGCAATATCTTTTGTCAGGCAGTATGATTATGAAAAATTATTTCTTGTTGGTGCCAGTATGGGTGGAACAGCAAGTATCGTAGCAGCTGCCGAAGACATCGGTATTAGCGGTGTAGTATCGCTTTCATCTCCGGATAAAATGGGCGAAGATCTTGATGCTCTTTCCGTGGTATCAAAGTTAAAAATGCCTAAAATTTTTATTAGCGCAAAAGGAGATGATTACCATGCAGAAAGTGCAAAAAGATTATATGAAAATGCCGTGGAGCCTAAAGCAGTAGAGATTATAGAGAACAGCAAGGAACATGGAACATTTATTTTTGAAAAAGAGCCTGAAAATGCACAGATACTTAAAGATTTAATTATCAATTTCCTTAATAGTAATTAATATTGAAGCAGATCATCCCATAAACATTCCGCCATTGACATCTATGGTCACCCCGGTTATATACCTGGATTTATCACTGGCCAGGAAAGTTATCACATCGGCAACATCTTCAGGTTTGCCTGAGCGCCTAAGCGGTACAGCCTCCGGATTAAAATGAGTGAAATCCCTGGTCATTTCCGTGTCAATAAAACCGGGGGCAACAGCATTGACATTTATATCATATGGTCCTGCTGCCTTTGCAAATGACATTGTCAAAGCTATGATTCCGCCTTTTGAAGTGGCATAATCAATTCCGGTAGCAATACCGCCTACCCTGCCTGAGATGGACGAAACATTTACTATCTTTCCACTTTGTTGTTTTTTCATGATGCTGAAAGCTTCGCGGCAGCATAGGTATGTACCTCTTAAATTTATTGACATCAACCTGTCCCACTGTAATTCATCAATTTCTTCTATCTGAAAAGTATTACAGATACCGGCGCAATTCACTAGGATATCCAGCCGGGCGAAATAGTCAATACAGGTTTTAAATAATTTTTTTATATCTTCACTTTTCCCAATGTTCGTTTCAACAAATTCACACCTGATCCCGGTTTCGCCTGCTATTTTATTAACAACATTTTCTGCACGTTTCCTGTCAACATCTGCAATTATAATCCCGCTTGCACCTTCCCTGGCAAATGCAAATACTGTTGCAGCACCTATACCGCTCGATGCACCGGTAATAATTGCATATTTATCTTTAAGTTCATTCATTTTCCACCTCCTGTTTTAGCAATGCAGAGAATTTTCTGAAAATACTTTCCTAATTTTCGATAAATTCAATTTTTTTTAAATTAAAGGTTTATCTTATCCCGGTTAAACACCCATTTTGGAGTTTTTCCCTCCAGTACATCTGCTACACCCTGTGCAGCATGTAGTGCCATTCTTCTTGAGCTTTCCTTTGTAAGTGCTGCTGAATGAGGTGTCAAAATAATGTTTTCTGCCTTCAATAGCGGGTTATCCGGTTTTGGTGGTTCATCTTCAAAAACATCAAGTGCTGCACCCGAAATCATGCCGGAATCCAAAGATTTGGCCAGAGCACTTTCATTAATAATCCCGCCCCTTGATGTATTTACAAGAAATGCACCAGCTTTCATCTTTTTTAAACACTCACTGCCTATTATGTGGTAGTTCTCTTTCGTAAACGGTATATGAATGCTGATAAAATCTGAAATTGTGAAAAGCTTATATATTGTATCAACTCTTTCAAAAGAGAAATTGTCCTGGATATCATTGCTCAGATATGGATCAAAAAATTTTATCTTCATGCTAAAACAGATGCTGCAAATTCCGGCAACTTTTCTACCGATTTTACCGAAACCTACAAGCCCGAGGATTTTACCTTCCAGATCCATCGGCAGGTAACTATTCCTTATGGTAAAATTATTTGACCTCACCGCTGCATCCATCTTAAAAAGATATTTTGACAGAGCAAGAATAAAAGCAACCGTATGTTCTGCCACGCTATCTATATTTGCATCAGGCGTATTGCATACAGGAATATTTTTCTCTGTAGCTGCAGCAACATCAACATTATCTACACCTGCCCCGGTACGGGCAATTACTTTCAGCTGTTTTGCCGCAAATATGGTATCACGGCTCAATTTTGTTGCGGTACGGACTATTATTGCATCAATATCAGCAACATATTTTCTTACTATTTCATCTTCGGGTGAAGATGCAGTAAAAATTTCGAATCCTTTTTCCTTTAGAAAACTTATGGCATCCTTATGTATTTCCTGGGAAAGCAAGACTTTTTTCATTTAAGCCAGACCCTCTTCCTTAAGGTATTTTCTCATTTCTTCAACCTGGTCTTCAGGTAGCGGTCTTAATGGTTTTCTTGGTTCACCGCCAAAATACCCCGCAATCGTTGCAGCTGCTTTTACTGCACTTATACCTCCGCTTCCGGAAACTTTTGAATTCAATTTAAACACCTTGAAATGCAGGTCGATTGCCTCTTTGATCCTGCCCTCAATAAACTTGCTGTAGAGTTCACAGCAGATTTCAGGAAAAGCGTTTGCCAGGGATAGTATTCCACCGGTAGCGCCGCACATAAGACCCGTGAGGAAGAAATTAGCAGACCCTGCAATCACATGAAAATCTACAGCTTCGCGTGTGGCAGCAAGAAACCCCATTATCCCATCTGCAGAACTGTCTTTCATTCCAATAATATTTTTATGTACCGCAAGCTTGCCTACAGCTTTTGGAGAAATTTTTACTCCTCCTGCAAATCCGGGTGCATTATAAATCAATATGGGAGCATTTACGCTGTCGGCAATCTCTGTGTAGTAGTCAATCAGTGTTTCGTCCTTGATCTGCCTGGCAAAATAACTCGGAGTCAGAACACTGACAAAATCCGCACCAAGTTTGATAGCTTCCCTGCTGAAACTTACAGTTTCCTTTGTGGATTCGCATCCGGTACCAGCCATAATTACTTTGTCTCCTTTATTTTTAACAAATATTTCCAGCACTTTTAATTTTTCATCCATTATCAGACTCTTGTTTTCACCATTTGAACCCAGCACAAGGTATCCCCTGATTTTGGTCCGGTTAAACTTTTTTATATTATCAGCGAGCTTGTCATAGAGAATCTCATCATTTATAAAAGGTGTGATTGCCGGAACAAAAACACCGCTTAATTTTTCCTTAAACATTATCTGCACTTCCTGCATTTAATTTTTTTATTTAAATCAATACAGAGAGACTATTGGTATCATACGCAAGAGCCTCTCTGTATCATTGACGAAAATATATTTTCAGGATTATTCTGTAAAGCCGTAGTAGTTATCCTTAGGACCCATATAAAGGACATTGTTCTTGCACTTGAGGTATTCCATCAGTCCTACCACTCCGCCTTCTCTTCCAAGCCCGCTTTGCTTGTTGCCTCCATAAGAAGCTTCAATCTTTGACATTACATTTGTATTCATCCATACGATACCAGCATTTAAGGTTTCAGCGCCTCTTATCAATGTCCTGTAATCCTCACTCCAGATGGTTGCACCAAGTCCGTATATTGTATCATTTGCAAGAGTGAGCGCTTCATCAATATCTTCAAATTTCTTGACCACAACTACCGGACCAAAGATCTCTTCCTGGACGCATGCCAATTTATTGCTTGTTACTTCAAGAACAGTTGGTCTGTAGAAAAATCCTTTATCCAGAGGTGGTTTCATTTCCCTGAATCCACCGCAGAGAAGCCTGGCTCCATCTTTAACAGCTCGCTGAACATATCCATCTATCTGTTTGAACTGGTTCTCATCTATGAGAGCGCCCATCTGAGTAGACATGTCCATGATCTCTCCGATTCTGATGGCATTGCATCTTCTGACAAGTTTGGTTACAAATTCATCATATATGTCCTTGTGTATATATGCTCTTGTTGATGCACAGCAGACTTCTCCCTGCATAAACACAAACCCTATAATAAGTGAATTTACTGCATCATCCACAAGACAGTCTTTTGCTGCAATAAATGGACCTTTTCCACCAAGCTCAAGCAAGACTTTTTTAAGATTTGTCTCCGAAGATGCTTTCAAACACCTTCTACCCACTTCAGTAGAACCGGTAAATGAGACCATATTTACATCTTCATTTCTTAAGATTGCTTCACCTGTTACACTTCCTGATCCGGATACAATATTTAACACACCGGCAGGAAATCCTGCTTCCAGGAAGATCTCTCCCATCATCGAGCAAGTGATCGGAGCAAGTGAAGAAGCTTTCAGGACAACAGTGTTACCGGCTGAGAGTGCAGGGCATATTGTCCTTGTAGCAATATGGAGAGGAAAATTCCATGGAATAACTGAACCAACCACGCCAAAAGGTTCATAGGTTTCATAACAGAAAGCAGCCCTTCCCGGAAGCGGGATGACATTACCTCTTATCTGTCTGCCCAGGTTTGAGAAATATTCCATTGCCCTGTAAGTATACGGCAGATCTACATTGACAGTCTCATTGAGCGGTTTCCCTACATCTTTTGCTTCCCATTCTGCAAACTCCTGCTTTCTTGTCCTGAAAATTTCCAGAGCTTTCATCATCAGATCAGCTCTTTTATCACCATCCATCTTTGACCATTCAGGAAAAGCTTTTTTTGCTGCCTGCACAGCCTTATCGACATCACCTGCAGAAGCAAGCGCAAGCTCTGCAAGAGGTTCACTGGTTGCAGGGCAAAATGAAGTAAAATATTTCCCGCCTTCCGGTTCAACCCATTGATTATTGATGAACAGTTTTAGTTTTTTCATAGTACCTCCTTAATATAAAATAATCTAAAAAATGTTCTATTATTCTGACATAATCAAATAAATTTTAGGAAATTATTACCGGTATGTCCATGAGTTTGCCAAATTCCAGAATTTCAGCTGTTAAATCACCGTAGACAATCCCGTTGTGATGAGGGATACCGTTATTTAAAAGTGACTCTATAAAATTCATATTTCCATTGTTCATCTTTATGGTCAGATTGCTTCCCTTTAAATATTCATTATTGTCAATGATTTTACCAACTCCGGCATGAATTGTATATTTCCCACGGATGGAATTTATCCTGGCGACTGTAGCCACTCCACTACGCAGTGAGGCGGTCTGCGAAAGCCCGCCAAAAACTCTTTCGATCACAGGTTTTTTATCCGATAGATTATAAGGTGCATTACCACAATGCCAGAAAAGTATCGCATCTTTGTCCTCAATATAATTTACAAGATCTGCAAGCCATGGGGTTGTCCGGCCTATTGCATATTCCATCATAAGTGACAGAGAGCCGCTTACATCACATTCGCATGAAGCCATTATCCCTTCAGCATTCATCCTTCCATTTGCCGGACAAACCGGGGTCTTATCCTGGTCCCTCAGTTCCGGCCAGCAGTCTGGTGCAAAGGACTGAAGATTTTTTTCCTGAACGACTTTCTTAAGTGACAGGTATACTTTTGACAACCCTCGCGACTCATCAAGATTATCCTTGCTGATATTGAATATCTTCTGCTGGGTCTGCATATCTGCATCGATCTCATTATCAGTTATCCCCCTTATCGTATTGGTGAAGGAGTACATGGATACTTTGGTTATTGTGGAGCCAAATTTTTTCTTAATTGAGAGTTCATCAAAATCAGAGATCTCAAAACCGTCAGGACGCATTCCGATTACGCCGATTGTGGCCTGTTTCAAATATGAAATAGCTCTGACAGCATTTATAAAGACTCTGATTTTTTCTTTTACTGAAGTTCTTTTTACATCACTGCCGTATACAAAGCTGAATTTCTGGTCAAAGTTTGCAAAAATGCTCCCCTGGGGCATTACACCTACCATGGATCCGGTGAAGTTATGCTTCTTTATTGCAAATTCCTCTATTCCCCAGATAAGATAAGGTACTTCAAGATTTCTGACAATCTCAGCAGTGACTTCACCTGTGCTGAAAGTGCCATTATAAATAACGACAGCATCTACATTTTCAGCCTTGAAAAGTTTCCACGCAGCATTTGACATGGACCTGGAATTTATTGATGGTGCAGATTCAACTATATTCAAATCCATATCCTTTTTAAGAAAATCCTTGGCGCTTGCAGCAAAACCAGTTGCGGCTTTCAAATCTTCTTCTTCGAGAAAATCAAGTGTCAGATTAACAAAACCGAATTTTAGCTTTGGAAAATTTGTACTCACAATTCCTCCTTTAATACGAATTGCAAATTAATAATTTATCTTATTACTATCTTATTACCATAAAGAATAACCTCCGTCAGCAATTATAGAACTTCCTGTAAAATAGGTTGCTGCCCGGGATGCCAGGAATACAATAATGCCCTTTAATTCTGAGGGATCAGGAATCCTTTTTTGAGCACTTATATCAATCCATTTTTTAAGCATTTCAGGGTCAGCTTCTTTAAGCAGAGGCGTCATTATATATCCAGGACACAACACATTTACTCTGATATTATAAGGAGCCCATTCAACCGCAAGTGACTTTGTCAGATGGACAACAGCTGCTTTTGAAGTATTATAGTGGCACTGTTTTTGCGGGACATTGACAATATAAGCAGACATGGAAGAAATATTTATAATGCTTCCTTTTTTCTTCTTTATCATTTCTTTGCCAACCCATTTACAGCATAGAAAGACTCCATTTAAATTCACGTCCATGAGCTTCTGCCATGTTGAAAATTCCATTTCCTCGGCAGCCACCCAGCTCACAATGCCGGCATTGCAAACAAGTATATCTATCCTGCCAAACTCATCTGCAACTTTTTTTACCATTTTTTGGACATCCGCTTCTTTGCTTACGTCACCCTGCAGCGCTATTGACTTTCTTCCAAGCTTTTCAACCATAGCCGCAGTTTCCTTGCTTCCATCAATCAGCAGATCAATCACTGCTACATCAGCACCAGCTTCTGCCAGCCCCAATGAAATTTCACGCCCAAACCCGCGGCCCGCCCCTGTTACGATTGCTTTTTCGCCATCAAGTTTAAATAAGGATAAAATATTTTTTGTTTCTTCCATTATAACCGGGCCCTCTTATTATTTTTTGATTTATTTACATATATGGAATATGGAAATTAACCATTATTTCCGGGTTCACTTTTTGATAAACTCAATTAACCTTTAAAAATATGAGAAAACATATCAGGTAATTTCTTTACTGCTGCATTATTATCTCCTAATAATTGATTTTTCATCATTATCAAAAAGATGGACAAAATTTGGATCAAATTCAAGCCAGCACCTGTCTCCACGCTTAAATCTGATTCCGCCTGCAGGAACAACAACCTGTATGTTTGTTTTTCCAGTATCTCCGAGTTCAACGGTCAGCACATCATTATCGCCCTGAAATTCCACGATTTTTACATCCCCTGCAAGTACTGAGGTAGTTTCTTTATTAACCGTCGCTTTTATCTGCTGTGGCCTTATTCCGATTAGAGCTTCAGTCCCTATATATTTTGAATCAACTTCTCCATTAAAGTTAACGACTTTTTTACCATCGCCGGAATTAACATATACCCTGTTATGTGCTTCAATTTTGCCCTTTATAAAATTCATGCCGGGCTGTCCAACAAAATAAGCTACGAACTTGTTTACAGGCTTGTTATATATTTCATCAACAGTACCTATCTGCTGTTTCTCAGCATTGTAAAGTATCAGTATCCTGTCACAAAGTGAAATTGCCTCAGCCTGATCATGCGTTACATAGATTGTGGTATTGCCGAATTCTTCATGAATTCTTCTTATCTGAGCCCTGATCTCTGCCCTGATTCGCTGATCCATATGAGACAACGGTTCATCAAGAAGTGTCAAATTAGGTTTTCTTACCAGTGCTCTTGCAAGAGAAACTCTCTGTTGATGACCACCTGCAAGTTCTGCAGGTTTTTTCTTCAGTATCGTTGTCAGGTTAAGAGCTTCTGCCATATCTTTTACATTTTTATCAACATCGGCATTCTTCATTCCTCTTGCCCGCAGTGGAAATGCAATATTTTCGTAAACATTCATCCTGTAATAAAGAGCATAGGACTCAAAAGCCAGTGCAATGTTCCGCTCAGTTGGTCCCATCTGATTTACCACATTACCATCAAACATTACCTCACCCTTACTGATTTCCTCCAACCCTGCCAGCATTCTTAAGGTGGAACTCTTACCACCGCCTGAAGGACCAAGTATTGCCAGAAATTCTTCATCGTTACAAGTAAAAGTAAGGTCCTTAACACCAATTACATTTCCGGTGTAGATCTTCCATACATTATTACAATCAACTCTACTCATTTTCACCTCACCTATGCTTTAGATATTTCCATAGTTTTTACGTAGAAAAGCATTCTTTCAGTATTGAAATCAAGCCAGACCATATCTGAACCTTTCAAGTTTCTGAATACATCGCTTTCCGATGTCCTTGCATGCATGAATGTATTTTCCAGCTCGAAAGAGATCACAGAACTTTCAGCTTCATGCACAATTACATAAACCGGTAATTGAAAAGAATTTTTAGATGCTTTTTTCATGCTCGGCCTGATATCTTCACATCTGATACCAAGCCTTGTATTTGTTTTTCCATCTGCTTTAAACGAATTTTTTCCGGCTGATTCTGCCAGTTTTTTATCAAGCTCTATAGTAAATGAATTACCAGCCTTAAAGAATGTTTTCCCATCCTGCTGGATCAGCTCACCGTCTATCATATTCATTGGCGGTTCACCAACAAGCCTGCCCACAAAATCAACCTTTGGACTGTAATATATTTCTTCCGGTGTTCCAATTTGATCAAACTTGCCTTTTCTCAGTACCATCATGTTATCCGATAGAGCTAAAGCCTCACGGTAGTCGTGGGTAACATATATTATAGTACTGCCATAATTTACAGCAAATTCTCTTAAAAGTGTCTGTGTGGAAAATTTCAGCTTTGCATCAAGATGAGCTATCGGCTCATCAAGCAGATATACCTGCGGCTTTCTTACAAGTGCCCTTGCCAGGGAGACTCTCTGTTTCTGCCCGCCGCTTAAAGCCTGCGGTCTTCTTTCCAATAGCTTATCAATGCCTAAAAAGCTTGCAATTTCAGTAACCCGTTTTCGCTCTTCATCACGTG
>Ga0172371_10009764_pt1 | contig 13122 bp, 13 predicted proteins | sample Lak12m_FD_114543 | JGI IMG/M metagenome (GOLD analysis project Ga0172371, IMG submission 114543) | Freshwater microbial communities from Kabuno Bay, South-Kivu, Congo - kab_022012_12m | ecosystem: Environmental > Aquatic > Freshwater > Lake | place: Democratic Republic of the Congo: South-Kivu... | reverse complement strand
GCCAGGATTGTGACGGCAACTTTATTCATACCAATCTTCCTAATCAAAATTGAGCCAAAGTCAGAAATGCTTAATGTTTTAATTAATAATACCACATATCACTTTGATTTGGCAAGTATAAATACCCTGGGTCGTCACTTTGAAGATGCGATATCACCCGCTTGGTTTCCGCGGCATGTTCTGGGCTTGCATGCAAGCTCCCACTTCTTTGGCGGGTTGGCATTAGGCATTGACAGACATTCGCCGTTGCGATAGATTACATCATTGTCGGGGCGTAGCGCAGTCTGGTAGCGTACCTGAATGGGGTTCAGGTGGTCGCTGGTTCAAATCCAGTCGCCCCGACCACTGATTTATTAAGAGAACCGCCTAGTTGCTTTTGCGGAGCTTGGGCGGTTTTTCTTTTGATGATTACCAGTGCGGGACTTTTGCGGGACTCATTTCCGCAAACCCAGTCTGCAGCTGCTATTAGATTGCCTAGTTCAGCCTGAGAATAGTGCGTAGTGATGCGCCCGAATTTGTGTCCGAGTAAATCTTGCCTATCCTCTAACGAAACTCCGGCAGCCCTGAGACGCCGACCAAACGTGTAATTCAATTGGTTCACAAGCACCTCGGTGAGACTGTTCAACGTCAGCAGCACCGGAGATTTCACCAGCGGAGTCAGCCATTCCCTGTCCAAAACGACATGGCGATGACAACGGCGAGAGCAATAATCAGCACCGCCAGTTCCCACAGGTGAGCCGTTTCTTCTTGTCGCATTTGATCGTTCCTTTCTGTCAGTCGTGACCACGTTGGCGATACCCCGTGAGATCTTTTCGGCTTTCGTCAAATGGTGAAATATTACCCGCTAGCAATCCCCATTTTTTGGCTATCAGCCGTGTCTTTGGAGGGCCGCCTGGCCTGCTTAGGCTCTTGCAAGTAACTCCTTTATCTTCTTTACCGACGGCACGGTCCCCGTGGACACGAACTTGTCGTTAACCATTAGAGCCGGGGTTTTTGCGACCCCCGTACTTTGCGATCTCTGTGATATCGGTCACATGTTCTACAGACGCGGGAAGGCTCATCTCGGTCAACGCTTGCTTTACGGTTTGCTCCAGTCGATTACACTGGGAGCATCCCGGACCGAGAACTACAATGCGCAATGATGTTCCCAATGCTTCTTCGTACGGTTGGCCCAGGAATTTTCTAAACTCCCTGAGGAAGGCATCAGCATATTCTTTCCTCGCGCAGCTCGCGATGTAGTTCTTCTCGGACAATCTCTCCAGAAGGGCATCCTGGATCTCCACGTCGGTCCTCCCCGCATGAGACTGGGCGATTTCCTCAATTGCCTCTTTCAGTCCCCTGAGACCGATCTTGTCCTCACCAACCCAAATTTGACTAAAGTCGTCAGCCATTTTCAAATTGCTCCGTCCATACGGCTAAAATGCGAACCCAATGCTGGGAAATAGCGCTCCTGCGGCAATGTATAAGCCCACACAGGCGAGAAGGGCTCCGGCGGCCTTCTTGAGCACGAGGTTAGCAGCATGCATTCGCGTGGAACTAATAAGATGCTTGGCCGCGCCCGCGGACGTTCCGACCGCGAGGATCAGCAAGCAATGACCGATGCCGTAAAAAAGCATCATGATGCCGCCGAATACTGCTCCTTTCAGCGGGATGACACTTACGATCAGGAGCAGAGCGGGGCCGGTGCATGGAAGCGAAACGAGCCCGAACATGAATCCAAAAAGGGCAGCGCCCAGGAATCCCGTGTACTTAGGCAGCTTGTCCTGCGAGATGGGGAGTTGGATATGAAAGATGTCCATGAAATGTAACCCCAGTACGACGCAGATAATGGCCACCACATAGACCATGTATTCGGACTGTAAAAAAGGAGCCGCAGCCAAACCCACTGAAAACAGGACGGCCAGCTCTACGCTGAAGCCCACGATAAAGACCAGCGTGAACAGAAATGACTTCCACGCGGTCATCTCTTCATCCATGCCTCCGATAAAGCCGATCAGCAGTGGGACCATCACGATCACACAGGGATTCAGCGCTGTGAGCGCGCCACCCGCGAACGCGCCGCCTGCTGCGAGCCAAATGCTACCGGATGATACCCACTGCTGAACGATTGCGAATAGTGATTCCATATTTGCTCTCCTTGGTCGAGTTTTTCACCTTTGCCGTGTCTGATGCAAGGTCAAGGAACTGTTAAGGCTTCCTGGGGGGAAGGACCCTGATTCCCTCGGTCATACCCCGAGGAAACCAGGGATTCCAACGAACGCCACCAGTCTATTGTCAACGAGCAGTCCCCGGATAGCCCGTTCGAGCCTGGGGGGCCATGGCCTGAGGCGCCTGAGCAGGAACCGGACCCTGAGCCTGACCTGCCATGCCCATCTTGGCAAAGACCTGAGCGATCTGTTCTCTCTCAAGGGTTCCTTCATTCCTGAAGAACTCTTTGCCATCAGGGGTTAGGAAAACCTGGGTCGGCATCATGCGAATCCGGTAGTCTCTGACCAGGTCCTTGTTAGCATCCATGTCCACAGTTGTGACAATCGCTTTTCCAGCGTACGCTCTGGCCATGTCGTCGAGAATGGGCTTCATGTACTTGCAGGGCACGCACCAGCCGCGTCCGAATTCCAAAAGGACAGGCACACGCTTCGCCATCAACGCCTGCAAATTGATTTTTGGCTCTGCCGCGTAACTTGTTGAAAGCATAGTCAATGAAGCCATTGCGAGGCCCAATACTACGACGACACACAGTTTTCTCATTACGAAAACCTCCTTTTGTCTTGTTTCTAGTTTGAATTTATCGGTTCTGATTTCGGTCATCCGGTTCATCTTTCTCTAACAACCTTGTTGGGGCAGTGCCGGGCGCTTTGCCGGGGGGGCGGCCTTTGTAGGAGAGGACGGCGGCGTCCCTGATATCCCTGGCCTTTCTCCTCCCTCCACAGGGTAGTCCTTCTGACTCCATTCGATCCACCCGCCGTCGTACACGGCTGCTTTTGGATAGTCGAGCAACCGTGCGCCAAGATAGAGCACCGTCCCGAAACAGCCGCTCACACAAGAGAAGACGGTATTCTTGTCCGGGGTGATACCGTGCGAATCGAATATATTCTTGATTTCATCCGCGGACTTGAACTCCTTGTAACTGTCACCAATGAGGATTGCTGGGAAAAACAGGCTGACCGCCCCTGGGATGCGTCCCAGCTTCGCTGAGGCACGACTCATCTTTGTCCCCGCGTGTTCCTCGGGCCTCCTGGAATCAACCACCACAATGCCAAGCTCCTTGAAACCTCCCACGTATCCGGCCAACTCATCTCCAGTCATGAGCCGATCGCGTTTCAGTTCTACCTTATAGGAGGTCTTGTCGAAGCGCGGCGCCTCTGATGTAATCGGCCTTTTTTCGGCTATCCATTTGTCGATTCCTCCATCGAGGACAGAAGCCTTTTTGTGACCCAAAAGCTCCAGAGCCCAAAAACACCTGGTTGCCGCCGGAAACCGGTCGGAACGGCTAACGAAGACAACGTGATGGTCAGGGGAAATGCCGTTCTCTTCGAGAAACTTAATCAGATCTTTGACCACCAACATCTCCTGGATGCCCTGCCTCATGCCCTTGACTGCGTCAGTAGTCATCCGTATGGAATTCGGGATATGGCCCTTCGCGTAAAAGGCCTCCCCAGGTTCAACGTCCTGGCGGTCAATGATTCTGACGTTGGGATCATTCATGTGGTCTTGCACCCACTGGGTCGTTACGAGAAAACTCGCGTTGGGATAGCCTCCGTTTTCAACAGCCATTGCTGGCGATAGCATCAGCACGCAGACCGACAGAATCGACAACGCGATGACAGTCGAACTCATCCACCCTGTAATAAGCATCAGAGGGTTTTTCCTCATTGTAATCATACCTCCCTTGATCTTCATGCACTCCTGAATCAACTCCCCACGCAGTCACATCACATGACCGCGTTTCATCATTCCATGGGACCCGCTGCCCTTGGGCAATGGGAACACTTTCTCAATTCCGGGATTTGGGAAACGCCTCGTGCGCGCACTACTGGGACTCAAGGCACGTGCATTTCATCCGGATTTCGAATAACTCAGCCGGCTTTTCTGAGGGGGAATCAGATCAAAAGAACAGAGGTAAGGGCAAGGGGATCAGAGCAAGAGAAAGGCGCGCACCACGCCAATTCCATCAGTGGTTTGGCGCCTCTCGCAGCGAAACGGTGATTCGTCGCTTCAGGAACTACAGACTCAAAGCACACTGATTTGGCCTGAACCTGAACCTCATGGAATCGATGAGTCGAATTTGAGGTGATTGCCGCGCGAGGAATGGCCTGACACTTCTTATGCTTTTTGCAGCAGCACTTGGAACTCCCGCCTTGGCTCCCGGCAGCATCCCCAGGGCTTCCGACAACTTCTCCGCGGTCCTGGTCGGACGCGACGTTCCCAATGGCCACGGAGTCAATTCCTGGGGCCATGAATTGCCGAAGATTCTCATTGGCGCAGAAGAGCCCCAGGCCGCTGAGCACATGGATACTCATCACTACTGCCATAGCGAGACCCGCTGATCTTCTGTATGCGCTGATTTTCTTCATGTTCCAATTCATCGCGGCCACTTTATGTTGCCTTCTTCTAGTTGTCCCGGACTACTGAAGCCAACCAGCAGCTGTCACTCGTTAGCGGCTTCCTGTTCGATCATCCGCAACATCCGCCTTGACGCATTCCTATCACCGTACCCCAGCTCAGTCAAGACCGAACTTGGACTGCTGTACAATGAGCAGCCGTGCTCCCGAATATTGGGAGCATCGTTTCTCCGGAACGGCGAGCGCACAGGGTACCACCGGCCATGATTCAACCTCGGGGAATCCCCTTTTTGGCCGTTTCTTTAATGGACACTGTGGCTCCGCTTTCAAGCGACTCGGACGGGTTTACTATAACACGGTCTTCCAAATCCACGCCCGTAAGTATCTCAATCGTTTGGCCAAAATCGCGGCCGAGCTTCACGGTGCGCAGCTCGACAGTGCCATCTCCCTTCACGACCCCAATCTGCGGCCCTTCCGCGCGAAACAACACCGTGTTCGCCTGAAGCGTCAGCGCCGACTCCATTCTTGCCTCTGTGAAGCGAACCTGGGCATAGCTCCCGGCCAGGACTTCCTCCTTCGGGTTGTCAACATGAAGTTCCACCAGGAGCGTCCTCGAATCGGCCGCTATCACAGTTGCAGTGCGGATCACCTTGGCCACGAAAGCACGGCCGGGAAGCTCCGGAAGAGTCATCTCGGCGGTCTGGCCAGAGCGGATGCTTCGCGCCATCGCCTGCGGGACCTGCACGAACACCCGAAGCTTCTGGGTTTGCGCCAGATGGAATAGTTCCTTGCCGCCGGCTGCTACGATGAGATCGCCCGAATCGATATTGCGAACGGTGATGGTTCCAGCAAAAGGAGCCGTCAGGTGGGTAAACGACCGGAGTTTCTGCAGTCGTCGCACCTCCGCGCAGGCGGACTCGGCAGTGGCGGCCTTGAGTTTAAAGTCAGCTTGCTTCTCGTCGTTTTCCTGATCGCTCACAGCTTTCGTGTTTGAGAGGATCGTCCACCGAGCTGAGGTCATCTTGGCAAGCTCAGCTGCTGCTTCAGCCTGTGCCTGAAGGGCTTGGGCTCGATCAAGCTCCTGATCAAGTTCCGGTGTGTCAATCTCAGCCAAAAGCTGTCCAGCTTCGACTTGGTCGCCAATGTCCACGAGCCGATGTTTGAGGTAGCCGTTGGCGCGTGCGTAAATTGGCGTTTCAATCCAAGGCTTGATCTCTGCAGGGAGCGGCAGAGGACATCCGGATTGTCCTAGCGCTGGTGAGACGACGGTGACAGTCGGAATGGAGAGTTCCAGCGTCTCACCCCGCAACTCGGTTTGCTGGCGAGACCGCGGTATGAGTCCGGCGCCCACGCCGGTTACGATCAGTACTACGATAACGACTGCCGCAAGTGAGAACTTGAGCGGAGACCTCCGGATCACCGCTTTCGATTCCGAAGTGTGCTCCGGCCCCACTAGGTCATTTTGCTTTGAATGCATGGCAACACCTTTTCAGGCACAAATTTTCATTGAACTGGGTTCCTCGGATGCCGGACCGCCTGGTATGCGCCGGTGGAGCAAGCTGAACACAACGGGCACGAAAAATAGCGTGGCCACAGTGGCAAGAACCAGGCCGCCAATTACTGCTATGCCAAGCGGAGCGTTCTGCTCGCCTCCTTCTCCCAAAGCGAGCGACATGGGGAGCATGCCGATGATCATCGCAAGGGCTGTCATGAGCACCGGACGCAACCGACCGACGCCGGCTTCCCAGGCCGAGGTCAGCGGGTCATGGCCTTGCCGGAGATTGTTCCGTGCAAACGTGACTACCAGCACAGAATTTGCCGTAGCAACCCCAAGGCTCATGATTGCCCCCATCAATGCAGGAACGCTCAATGTGGTGAGTGTGAGATAGAGTCCCCACACCACTCCTGCCAGTGCGCCTGGGAGCGCTGTAATGATAATGAACGGATCGAGCCAACTCTGGAAATTTACCACCAGAAGCAGGTAGATGAAGGCCACCGCCATCACGAGTCCGATGCCGAGCCCAGTAAAACTGGAATGCATCGTAGCGGCCTGGCCGCGCAGCATGATGAAGCTGCCCTTGGGCAGTTCCTTCTTCGCCTCTTCGATGAGAGGATTGATGTCTCGCAGCACGCCGCCGAGGTCTCGACCGCTCACACCGCCAAACACGTCGATTACTGGCATTACATTGTAATGGGAAAAGATGGGCGATCCTTTCCCGCGCTCCAGGGAGGCGAGATTGGCAAGAATCTGTGCGTCGTTTTTCTCGGGCCGGTTGGCACTTATCGGGATCGCCTTGAGTGCGGCAACCGAATCTATCGGATACTCCGGCACCCTGGCGTTCACGAGGTACTGGATGCCGTTTTTCGGGTTGAGCCAGTAATTGGGCTGCACCTGACTGCTGCCGCTAAGGCTCAGGAGCACCGAGTTGGCCACATCGCGCTCGGTCAGGCCGATCTGCGATGCCTTGGTGCGGTCGACGGCGAAAAGGAACGCGGGCTGGTCAGCTGGCTGCTGCACGCGCACATCGACAGCGCCAGGCACGCGGCGGATTTTCTCAACCAGGCTTGCCGCGATGGCCCGGCTTTTGGCACGGTCCCGGCCCACGATCTGAATATCGAAGGGGGCAGGCAGCCCGAAATTGATCGTCTGGTTCACGATATCCGCGGGCAGAAAATAGAAAGTCGCCCCCGGAAAGTCGCGGTTGAGCCGTGTGCGCAGGCGGCGCACGTAACCGTCGGTGGGCTCGTGGCCGTGTTTTAGCGACACGAGAACGTCAGCATCGCCGGTTCCCGTGAGACCATTGTCAATGTAGGCGAGTGGAATGCCGCCGCTGGGGATGCCGATGTTATCGAGCATGCCGCCAAGCTCCGCTGGGGGAATTTCCTCTCGAATCACGGTCTCGACCCGGTCTACGAGCCGGGTGGTCTCTTCGATGCGCGTCCCGCCGGGAGCGCGAACGTGCAGCCTGAACTGGCCCGCATCGACGGACGGGAAGAAGTTCTGGCCAAGCTGCGGGATAAGAAGCCAGGTGCCGGAGCAAAATGCCAGGAAGAGGACCACAAAGGCAGTGCGATGCGCCAGTACTATCCCCAGAAGCTTTCGGTAGCCTTCCCGGAATCGAGCGAAGGCTCTCTCAAAACGGATTTGCAGCACCACAAACGGGCGCAGCCACGACGCAACCGTATCCGGGTCGGCGGCGTGACCACGATATTCGATGTTGCGGTAGAACCACATGACCAACGTTGGAATCAGGGTTCGGGAGAGCACATAGCTTGCCAGCATAGCGAATACCACTGCTTCAGCCAGGGGGACGAACAGATAGCGTGCGACTCCGGTGAGGAAAAACATCGGTACGAATACAATGCAGATACAAAGCGTCGAGACGAACGCCGGCAGGGCTATTTCCTGCGCCCCATCCAGGATTGCCTGGACGTTGGGCTTGCCCAGCGCCATTTGGCGGTGAACGTTTTCGATCTCAACCGTCGCATCGTCCACCAAAATCCCGACGGCCAATGCGAGACCACCGAGCGTCATGAGGTTAATGGTCTCGCCGAGGGCACTGAGGAGGGCAAGGGATGTCAAAACAGAAAGAGGAATCGACAGCGCTATGATGAATGTGCTGCGCCAGGAACCAAGGAAGAGTAGAATCATCACCGCTGTCAGCGCCGCAGCAATTACTCCTTCCTGTACCACCCCGTTTACCGCCGCGCGCACAAAAAGCGATTGGTCGGCGAATTCCTTTGCCTCCAGTTCTGGTGGGAGGCTGCTCAGAATTCGCGGCATCGCCTTTTTCACGCCGTCCACCACACTGAGCGTCGATGCCAACCCGCTCTTAAGGATCGTGAGCAGCACACCGCGTACGCCGTCCAATCGGACGACGTTTTGCTGAGGCTGATAGCCGTCATGAACGTGCGCAACATCACCGACGCGGATCACGGCGCCGTTGACTGTCTTGACGGGCAAATCGTTAAGCGCCGCGAGTACCGTCGGATTGCTGTTCATCGAAATATCGTATTCGGTAGGACCGATTTTAGCTGAACCGCTGGGGAGAACGAAGTTTTGGGCGTTGAAGGCATTGACAACATCCTGCGGGGCGAGGTTCTTCGCCTTCAAGGCTGCAAGATCAAGGTCAACGGCAACGACCCGTGCCTTTCCGCCGGCCGGATATGGCACAGAGGCGCCTCGCACGGTCGAAAGCCCGATCTTGACGCGGTTCATCGCCATATCTTGCAGTTCCTGCTCGGAGAACTTTTTGCTTGCCAGGCTGTACTGAAGAATCGGAACACTGGCGGCATTGTATTTGATGATAAAAGGCGGAGTCGAGCCGGGTGGGAGCAAGCGCAGAATAGTCTGTCCGCTGGCTGTGATCTGCGCTAGCCCAGCCTCCACCGAGGCTCCAGGCTGGAAAAAGACCTTGATGACGCCGGCACCCTTGTAGGAAATGGACTCGGTATGCTCGATGTCGTTGACCAGGGTGCTGATCATTCGTTCATGGTTGTAGACGATGCGCTCCTCGATTTCTTGGGCGCTCAGACCGTTATACCACCAGACTACACTCACCACCGGGATGTTGATCTCCGGGAAGATGTCAGTGGGTGTGCGAAGCAGTACGAAAGGGGTCAGCAACAAAAGCACAAGCGCCGCGACCACGAAGGTGTAGGGACGGCTTAATGCAAGTTTAACAATCCACACAGTTCACTTCCTGCTGAAAATATTCTTTATGGGTGTGACCATATTGACCTTGCTCGGCCCTTTTGGGCGCCTGCTTGACTTATAAGGACGACCTTCCCCGCCGCCGTTAAGTAAGTCACAGCTATGTGCGCTCAGGGAAATAACTTTGTTGAAGCTGGGGCCGTGCCTCCGAAACGAAGTTCGGCTCGCGGTTCGTCGTAAAGGAGTCGTGGCCCCAGCCTTACTTGGTGGCGCGAATATTGGCATCTCTCAGGAAGAGAGCCATTTCAGTATTTCCGACTCCTTGGGGACCTTGCCGGCCACCTTGACCTCGCCATCCACTACCACGGCAGGCGTCATGAAAACCCCGTACTTACCGAAGACTTTGATATCCTCGACCTTCACCACTTCTGCATCCAAACCATGTTGCTTGACTACGTCCTGAACCAGGTCGTAGAGTTTGTGGCATTTGACTCAGCCTACACCTAAGACTTCTACTTTCCTCATCAAATCCTCCTGTTTTGAAGATAGCCTGTACAAGACGATCAGTATCTCCGTACGGGGGGGACCATTGTCGGTTCCCCCGCTTTCTAATAGTATCTTGAACGCCCTGATTGACAGTCGCAGATGGCTAGATCAGGCTTCTTTTCTATAATCAAATCCACCACCGCAGTGTGCCCCCGATCTGTTGCCACGCTGAGCGCTGTATATCCTTTTTTCGTCTTGACATTGATGTCTGCCCCGCTCTCCAAGAGTAACTTTACGACCTCTTTGTGGCCCTTGAGCGAGGCGCAAATCAGTGCGGTCTGGTTGTATTTGTCCTTTGCATTCACTTCAGCTCCATTGGCCAGAAGGGTCTTCACTACCTCAAGGTGGCCCTGAGACGAAGCAGCCATCAAGGCCGTCTTTCCATAGCCGCCTGTCGTATTTGCATCCAAGCCTTGCGCAAGGAACAGTTCGACCACCTCCTTATGCCCTTGGAATGCAGCACGTCCCAAAGCCGTCTTGCCCTCGCTGTCTCTCGCTCCCAGGTCGGCTCCTTGATCCAGCAGCGCCAGTACCTGCGGAATATCGCCGGCAGCAGATGCTTGGGTCAATTTGTCTGTGAGATTCTCTTCTCCGAGCCAGTATGTGACAAGGACGAACGCCCCAACAGACATAAAGATCAATGCAGCGGCAATTTTCTGGACCAATTTTGACTTCACTGGCTCCGTTTTGGGGAAGTTATTGAGCATGGTGTCAAAACTCCTTTCACGCTTTGTCCTTGGCTTGCCCTTAACAGAACCTACAAGCGTGACTTCAAACCCTCGCGAAATTAATCCACGAATGCGCCGAAAAGCATCCCGGCGATTGTTGACAAGACACAGACGAGGCATACGAACACGAACGTCTTCTTGAACCCCATGACGCTGTTGATAACAAGCATACTCGGTAAGGACAGGGCTGGTCCTGCCAACAGTAAGGCCAAAGCCGGGCCTTTGCCCATTCCACTTCCGATAAGTCCCTGGACGATGGGCACTTCAGTAAGAGTGGCGAAGTACATGAACGCGCCGGATACTGAGGCAATGGCATTCGACCACACCGAATTTCCGCCCAGAGCCCAGGCAATCCATTCATTCGGAATCAGCGCTTCTTTGTCGGGACGACCAAGCAACAGACCGGCAAAGAGTACTCCAAGTAAGAGGAGGGGCAAAATCTGCTTTGCAAATCCCCAGGACTCGTTGAACCAGTCCTCTGTTTCTCCGCCGGAGGTGATTGCCATCACCGAGAGAGCTATAACGCCGGCGGTAAAGGGTACCAGCGGGTCATGGGGGAAAAACCATCCAATGACTGCCACCGCGGCTCCGGAAATCGCCATTTTCCATAACGGAACCTCGAACCACAGCACCAGGACTGCCGCAAAACCCAAGGACAGCAGCGCTGTAATAAACCATTTGGACGAGTAAATGCTGTACCAAATCCCCGTATCAGTGTCAGGCTTGCCCCAATTGGCGAATACCAGCACACCGATCATGAAGGCGAAGTAAATGGTCGTCTTCCACAGAGCCCGGCCGTCAAGACTCTTGCCTGCCATTGCCGCGAGGGTCTCCTCGGTGCGCTGCTCCTCTTCTTTGCGAAAGATCGCGTGCATCAGCAAGCCGATGACAACACTGAAGACAACTGCGCCAACAGCGCGGGCTACTCCCAATTCCAATCCCAGTATGCGAGCGGTCAAAATTATCGCGAGAACATTGATGGCAGGCCCGGAGTAAAGGAATGCGGAAGCAGGTCCTAATCCTGCTCCTCGGGTCCAGATGCCGGCGAACAAAGGCAATACTGTGCAGGAGCAGACCGCAAGCACTGTCCCCGAAACAGAGGCTACGGGGTAAGCGATCAACTTGGACGCAGTCGGCCCCAGGTACTTCATTACGCCTTCCTGGCTCACAAAGACGCCTATGGCGCCCGCTATGAAGAACGCTGGGACGAGACATAGGAGGACGTGTTCCTGAGCGTACCACTTTACCAGATGGAACGCCTCCATCACCGCATTATCAAACCGCGGGTTCCCTACAGGGATGTAGTAACAAACCAAAAAAACGCTTGCGATCAAGGCTAGCGGCTTCCATTCTTCCTGCCAATAGGTTATGAGTCTGCTCTCTCTCAAAGTCTCGATCAATGATCGAGGAGGACTCGTCACTTCCTCGGCGACGGCCTCAGCTTCAACTACGGAAAGTTCTTTTTCGTTGCCCATGTGTTCCTCTCTCAGGACAGTGATTCAGGAAAGATTTCAAGCGCCAGTTGATCCGGGCCTGAATGATCGCAAGACAGGTCAACAAGCTTTTCCTGCACGTGCTGGTTCGTTTCAGCGCCAGCAGCCTCACTGGTCTTTTCTTCGAGTCGTCCTCTTGTCTTCTCCTCCACGCATTGCAAATATTCGGCAGCTTGGGGTACCAGGAGTCTGTAAAAGGTGTTTATGCCCTCCTTGCGATCACCCACCCAACTGGCCTTGCGCAAGAGGGACAAGTGTCTCGAGATGTTCGGGACATCTGACCCAAAGTGAGCCGCTATTTGCCCTACTGTCAGCTGGCCCTGCTGTAGCAGCTCGATGATGCCGAGGCGCGTAGGCTGTCCTATGGCCTTGAAGACATCTGCTTTGAGTCTCAGTCGAAGTTTTTCTTTACCAGTCATTTTATTATTTGCCCAAAGCCTCAAATATCAAACAAAACGCGGTATTCCCCAGCGGAGCCTCTTATCCATTTCCCTAACATGGGGACTTTTCTGCCTCGCAGATCATGCCACCATTACCGATCGCTGGTCGTCGAGCCTCTTGACCACAACGCCCTCCACGCATCGGGCAAAATCCAGGGCGCACGGCATGGTCAGACTGTACATGATCTTGAGGCCATCCCTGCGATCGTTCACTATGCCGGCTTTCTTGAGCACGGAAAGATGCTTGGACATATTGGATATACCAGTCCCAGTGTGTTCCACGATTTCACACACGCACTTTTCGCCGGCTTGAAGAAACTCGATTACGCCGAGACGGAGGGGGTGCCCCATGGCCTTGAAGACCTCGGCTTTCAATCTGAGTCTTTCTTTCTCGTTGGAAAGCATGTCCGTTTCTCCATTTTGCTATTTCGTAAAATAGTAAATGTTCTCGTTTTCGTTGTCAACCATTTTTTTTGAGCCTTGTGGGATTTTTTTAATCATCGCAGGAGTTTCTACCATTTCGGAAAATACTAAAAGCCTGTGACAATCATGTCAACAACTTTCTGTATACCGATTGTGACTAGCCAATGTCAGTACTCCGTGGGCAGGAAAAAACGGGCGATTACGAGGAGACCGCATAATCGCCCTGATGCTTATCGACGCTTCATTAAGAAGGCGGGAATTGCTCTCAATTATAGT
>Ga0172371_10009762_pt1 | contig 13122 bp, 8 predicted proteins | sample Lak12m_FD_114543 | JGI IMG/M metagenome (GOLD analysis project Ga0172371, IMG submission 114543) | Freshwater microbial communities from Kabuno Bay, South-Kivu, Congo - kab_022012_12m | ecosystem: Environmental > Aquatic > Freshwater > Lake | place: Democratic Republic of the Congo: South-Kivu... | reverse complement strand
GCATAAGTTCCGGTATTATCAGTATGCCCTACTACTATGATCTTTACAGCAGGATTGGCATTCAGGTAATCGGTAATTTGCGTGAGTGCTTCGGCTGATTCAGGTTTAATATTCGATTTTCCGACATCAAACAAGATACCATAAAGTGCAATTTTACCGTCTTTATCGATAGCTTCCTCCATATTAACAACAATATCCTGCTGCATTGATTCTACTTCCACGACTTCGATATTATAACTACCTGCATCAGTCGAATTTTCAGCAGTATGTAACTGAATATATACTTCTTTACCATTTATACTGGCAGAGAATACAGTTTTTTTCTTATCCAGAACTTTGCCCTTAACTTTCAAAATGGCATTGTTGTAATTCTCTTTTATCTGAGCACTACTGAATTTCCGGGTTTCGCCCTCTTTTTTGGAATAAAAAACATGATAGAATTTGCCGCCTTTATTGAGCTTATTTGCTTTACCATCGACCCAATAAACAAACTCAACATCATTGTAGTCGCTGTTTTCACAATCACTGATGTAAAATCCGGGCATGCGGGTAAGATATGCAGGCTCGGCATTAAGGCAGCGCGGGGAGTCCTGTGTATCCTGTGCAAAGGATTCTATCGAAAAAAAGGCTAAGAAAATCAATGAAGAAAATTTCATGTACATGTGTAAAGGTTTCAAGTCGACCATCAAACCATAAGGAAAGTTTAGTCAATTAAATTATAATATCTGAACAACCAAAAATCAAGTTAATTTGCAAATATATAATATTTATCATATTTATAAATTAAAATTGATACTAATATAAAATATAAATACTACCCCCAAAACTATTAATAAGTAAAATTGAGGCTCAAATAAAAGGTAAAATGCTAAACAAACGGGCGTAATTAGGCAAGCAAGTTGTTACCAAAATTAAAAAGAAGAAAGCCCAAAAAGGGGTTATGCTATTTCACAACAAAACAGCCCAGTGCCTGGGGCCCTATGCCTAAAACTATTTTCCGCTTAATCATCATCGTGTTCACGGTTATGCCTTTCGTGGCTGCTTTCGCCGCCTCCTCGCCGGTTTTTGTTTTCAGCATCGTCTTTGCGCGCACTTTTATGGCAATCAATGCATTGCGAAAAATTAGTTATTCCTTCTTCAAGGTGTTCGCTGCGTATGTTGCTTTCTGAGTGCTCGTGGCAACCATAACAGGTATAGGTTGCGTAACTTTTCCCGTTGTGACAGGTAAGGCAGTCAACATTGTGGTCGTTGTCGAGCACAAACCAGGTTTCGTGCCTGAATGAGGCCGGTTTCCACTGGTTTACCGTATGGCACTCACTGCAGCTGTTGCCAGCCATAGCGTGTAGCTTATCGGTGGGTGGCCTGTGACAAGCCTTGCAATTCACCATGATTTCTGCCTGCAATTGATCGTGATTGAAGCTGCCACCCGCGTTCCAGGCTTCGGTAGTATGACACATACGGCAATCAGTAGAAACATACGTGTGCAGGGTGTCGGCAGGTGGCTCATGGCATTGCACGCAGGTTTGCGTAATGCTATCGGGCAACAGGGAATGGTTGAATGCCAAACGGTTTACAGCAACGGTTCCCTGATGATCCGTATGACAGGAAACACATGCGGTGGAGGTAAGATAGTGATGAAAGAGCACCGGTTGATTGCCGGTTTTCAGGGAAGTATCAACACCAATTTTGTCGCGCTCGTGGCAAACCATGCATTTTTGGTCGGGCAAGCCACCAAAAGCTTTGTGACAGGCAAAGCAATCGGAGCGGATGTTGCCGTGGCCAGCAAGCACATCGCCGGGGCTCAGCATGGCGTGCGGGTTATGCAAACTGAGCAGGGTATATATCACAAGTAAAATAAGTGCAAGAGCGAGTGTTTTCATTTGATAAACAATAATATAGTAATAATATGTAACACAGCCAGCACTGCGAATACAAGGGCAACCGGCAAATGCACAATACGCCATCTGTTCATATTCTCCGAGGCAACGGCTGTTTCAACACCGCCTCCCTGCTTCAGCAATATTTTGCCAATCAGGCCGCTGCCCACGTTCACCAGCATCATTATAAGGGCAAGCCAGGGCAATATGGCATTAAAGTGAATACCACCATGCACAATCAGCAGCACCGAACCGCCCCAGGCGGCATATTCGTGAAACTGTAGCAATTTTACCGGCGATCCATGGCGCACAAAGTTGCGCTTGCGCAGCGAATAGTAGAAGGAAACCATTAAGAGTCCTGTTCCTATTGGGCCAAGATAACGCCCAATCCATGCCTGACTAAAACGATGTAAAAAATAATCGATGGCAATGGCCGATAGAATCAAAAGCAGGTACCATTGCATAAATGTGCGGATACTGCCAGAGCGGAATAAGGCATACATAGTAAGAAATTTAATAACGGACCGGCGTTAACAGCTGCAAAATCGCCTCCTGTAATTTTAATATTAATTTACAAAATAACCGATATCGCGTTGGATAAGCTTCAAAACTTTTTGAATAACAAATATTGTCATCCTTCACCCCGGTTCAGCTGTGGTTCTGAGCTTTCTATAAACCCCAGCTGGTGCGCGTCATCCGCCTGAGGCAGGCAGGCTCCTACGCGTGCCATTGTAGCATCCCATTAAAAAAGTAATGACACGGCATGCCGTGTCATTACTTTACAATGTCTCTCACAAGCTTAAAGTAAATCCGATTTACTTCTTACCTCCTATTTCCATTCAGGCAAGCGGCCGGGTGTATAGGGCACACCGGCCTTCTCCATTTCGAGTGTAGCAGCAGGTATCTCAACTTCACTAACTTGTTTCAGCTGATTGTACAGGGCCGGAAACTCATCCATCACAATTTCGTATGAACGCTTTTGGGTAGTGGTGGGTGCTGAGGTTGAGCCGTAGAAAGCATATACAATATTGCCCATGCGCTCGTTGATCGAAACCGGTGCCGGCGGATTTTCTTCACGACTGGCTTTGGGTGTTTTACCATTAAAGGCAAACAAAATATCGTCTACCTGACCGGCCAGTTTAAGCAGGCGGCTTTCGAGCTGGGGCGATGCGCCGGGTGTAGCATGCACTGCCTGTGCCATGGTGGTAATACGCTGTTTCAACTCTTCGGCAAAATTGTTGGTTCCCTGCACTTTACGAATGAGTTCGGCTACCTGTTGCTGGAAGGCTACCAGGGCTCCGCGGTCTTCGGCCGGCAGGCTGGCATTGTTGAGTACCACAGCTTCAAATTCAACCGGACCTGCCAGGGCTTTGGTTTCGCCACCTGCAGTTATATCAAGCGACACCTTATACTTGCCGGGCATCACGAGCAAGCCCGAACTGCCATCGCTGAAAGGATTGAAGCTGTCGCGCGACCCCATAGGGAAGGTACCGGCATAGCGCAAATCCCAGAGGGTGCGGTTGAGCCCTTTGGATGGTTTGGCATAAATACGCCTGATAACATTACCACCGGCATCGGTTATGGTAAACGTAAGGTAGGGAGCTACTTCGGCAGCTTCAGCCCTCAACTCCTGTTCGGTAGGCTGCGGTATGCGTTCGCCCTTTTTAAACAAATCAGCTTCCTTCTCTTCTCTGATTTGGCGCAGGGTTTTGGGAACCTCTTTGAGCCACCACGAGAAGGTGGCGCCAAATTCGGGATTGGGCGCGGTGTAATACGACGAGCCCTGACCGTATTTTCCACCTGTTTCGATAAACAGCAGGGCTGGTTTTATATCAAAAAGCCGGGCATCGCTGCTACGAACCTCCTTGCTTAAATTGCGCAGGGGCGAATAATTATCGAGAATATAAAAACCGCGACCGAAAGTAGCCAGCACCAAATCGTTTTCGCGCTCCTGTATGGCCATATCGCGCACCGAAATGGTTGGCAGGCCACCCTTGAGTTGTGTCCATTCACCACCCCCGTTCAGGGAGAAATAAACCCCGAATTCGGTGCCGGCAAACAACAGGTCGGGATTTACAAAATCCTGAACTATACAGTGAACTGATCCATTGGCAGGCAGGTTACCTGCAATGGAAATCCATGTTTTTCCCTTATCGGAGCTTTTAAGCAGATAGGGTTTAAAATCATCGCGCTTTGTGTTGTCGAAGGCAGCATATACCACGTTTTCGTCGAAACGCGAAGCCAGCACATCGGCTACAAAGGTATACTCAGGCACACCGGGAAAACTGCCTGCCCTGCGCCAGGTTTTGGCATCCTCGCTTATTTGAATCAGGCCGTCGTCGGTGCCGGCATACAACAGATATTCCTTCACCGGGCTTTCGTCGAGTGCCACTATCAGGCCCCAGAGCGAAGTAGAAACATCTTTACTAACAGCATCAATACTCCAGTATTTACCCATTACAGGCCAGGTATTGCGGTCGGTACCGGTCGACAAATCGTCGCTGATTACCTGCCAGGTGTTACCGCGGTCGTCGCTGCGGAACACCTTGTTGGCAGCAACATACAGCCGCATGTGGTTGTGTTTGCTTATCATTAGCGGAGCATCCCAGTACCATTTATAGGTTTGCTCACCCTTGCGTGGCTCAGGGCGTATATCCATGGCTTCGCCGCTTTTGCGGTCGTAGCGCACCATATTGCCATACTGGGCTTCGGCATACACGATGTTGGGATCAACCGGATCAACGGCCGTCCAGAAACCATCACCGCCGTTGGTAACAAACCATTCGTCGTTCACCACTCCGGCGCTGCTGGTATTGCGCGATGGTCCGCCAAAGCTGTTGTTGTCCTGTGTGCCCCCGTAAACATAGTAAAACGGTTCACTATTGTCAACGGTCACCCTGTAAAACTGGGTAACCGGCAAGTTGCTTTTGTAATCATAGTTTTGTCCGCCATCCCACGATTCGTAGATGCCACCATCTCCCCCGATGAGAAAATGGCTGGTATTGGATGGGTCGATCCACAGGGCGTGATCGTCAACGTGGCGTTTGTTGTTGCCAACACTCTTCCAGGTACGGCCCCCATCAACGGTAAACTGCGAAACAGTTTCGGTTGAGACCACCTTATCGGGATTTTTAGGGTCGCAGTAAATCTCATTGTAATATTGTCCCTGAGCTGAGTGATCGCTCATTTTCGACCACGATGCACCGCGGTCGGTGGTGCGGAAAAATCCGCCATTATCGCCCGAAGCTTCAATGATAGCATACAGTATATCAGGGTTAACCGGCGAAATAGCAAGGCCTATACCGCCCATATCACCCGAAGGCAGCCCTGAGGTAAGTTTATCCCAGCTTGCACCGGCATCGGTCGATTTCCAGATACCCGACTCGGGCCCGCCACCAATCTTGGTGTAGTCGTGCCGGCGGCGCTGCTCCGATGTTGCATAAAGCACATCAGGGTTGCGCGGATCGAAAATTACGTTGCTTACCCCGGTGTTTTCGCTGATGTTGAGCACCTTATTCCATATTTTACCTCCATCGGTGGTTTTAAACAGGCCGCGGTCGCCACCCGGCCCCCAGGCCGATCCTTCAGCAGCAACATATACCACGTTGGTATTACGCGGATCGATTGCAATCATACCAATCTGCCTCGAATCTTTCAACCCCATATTCTTCCACGATTTTCCTCCGTCGGTGGTTTTATACACACCATCGCCATAGCCCAGGGCCCGTTGATGGTTGTTTTCGCCGGTGCCGGCCCATACTACATTTGAGTTGCAGGGGTCCATAGCCAAACATCCGATAGCGTAGGCTCCATAATTGTCAAATACCGGATTCCAGGTAGTACCCGAGTTGTTGGTTTTCCAGATATGCCCGGATGCTACGGCAACATAATATTCAGCCGGGTTGGCGGGGTTTACGGCAAAATCGGCGATACGACCCGAGCAGAATGCCGGTCCTATGGAACGAAACTTAAGTCCGCCAACATCGCCAGGTGCGATGGTATCGCGCACGGCCTGTTTTTTCTGGGCAAAAGCAGGAAGGGCAAAGGCCAGTAAACAGCCGGCAAAAATAATCGCAGAAATTCTGCCGGCGGGCACGATAATTGCATTAAATTCGCGGCTTGAAATCCAACGTAACTTTCCTCCTTTGAGGAAGTTTAGTAATGTTCTTTTCATGATAGGTTGAAAATTTAGGGATGAATGAATGCTGGTGACAGATCCCCTTTGGTGCTCGTTGTCAAAATTAGAATAAATACTGAATATTCAACCGCTGATTGCACATAAATATTCATAGAAAATACGCAATTACCTGAATGAAACCATTTTCTTTAACTGTACTGGGGCTTTTATTGGCTTCAGTATTTGCAGTAGCTCAGTCCGGCAGCCGGGCTGTTGGTAAAATTTACAACCAACCCTGGCAGCACCCCTTAAACAACACAGCTCAAGCGCGCACCACCGAATGCGATACAGTACTCTATCCGCTCGACGGAAATATTATTTATTATTTTATGCTGCCTCCCGAAAGCGGGTATATTACGGGCAACAACAGCTACGGCGATAAGGCCAAGGCTGAATACTTCAGCACATTTGAAACCGGAACTACCATCACCGGCATAGTTGCCGAGTTTGCTGTAGCACGCAATGCAAGCAGCCCCGATATAACTTTTGCGGTGTGGAACAATTCAGGTGCCAACGGTTCACCCGGAGTGATGGTTGCTTCGGCTACCAAACCACTTTCAACCATCGTTGCCGATGTGCTCAACAACAGGGCAACCAGTGTTACCTTTAGTCAGCCATATACTGTAACCGGCCCTTATTATGCAGGTATTATCTTACCCACCACCACAGGCGATACGGTTGCATTGTGGTGCCGCGAGCATGTTTCGACCTATGCAGGTACTGCCTGGGAGCAATGGTCGACCGGTGCATGGTATGCCTTTAACGATGCCGCAAGCTATGGCCCCAATCTGCAAACAACCATGACCATTCATCCAATAGTTTGCAAAACTGTTGGGGTATCTGAAATTACCGACCCCGAAGTAGCAGTACACCCTGTTCCAACAACCGGTGTAGTTAATTTAACTATATGGCAGGGCGCCTCGCAGGTAAAACTCGAAGTGCTCACAATGAGTGGTAAAACAGTGTATCAGCGGCAGTATCCGGGAGCGCTTACCAATTTCAACATCGACCTCAGCTTTCTGGCAAAAGGGGTTTATATGCTCAGGCTTACCGATGAAAAGCATCAGCACAGCCAGAAAATTGTTCTCAACTAAGCTTTAATTTTTTCGACTTTTTGTGAATTCCGGTATCAGATCGCTCCTGCCGATTTTACGGAGGGTTTGTTGCAACCAGGTTTTGTTTTCGGGCTTGTACCAGAAAAAGAAACGTTGCTGATTCAATTTCTCTTCTTTGGTTTTGGCTACATATACCTGCTTGAGGGTGTAAGGGTCAATTCCAGCATAGTATATAGTTGTAGCCAGCGTCATGGGTGTAGGGGTAAAATCCTGCACCTGCTCCAGCCTGAAACCCTGCTGCATGGTTTCGCAGGCAAGTTCGGCCATATCCTCAGGCCGGCTGCCCGGATGGCTTGATATAAAATACGGTATCAATTGCTGCCTGAGTCCATACTGTTGGTTCATTTCAGCAAAACGTTTCTGAAATTCGGTAAAGGTGCGGTAATGCGGTTTGCGCATGATTTGCAGCACATGCTGCGAACTGTGTTCAGGAGCCACCTTTAACCGGCCAGAAACATGTTTTGAAATGACAAGGTTCAGATATTCATCAAGGCCGTTGGCGCGGTTTTCGGCATCGGTGCGGCCCACCAGCATATCGTAACGGATGCCGCTGCCAATGGTAATTCGTTTCACGCCCTTCACCAGTATGGCTTTTTTGTACAGAGCCGTCATGCCCCGGTGGTCGGTATTGAGGTTGCGGCAGATGGTCGGAAAAATGCAGGAAGCCCGTTTGCATTTTTTACATTTATCTGTATCGATTCCCTGCATGCCATACATATTGGCCGATGGGCCGCCCATATCGGTGATATGTCCCTTGAATTGAGGATCGGAAGCCAGTTGTTCCAATTCGTGCATGATTGATTGCTGCGAGCGGCTCACCACAAACTTGCCCTGGTGCGCCGAAATGGCACAAAAGGCGCATCCGCCAAAACAGCCGCGGTGCATATTGATGCTGTTGCGGATCATTTCAAAAGCCGGAATGGCACCCCGTTTGGCGTAGCGCGGATGTGGGTAACGGGTAAACGGCAGGTCGAAGGCAGCGTCAATATCCGATTGGCTCATGGGCGGCAAGGGGGGATTAACCACTGTCAGCATGCCATTGTTTTCTTCAACCAGCCGTGCCCCCTGCCAGCGGTTCGACTCCTCTTCAAAAATGCGGAAATGCTTTGCAAATGTAATTTTATCAGCCAGGCAGGCTGTATGTGAAGGAAGCGCTCTGGTTTCCAATCCGGGTAATTCGGGTAATTGCTCCGTGCCGGGTATTCTGAATGCTGTTTGTTCCACATCCCTGATTTGTTCAATGGTTTCGCCGGCAGCCAGCCGCTTGAGCAAGGTAACTATGGTTTTCTCACCCATGCCGAACACCAGCATATTGGCACCGCTCCAGGTAAGAATATCAGGCCTGAGGCTGTCGCTCCAGTAGTCGTAATGGGTAAGGCGGCGCATCGAAGCCTCAATCCCGCCAAGGACAACCGGAACATCGGGAAATAATTTCTTAAGAATGCCGGTATAAACCACCGATGCGTAATCGGGCCGGAAACCGGCAACGCCACCGGGTGTATAAGCATCGTCGGAGCGCAGGCGTTTGTTGGCGGTGTAATGGTTTACCATACTATCCATAGCTCCGGCAGTAACCCCGAAAAACAAACGCGGACGTCCCAGCTTTTTGAAATCGCGCAGGTCGTCGCGCCAGTTGGGCTGAGGCAAAATGGCCACCCTGAAGCCAAGCTTATCGATAATGCGCCCCATTACAGCGGCTCCAAACGAGGGATGGTCAACGTAAGCATCGCCGGTAACGATGATTACATCAACTTCATCCCAACCCCGTTTGTCGAGTTCTTCGCGGCTTATGGGTAACCAGTCGGTAAGCGGACGTTTATGCGGAAGGTTCATGTGACAAAGGTAAGTGTTTATCTATTGAGGCAGGAAAACCAAATATATGGCGCTTGTTTTTGCGCTGTGTCAGTTTATCTCCGGAGATTACAATAAATTTTCCTGTGAATATCAGGCAAATATTTGGTAAATAATTTTTACAGTCTTTTAAAAATAATTATATTTGACAACTATGATAAAAACCTTGATTTATTTCAGATTTCAGATTTCAGATTTCAGATTTCAGATTTCAGATTTCAGATTTCAGATTTCAGATTTCAGATTTCGGATTTCGGATTTCGGATTCGCTCAGGCTAAAATTGCTGATTTCTCTATATACAATTTGCTGTATATAGGAAAATGTGAACTTCGATACAGGTTTAACATCAGATCATTTATTAGTGACTTATTTTGCCTGAAAAATGGCTCAGATCTATTAAAAAGATATCTCAATTATTATCAATGCTCAACCAATGCAATTTTTCGAATAGGCAAGAATAAGTTCATTTAAGGCAGCCACCCATCGTATAGCGTTTGAATGGGTGGCGATCTGATTTAATTTTAAATAAACGAGACTTACATTAAAATAATGTTAATCACTTTAAATAATTTAAAATGAAAAAAATCTCATTGCCCTTACATTAACTGGGTTGTTTTCAATAGGAATTAATTCCACACTTAAAGCCGATAATGAGCATCCATGTAAAACAATTAGCGATGAATGTCCTAATGGCGTTTCATATACAGCAATTGTTTGTGATTATGCCGATTATTTGTTTTGGGACGAATATTACTGTGGAATATCACCGGAATAGTCCGGTTGGCTTCAGTAAACCTGTAATTAAGAGTCAGAATTTGAAATTCAAAATATGTTGAATCTTGAATATAATATAATTTTGAATTAAAAATTTGATGATAACCAGTTGCTCTGGATTATTCAGGGCAATTGGTTATCATATTATCTGATCAACTTTTGATTTCGTACAAGTTTGGTTCCAATGGCAGCAATAAGTTTTACCAATGTATAATTATCTAATTTTAGATTACAATGAAAACCACCCTTTTTTCACTTTCAGCCACAGTGCTTTTAATTTTATCATGTACAAATTCGGTTAATGCGCAGTTTTTTGATCAAAACCCCAAAGTACTCGATACAGCAAATTTACTGGTTACCTATTCATTATTATGGAGGGAGGATACCCTTAACCCGGATTTTCAGCGCCAGGAAGATATGTACTTGCTGATTGGCAGCAATACCAGTCAATTTGTAAGTAAGAATTACCTTTTAGGGTCTCTTTTGGGAAGAAAAATGGAAAAAGAAGGCAAATTGGATGAATTTCTTCATTTGCCTTCAGATCAAAAATATCGGGCACGTTTTCTTTATAGTATTTATAAAAGTCGCAAAAATGGAACAATGATTTACAACGGATATATCATGCCTACCCATTTTGAATACGAAGAGAATTTAAATATATTTAAATGGGATTTGGGGAGTGATACCATCCGGATACTGGGGTTTAGCGTTAACCAAGCCTTTACGAATTATGGTGGAAGAAAATGGGTTGTATGGTATACCACAGAGATACCTATAAATGATGGACCATATAAGTTTTGTGGTTTGCCCGGATTAATCTTAAAAGCCAGCGATACCAAAGATGATTACATTTTTGAAGCTGTTAGCATTGAGCGATTAAAAGAACCAATGGCTATTGAACTATCGGAAAGAGATTTGGTACATACAAGCAGAGAACAGTATTTAAAAAGCGAGCAAAATTTAATATATGATATTGTGAACAGAGCTAAAGAAGCTGGTGCTTTAAGTGAAATTCAGCAAAAAGCAGCACAAAATATGCAACGCAAAAACAACCCGATAGAACGTAATTAACCCATTTTATTTAGTCAGCATGCGGCCAAATAAAGCACCTGTTATTCTATTTCTGTTTATTGTATCTGCACTACACCTGACTGGGCAGGTTACTATATCGGGCATTGTAACTGATGAAAAATCCATGCCCTTGACTGATATCAACATCCTAATATATCCAACAGGTACTAAGTGGCTGGCTGCATTTACAACCAGTGATAACAACGGTAAATACTCTGTGACCGTTGATGTTAAATATGATAGTCTTGATGTTATAGCCAGCTCGATTCATTTTGTTAAAAGCAGCCACCGAACAGCCAATAAAAGTAACTCCGTATCATTTGTGCTAACTCCTGATGTTAAACAACTTGAATCTTTTACAGTAAAAGCCACTCCTATTGAAAAAAGAGGCGATACAGTCAGTTATCTTGTGAGTGCATTTTCAAAAACCAAAGACAGGACAATTGAAGATGTGTTGAAAAGAATGCCCGGTATTGAAGTAGGGAATAACGGTGAAATACTTTACCAGGGAATGCCCATTCAAAAATTTTATGTTGAAGGATTAGATTTGATGGATGGCCGTTATGGGATTGTTAGTAAAAATTTACCTCAGGAGGCAGTATCAACTGTTGAAATTTATGAAAATCATCAACCTTTAAGAATTCTGGAAGATAAGGTTTCGTCTCAACAGGCATCTCTCAATCTCAAATTAAAGAATAAAAGAACCACAACCGGAACAGGTGAAACTGGAATCGGATTTTGGCCTTTACTTTGGAATGTTAAGTTAACACCCATAACGTTCACGAAAGGATATCAGTTATTATCATCCTACCAAACCAACAATACCGGCAACAATGTTGCAAAACAGCTAAAGTCACTCACTTCTGAACCTCTGGGCCGATACACTAATTTTCCGGATGAGTTAAGAAATTATTTGAGTTTGTACTCAACGATTCCACCCGAAATTGATGAAGACAGGTATCTGAATAATAACATTCATCTGCTTAACTTCAATACACTCATAAAAACAGGGAAGAGCACGCAAATAAGAGAAAATGTATATTATATCAACGATTATCAAAAATCTGAATCTTCGATGTTACGATCGGTTTTTATACCCTCAGACACCCTTATATTAAATGAAAGAATATCAAATAGCTATTTCTCTCAGGTTGTTTATTGCAATACCAGTTTTGAAAATAATGCTAAAAACAACTACACGAAAAACAAACTTTCGTTCAGTGCTCAGTGGAACAAAAGCGAAGGCATGTTCGCAAATAATAGTAACAGCCAGGTGAAACAAAATCTTACCAGCCCTTTAAAAACCATTTCAAATGATTTCCTGGTTATCCATCCTTTGCATAAAACATTCCTGGAATTTGCATCGTATGTGTTTATTGATAATACCAACCAATCATTAATAGTTAGTCCGGGTAGTTTTCCACAAATATTAAATCAGGGGGATATATATGAAGCAACGCGGCAGGATGTCTCACAAAAAACTGCCCTTATAAACAATGAGGCTGGTTTGCGATTCACCTACAAAAACATTACAACAAAACTTAGTTGCGGTGCTACAAATCAGATTCAAATACTTAACAGCGACTTAGCCTTGATTAAAAATGCAATAGAATCAGGAGCAGGTATAGATTTCCAAAACGATCTGAGCTCAACTAAAACAATTATCTTTTTTAATACAGAATTAGAATTAAAAAAACTTGGTGCAATATTTAAAATCAATCTCCCAATTAGCTGGCAACAGGTCTTATTTAAAAACAGCGAAATACAAAATATTGAGCAACCTGATGGTTGGTTCTTTGATCCCGGCATTTCAGGCTACTATAAATTACACGGGTTATGGACATTTCAGGGATCATGGGCAATCATAAACCGCTTTGGATATAATAATTTACAGAATTCAGGGTATATTCTGAAAGATTTCCAATATTTGATAAGGATGAATACATTAATCTCAAAATCGTCAGGAACAAGATACTCCGCTTCTGTTTCATATAAAAACCCGATAAACTCAATTTTTGCTACGGCATTATATTTATTAAGTAATACCAATAATAATCTTATCTTCAAAACACAATTAGACCATAATGGCTCAATTCAGTTAGATGCGTGTGAGTTGCCAAACAAAAAACTGGCACATAGTATTCAAACAAATATCTCAAAATTTAATGGAGATTATAAATTCACTCTGGGGGTAAAAACACTTTTTAGTTATCAAAAAGGTAAAACACTGCTTAATGACGATTTATTAGCAACATC
>Ga0172371_10009761_pt1 | contig 13123 bp, 12 predicted proteins | sample Lak12m_FD_114543 | JGI IMG/M metagenome (GOLD analysis project Ga0172371, IMG submission 114543) | Freshwater microbial communities from Kabuno Bay, South-Kivu, Congo - kab_022012_12m | ecosystem: Environmental > Aquatic > Freshwater > Lake | place: Democratic Republic of the Congo: South-Kivu... | reverse complement strand
TGAAAAACAAATACCTTTTTATCGCGAAAGAACATTAGTCAAACCGGGAGTAACCGGCTCGGATCAAATTTCCGGAGAATATCATTCTCCTTCTTATAAAGATAGCTTAAAAAAATTGCAATATGATCTCTTTTATATAAAAAACAGGTCAATATATCTTGACCTGTCAATTATTTTAAAAACGATCGCGACGATTGTTTCAAGAAATGGGATGTAATTAAAATAATTTTTCCACTTCTTCACAAATAATATGTATTAATAGGATATGCAATTCCTGAATTCTTGGCGTATTAGAAGACGAAACGACAATCGTTATATCGGCCAAATCTTTCAATTTTCCACCACCATTACCAAGTAAACAAATGGTTTCAATTCCTTTTCTTTTAGCTGCACTTATGGCTTCAATAATATTTTTTGAATTGCCACTCGTCGAAATTCCAATAAAAAAATCACCTGCATTTCCCAAGGCTTCGATTTGTCTGGAAAATATCGTATCAAAATCATAATCATTCCCCTAGGCAGTTATAATTGACGGGTTAACAGTCAAGGCTAAAGCTGGATAACCTTTTCTTTCTTTTTTAAATCTGCAAACTATCTCTGCTGCGAAATGCTGGGCATCAGCAGCACTGCCACCATTTCCCGCTATTAAAATTTTCTATTATCGGCGAAACAATTTTTTATTTGTTTTATCGATTTGTTAACGGCATTTAAAACTGTTTCGTCTTTGAATAACGCCTCGTGGGAAATAATCGCTTCTTTAAAATAATCTTCCATCATAAATTATTTTCGCCTTAATTTCTGCATTATTGGTATTTCATCGTCAATAATTTTTTTCATGCCGTCTCCTTTTACCGCATCCCAGAGCTTTATGTCTCTGACTAGCAACTCAGCACCCTTTGGTTCAAGGCTAGCTGCCTGATCAGAACCCCACATAGCACGGTCAAGGGTGATATGGCGTTCGATGACTTTAGCCCCCAAAACCGCAGCCATAACCGATGGCGATACACCGACCTCATGTCCGCTGTATCCTATTACCAAATCGGGAAACTTTTGTTGATAATAATTAATAACCTTTAAGTTTAAATTTTCGTTTTTCGCTGGATATGTTCCTACGCAATGCATTAAAATCAAATTTTCCCTGCCCAAAATTTCTATCGCATGCTCAATTTGTTCGATCGTACTCATACCAGTCGATAAAATAATTGGCTTGTTTTTTGCCTTGGTGTAACGAAGCAAGTCATCGTCGGTTAATGACGCAGAAGCTATCTTATAACATGGCGGATTAAATTGATCTATAAAATCAACACTGCCCTCATCCCAACAGGATGCAAACCATAAGATCTCCTTTTCTTTGCAATACCTTTCGATCTCCTCATAATCTTTCTGCCCTAATTCAAGGCAATATTTTTGGTCACCATTAGTAGTCGCTGAAATATCTTTATTCAACCTGTCAATTGATTCCTGAGGAAAAACTCCACGCTTTAGCGCATTATTCAAAACTAGTTCAGGTATTTCTCTGGGCTTTTTTCTATCTTCTTCACTGTAAACGACATCAATAGTCCTTTTCTGCAACTTCACAGCATCAAATCCCGCTTCCACCGCTATTCTTATTAATTTTTTCGCTAATTCGACATCGCCATTATGGTTAATGCCAATTTCCGCAATTAAAAAAACAGGATGTTCACTCCCTATATATTTATGACCAATTTTTATTGAACTCATAAATTTTATTTATTTATTTATTAATAAATATATTATAGCAAAATATTATATAAAATCAAACAAAATTTAAATTGACATTTACGGCAAATTATTTTAAAATTTCTTTATAACTTATATCTAATATTATGGACAAAAAATTGCAAATAAATTTTTCCGGACTAACAAATGTAAATGTAGAGCTGACTAATTTATGTAATAAAGCCTGTTGGATGTGCGGACGGAGGAAAGTGGAACGTGAACACCCGGATCTAGCTTTAAAATACGGGAAAATGGACTTCAATTTGGTAAAAAAAATTGCTAAACAGCTGCCACCGAATATTGTTGTCCAATTCCATAATAACGGTGAAGGATTGATGTATCCGCGTTTTGGAGAAGCAGTCAAATTATTCAAAAATCAGATCAAATGCCTTACAACCAACGGAAAACTTTTGATTGAAAAGGCTGATGAAATCATTAATAATTTGGACACCATCGCCATTTCCATAATTCAGGACGACACCAAAAAAGAAAAAGATGAGCAGTACAAAATTATCAAACAATTCCTGAAAATTAAAGGTAACCGAAAACCGTATGTTGTTTTTCGCCTATTAGGTGATGTTGATGGTAAGAAATTCAACAAATTAAACGGAATTGTTGCCAAGCGCGTACTTCATGCTCCCATGGGTAGCTTTAATTATGTCAAACGAAATCCGACCATTCCGGAAATTGGCATTTGCCTCGATTTGCTTAACCATTTAGCTATTAACACCAAAGGTGAAGTATCAGTTTGTGTCCGCTTCGATCCCAAGAGGGTGGGCGTAATCGGCGATTTAAACAAACAATCTTTATCTGAAATCTGGAACAGCAAATTGCGTCAAGAATGGATTGAACTACATAAAAAGGGGCAAAGAAATAAAGTTCCTCTTTGTAAAACTTGCCAATTCTGGGGTGTGCCAACTGCTTACTAATAAAATTTTTATATGAAAATATTAGGTATCATTCCAGCAAGGGGTGGATCAAAAAGTATTCCCAAAAAAAATATTAAAAAATTACTAGGCAAGCCCTTAATCGCCTGGACCATTAAGGAGGCTCTAGCTAGCAAAATCGATCGCGTCATCGTAACCACAGATGACCAAGCGATTAAAAAAGTCGCCTTGAAATACGGAGCCAAAGTGCCATTTATGAGGCCGGAAGAATTGACGACCGATACCATAGCCATCGAACCGGTCATACGACATGCCATCGACTGGCTGAAAAAAAATGAAAATTACGTACCAGACGGAATCGCCCTGCTTATGCCGCCCACGCCACTCAAGCCTGCACATCATCTGAATAAAATGATCGAAATATTTAAAAAGAAAAAAGTTGATTCGGTCGTGGCCGTTCGCGAGATGATCGCCAATGATAATCCTGCTTGGATGCTTAAGCGAGATGACAAAACAGGCAAGATAAAATTATATAATGGCAAACCGTTAAAAAACATCCTTCCCCGCCGACAACTCCTGCCCGTTTGCTATTCCAGAAATGATGTTGCTTACATTTTTAAACCAAAAAATTTGTACGAAGGCATACCAAATTTATATGGCGATAAAATCGAACTTTACGTCATGAATTCTTTTTATAATATAGATATTAATACTCTGGAAGATTGGAATTACTGCGAAGAAAAATTAAGGCGCTATAAGAAATTGGAAAAAACCAATTCCCTGCCATAATCATTTTTTCTTTTCGATAACTTTGATAATTTCTTCTTCAACCCTGGCACTCGCATTACCGTCAGGAATATAAATGAACTGTTTCAAAAATTCAGCTTTTCTTTGTTGATCATATTTTATTTTTCCCTTGCTCAAATTTTTTTCCAATTCGCCTTCTTCTTTGACATAATTAACCAAATCCTCATAACCAGGAAAAAAATCCCACGGCTTATCGGTAATGAGGTCGCCGAAATACGGCGTAATCACGATCTTGTCGGCAATCAAAGCTTCCATCACCGTAGTTGAATAAAAAGTTATGATCGCATCCGATTCAGTTATCAATTTATAGGTATCACCGGAATTAGTGATTTTCAGATTATTGATTGGCTTGGTGAAATTTTTTTTATAAATACTTTCTACATAATTAACGAAGTGTTCTGAAACCTTTGTCTTTATAATCACTTTTATTTCCGGATGCTTCAAGGCAAAAGTCATTACCCACTTATGGAAATCATCTGATCTTTTTAGCGCTTGCTCAAATTTTTTCTGATCCGAAATCATGCCGGCAAATTTTATACTAGGATAATAAGAGAAAAAGACAATTTGCTTTTTAAAACTTTTTTTTTCATTATTTATGAAATATTGGTCAAGCCTAGGTATTCCGCAGATAATTAAATTATTTTCATTTAAACCTTTTATTTTCGCTTCCAAAAAGGATTTCTTTATATTTTCATTGTAAACCATCATCTTATTACCAATAAATTCACATCCCTTTTGAATTTCAGACCAACCTCCATAAGAACCAGGGACTACTAGCCCTTCCTTGAAAGAAACCAGGAATGGAATATTATTTTCTCGACATGCTCGAGCAATCTCCTGCTGCATAATATAACTGTAATTTCCAGAAAGTACAGCATCAAATTTTAATATTTTTTTAAGTTGAGGCAATAATTTTTTTAAAAAAGAAAAATATTTATCTTTAGCTTCCCTGCAGTAATCTTCTACGTGATAATTTGACTCTGTTAATTTTTCCCTTTCAGGCTGAGTAAAATAGTATTCAAAAATATAAAGAAAAACTCCAAGATGAACGCTTAAATATTTCAATTTCCTCCCATAGTGCGACAAAGCTTTTACGTCATCTAAAAAAATACTTCTTCCTAAACAAAGTATAGTATACTCTCCTTTCTCGTTGATTTTTTTTCTAGCTAAGGCTAATGCTAAAGTACCTAAATAAGGAAAACTAAAAATTAAACTTATTTTAACTAGAAAAAAAATAATTTTTTCTTTTAGTTTACTTTTAAACTTAAAAAATATATTCATGTTGTTTATAAATTAATTTTTTATTAGATTGTATATTCCATCTTCAAATACAGGAAGATGATTTAAATCAAATTTATTTTTTATTATACTGTTTTTATTATTGCATATTAGTAAAGCTTGTTTATTGGCAAAACATTTATAGCAAGTTAAATATTCTAATCGACTTATAAGCCAAGCTATTAATCTAACGACCCTTGAACCAAAAATTGATTTTATTATAAAATCTCCATTTTTTATAAAGATTTGCTCATAAAAATTACTTAGGGCATTTCTATAATAAACTATTTTTATATTCTTGAAATAACTTTTTATTATATTATAGGCTTCTTGAAATTCTTTGTCATAAAGCAAATCGCATAAAAACAATCCTTTTGGTGCTGTAATTCTACATAAATGATTTATAGCTTTAAGTCTTTTTTCTAAAGGAAAATGATAAAGGGTGTTACTTGAAACAAGTAAATCTATACTGCAATCCATCAATTTATCTAATTTCTCCATATCTGCCAAAATGCCAAAAGTATTGTTTGCTTTGTAGTTTTTTATCCCTTCCTTTAAAGCTGATAAATTTATATCAAGCCCATAATATCTATCAGTCATGAACATTCTCCTGTTTTTAAAACTAGCGCTAGCAGCATCAAGACCGACACCATATCTCACTTTATTTAAATTTTTTTCTAGCACGTCGAAAAGAAAACACTTTGACGGCCTTATCATAAAATTCATAATAAATTTATTTCTTATTACATTTAATTCTACCCATGGAAAATGAAGATGTCCCTTTCATTTTCCTGGAATAGATAATTTTCTTGTTCTTTTTAAATAACTTTATCGTTGAATCTAAAATTTTTTCAGCTGCTGCTCCATCTCCAAACGGATTAATCCAATTTTTTTCGTCTTTTATTATATATTTCGAACATTCAAATATCTTTTCCGGATTAGTTCCTGCTATTATATTTATTCCTGCTTTTACTGTCTCTGGTCTTTCTGTTTCATCCCTGACAGTAACACAGGGTATTTTTAATATGCAGGCCTCTTCCTGCAACCCACCAGAATCAGTAATTATAAGCTTTGCGTTTGCTTCAAGTTGTATAAATTCTAAATATCCTAATGGTTCAATAATTCTTATATTTTTAGGAATAATAATGTTAAATTTATCTAAATTTTTCAATGTTCTAGGATGCATAGAATAAATAACGGGCAAATTAAAATATTCACTAACCAATTTCAGGCCTCCAATTATTCCTTTCAATCTTTCATCAATATCAACATTTTCTGCCCGATGGGCGGTAGCGACAATATATTCTTTTTTTGTTAAATTTAATCTTTTTAAAACATCAACCTCCTTATTCGCTATCTTGATATTCTGAAGTAAGGAATCCACGGCAGTATTTCCGACTAGATAAATCTTTTCTTGGTTTATCCCTTCTTCCAATAAATTTTTTTTAGCATCTTCAGTAGGAGCGAACAAATAATCAGAAATATGATCGGTTATTATGCGGTTTGTCTCTTCGAGCATTGAGAGATTGTGACTCCTTAAACCTGCTTCATGATGTCCGATTTTTATTCCTAATTTATTAGCAGCTTGGGCGCCAGCTAAAACTGTGTTAGTATCACCTTGAACTAAAATCATATCCGGTTTTTCGGTTTTTAATACTTTTGTAATTTCTCTAATCATTAATCCTAGCTGCTTCCTATATTCATGACCGCCAACATTAAGATTGTATTTGGGGCTCTTTAGCTTCAAATCTTCAAAAAATTTCTTATCCATTTCATAACTAAAATGCTGACCTGTATGCAAAACAAAGTAATCAATATTCCTATTTTCTAATTCTTTTATAATAGGGGACATTTTAATAATTTCCGGTCTTGTTCCTAAAATTATGGCGATTTTCATAATTAAATTAATTTAATTAAATAATTTATTTTCTAATAATATCTTTGCTATTAATTTCATGATTCTATCATTAGACTCTTTTTTAAATAATAAAAATTTTTTTTCATCTTCTTTATTTAGAAATCTTCTAACTACAACATATTTTAATGTTTTATTTATATCATCAAGATGATATTCAGGAACATCACTAAATAACTTATGCACTTTTTTTCTACTAATATTTGAAATATAAGGCGCCTGTTGTTCTAACATAATATCTATTAATAAATCTGAATTAACGTTCTTAAAATTAGCCATTTTATCGGCCTCTTCATAATTAATACCATTTTTTATTGCATCCCAAATTTCTAATGGAAGCTTTGTCTTTGGAAAATTATAAATTTTATCAATGTTTAATTCTGGAGAAAATATTTCCTTATATAACTTTGAATTTTCACCGCCACTCAATAAAGTCAAAATTATTCCTGATTCTCTTTTCATACTTTTTGCTCTATTTTCTCCTAAATTTGTTGATAATTTATACATATTCCTCATTGGCATTTCAATATAATGGATTATATTTGTCCAGCTTCCCTCTGGATTTTCACTATGATTAAATTTTTCAACAGGAAGATTATTAAATAAAGGAAAATTTATATTATAAGATAGACTTTCATCTGGATAAATAGGTGCTCCTCTTAGAACTCCATCAGATACGATATTTCTAACAAATTCGCGAGTACCTAAAATTCCTGAAAGACGATCAATAGACTGTACATGATGCACAACTGGATCACGCTCCTCATTTTTTCCTCCATGGAACAAAGAAGCACTAATTATTCTTCGATTTAAAGATTTGCTTGCTTCAATTATATCAGGGTCTTTTTCGTCTTTATTTTTATATATTTTAGCTAAAATAGATCCAATATAACCGCTTAATGCAGCATGAAATTGTATCTTCTTTGGTTTATTAAAATCCATAGCTCCAGATCTGTCCCTAAATAATAATTCCGGATATCTTCCTAAATCATGCAATAGAGAACCGAGTAATACCATGTATTTTTCACTTTCTTTGAATTTTTTACTTTCCATTAATTTTAAAAATTCAAATAAATCATATGCAATATGTATATTGTCATGACCTAAAGTTTGAATATTTTCTTTCGTCTGCCATAAATTATTTATCTCATTAATTGCTTCTTCTAAATTATTACTATATTTATTAAATAATTTTGCAAATTTAAATTCTTCAAGATTAATATCTTCTTCTTTAAAAAGAGTCTTTGAAAATTTATCCATTATTTCCTGGGTTCTAGGTTTTAATTTTTCATAAATATCTGGTATTTTTTCCATTTTATTAATATCATTATTTATTTACTATTTAATGTTTCAAAAAAAATCTTTAATAATTTTGATGTTGTTACACTAACATCATATTGATTTAAAAAATTCTTATCTAATATTTCTACCGTTTTTCCATTTATTAATTCGTACAAATAATTTTTTAATTTATTAGTTTCATTATAATCAAAACTACGATAACCTAATTTTTTTAAAAAATCATCAGTTGGGGAATTTTCTGGGGTTATTCCAATTATTTTTGAGCCGCTCCCGGCATAGTCAATTAATTTTGATGGAAGGAAAGGGCTGTTTGAAAAATCTGCATCTACTACGAATAAACAATCAGACTGCTTCATATATCTTAAACTTTTTTTATATTCGACCGTCGACACTAGTTCAATATTATTTTCTAAATTGTATAATTTGATTATATTATTTAAGTTTTCCAAAGAATAGCCAGCATAACTGCTGTTATATCCTACTAGTTTTAATATAAATTTATCTTTTATACTTTTATCTTCATTAATAAGTTCACTTAATACTTTGAATACGATTTCTGGATTTCTTTGCTTATAAAATACTCCAATATAACTAAAAACTAATTTTTCTTTTTTCTCTTTTTTAATATCAGGATAATCTTTCGGATCATAGCAATGAGGAATTATTTCTGATTTCTTAATCCAATTATTGGGGTATTTTCTCATAACCAGATCACGTAATTGATTATTAACAAAAATTACTTTATCGCTTTTTTTAATTATTTGTCTTTCTTTTTTTAATATATTTTTCGCTTTAAAATAAGATAAATGGTTAAGTGGACTATCATACCATGGGTCGCTAAAATGGGAAATAAATTTTATTCCTAAACGTTTTTTTAACATTGCGCCTAAAATATTACTTTCTAGCGGGCTGGAAAAAGAATAAATTAAATTAATTTTATGCTTTTTAAGAATTTTTTTCGTTATTTTATAGATTTCTTCAAAATATCTCTTTCTTAGGAGACGAGGTAATAAAGGAATTTTGTTAAGAAAACGATTAATAGAAAATTGTTTAATTTTATAAATTGGCAAATCAATTTTCCAATCTCCATTATTATCATATGTCAATATAACTGGATTGACTCCTTGCCTTACCCACTCAGGAATCATTTTACCTATTAGTATAGCCTGGGGGCGCACTGCCGGCGGGGTCCTGAAACTTAAACAAATCACATTAAGTAATTTTTTATTTGAAATATGATTAAATTCATTATTTTCTTTAATAATAGTCATTCCATTATTTTATAAATACATTAAACAAATTTTTAAAATAGTTCTTGCCTTTTTATTTAATTTTGATAAATAACAAAAAAAGTTATTTATCGCGATGAAAATATTTGGGGGAAGAACAAAAAAAATACTTTTTATCAAAATAATAAATTTTGGCAAATTTAATTCTTTTTTCAATTTTAATAAAAGGATTATTCCGTATTCATATTTTATAAGATTTTTAACTGATGTTTCGGAAAAATTAATTGTATAATATTCATGCGGTTCTTTCTGTTTTTGGACTAAAGCGAATAAACCTTCTAAATATTTGTCTTCATTCGTAATCCATTTTTTTTCGAGACTATTTTGGTATAATTTAGTCCCTGGCATAGCTTGCGCATAAAAAATTGAAACACTGTCTGGACCTAAACCAGATTCAAAAAGCATTTCCGTTGTTTCTCTCAAAGTTTTTCCATTTTCTCCCTCATAGCCCAACATTATATAAGCCATGACCTGCATACCTAAACTTAGGGTAGTTTGTATTGCCTTTAGATTATCTTCCACTTTTACCCTTTTATTCATTTTGTCTAGAATAAATTGAGATCCCGATTCAATCCCATAATTAACCGCTATACACCCCATATCCTTAAGTAATGTTAATAATTCCGGATTGACTGTGTCTACTCTTAAGCCAGTTACTCTGAATAAAATATCAAGTTTTGCTTCTTTTATTTTTTCAGACAAAGATTCAAGCCATTGAATATTATTAGTAAATAGCTCATCATCTATTCTGAAATATTTTATACTATACTTGTTATACAGGAGCATTAGATGATCCCAGCTCCAATCAATAGATCCCTGACGGAATCCTGGTAAATGTCTATAGCAAAAACCGCAGGCCCCAATACAACCGCGAGAGAACATAATTACTGCCATCCTATCGTCTGGTTTAGATCTTTCCTGATATTTAATAGATCTTTTAAAAAAAGCATCTTGACTTGGATGGATAAAATATTTTTCCGTATTTATCAGGCTATAATCAGGAATTAAAAAATTAGTTATTAGCTTCCTCCATGTTGTTTTAACTATTTTATTATTTTCCTTATAAGCCATCCCGCGTATGTTATCCAAAGGTAACTTTTGGTTTAAGCAATTAATCAACTCTGGCAAGGCTTCCTCGCCTTCACCAAGACAGACATAATCAACGCCTGTATTGGAAAGCAACAACTCATAGGATATGGCAATATGACCACCTATTACTATAGGTAGATTAGGAAGCTCGGATTTAATTTTTAAGCTGAAATTTTTTACCCAATAATAATTAGCGGCCAATGAAGTTATACCTAAGATAGAATTCGGTAATTTTTTTAAAATATTTGCAATTTCCCTTTCCCCCTCTCGATCATCTTGTAGATCAATAATATCAACCTTGAATCCTTTGTTTTTTAGAGAGGTCCCTAAATATAATAAATTTATTGGTAATTCTTTTTTACCTTCAGAATATGGCCTAACCAATAATACATTTTCAATCATATTGCATTTAATTTATTAATTAAAATATCATAATTGTGTCTTACTAATTTATTAGCCTCTTCAGTCGGAAGACAGTCTCTAATAAACCTTAAACCATCATCAAAAAGCAAATCTATAGCAGGAAAAATTGACTGTAATGTATCTAAATGCTTAAATTTAAAGCACAAATCAGGTGAATAATTAATAGTAGAACAAAAATTACTATTTTTCATATCATACTCCAGAGATATAAAAGGAATCCCCAATAAATAAGAAAAAATTATCCCATGCAATCTCATGGATATAATTGATTCGCAACGGTTAATTGCTTTAATAGTTCTAAAAATATCACCATCAAAATTATGTATTTCAATCATTTCCGGGGAATCAGAGCTACTCTTTAATAATTTATTAAGTTCTAAGTCATTATAAGAATCTCCAATATATAAAGTAAAAAGAATTATTTTTTTTCCTTTTTTTAGAATATAGTTTATAATACTTAAATATTTTTCAAAATATTTTTTCTTTTCAAATTCGGAAATCTTGCTGCAATTTTTTATGAACATTAATCCAACCAAATTACTTTCTCTTTTTTCTTTCATAATATCAGAGAATTCTTTTTTGCATAAACTTGAAATTAACAATGACGAATCAATGGAATCATAAATATTTTGTTTATAAGATAAATCTCTTGCAAATTTACTGCTATAAATATCGCGTGTAATAAACACATCAACCTCATTTATTAATTGGCTAAATATTTTTTTAAATTTCTCTTCTTGGGGGGGGGAAGAAACTCCAACACATGCAATGAAAAGATTTTTATTACTTTTTTTCATTTTTCTAACTATTTCTAATTTCCATTTTATGCTACTTCTAGAGTGTAAAATAGAACCGCCTCCTATTAATAAAACATTAAATTTCCTTAAAAAATACTTGTCCAAAAGAAACCTAATTATTCTTTTTATTTCAAATTTATAAAGCGAAAAAATATCTAAATCATCTTGACCACGGAAAAAAGGATATCTGCCTTGTTGATAATAAGTTATAGAATTTATATTTACGTATTTTTTAAAAAACAATCTTAATACGTAAGCCATAGCATCATCGCCGAAATCACCTTGCCCGAACCATGCAATATTTAAAATGTTTTTTTTAATATATTTTTTCATATTTATTTTAGATTTCTTAATATTTCTTCTTTATAAAAAGTCCACAGTTCTTCAAAATTACCTTTCCCCTTATTCCAAATAGTATTGTATTTAATATTAAAACCAGTATCATAAACCGCTGCCACATAATTTTCTAATTTTATATTATTTTCTTCGGTATCACATTTTATTTTCAAAACTTCCTTTATTCTTCTGGACAGAGTGGTCATATCAGTATGTTTAAATACATTAGGCAATTTTAAAGTAGTGCCCAGGTTGCCAAGTTGTATGGCTGGTTTTTGCAAAAATACCGCTTCAGCTATAGTTGTGCTATTGGGGCTTATAACTAAATTGGCCTCCCTAATTATTTTAGAGCTTGGTATGCGGTGATCAACTAATTTGACATTAGGCGTGCGGTTAATTTTTTCTATATAAGAAGGGGGCCTAAGGCCAACCATGGCAGGATGCTCTTTAACTACTAAAACATAGTCATCGGGCAATGACATGGCAATTTGCTTGGCAGTTTCAATTTGATTGCTAAAAAATGGAGCCAAAACATCTATTTGTGCTTCTGGCTGAAATTGTAAAGGAAAATAAACAAATTTATTAATATTTTCAAAAGGAAAATATTTAAAATTATTCATATATCTTTTATATTTTTTTTCACAATAAAAATCTCTCAAAATTATCTTTGGTGGACGAAAATCACCCGTAATGCCAGTACTCTCTAGCTCGTTTATCGGTTTATTTGTATACCAACGTAAAATATGATAATAAGGAGATAATTCATGTTTAAATCTTTTTAGAAAAGAATTCTTTTTACTTAGAGCTGCTATATGATCTGGAATTTTAAAATTTTCTCTAAATTCTTCTATATATTTTTTAGCTTTCCCTTTGTTAGCGCTTTCAATTAATCTTTGATTGAGTGCATCAACACGATTATAAAATTCCCCCTTTGATTCAGTGTAATTATGAGTAAAAATATGATAACCTTCGACTTTGCTATCAGTTATAGCAAGCATTTTTACGTCTCTTTTTTCTGCAAATAGATTAAACATAATATGAGGCAAAGCTACAAAATTGGGAGAAATAATTAATTCTGGATTAAATTTATCAAATATATAGGTTATAAATTTATAAACAGCCATTACATAGTCAATTATTTCTTCGTCTGGAACATTTTGTTTAAAACTATAATAATATTTATCTTTATATGATCTAACATGGTTTCTTAAAGTCATCACAATAGGCCAAATAGAATCAATTCCTAGAGCTTCGCAAATC
>Ga0172371_10009759_pt1 | contig 13124 bp, 13 predicted proteins | sample Lak12m_FD_114543 | JGI IMG/M metagenome (GOLD analysis project Ga0172371, IMG submission 114543) | Freshwater microbial communities from Kabuno Bay, South-Kivu, Congo - kab_022012_12m | ecosystem: Environmental > Aquatic > Freshwater > Lake | place: Democratic Republic of the Congo: South-Kivu... | reverse complement strand
GTGCTTGCAAAGAGTCGGTATCTTAATCTGTACCCTCTTAGCTGCCTCCAGGATAGTAGTCCCCTGTTCAACTCTTAATAATATACCGTTAATTTTAGCGCTTACAACTTTAGCCATAGTTATTTTTTAAGTATTGCCTTGAATTTACAGACATCAAAACATCTACCGCACTTTGTACATTTCTCCTGGATTACAGAATAACCCTTCTCTTTATCTCCTACAATCGCATTTACCGGGCAGTTAGTAAAACACAGCCCGCAACGCTTACACTTCTCCTCTATTATGTTATAGGTAACAAGATGGCTGCATTTTCCTGCCGGGCAATGCTTATTTAAAATATGTTCATTATACTCTGCCTCAAAATACTTTAAAGTAGAAAGCACAGGGTTTGACGCAGTCTGACCTAAACCGCACAACGATGCCTTTTGCATAGCTTGCGATAACCTTCTTAATTGAGCCAAATCATTAATCTGTCCCTTACCCTCGGTTATCTTCTTTAGGTAATTAAGCATCTGAAAACCGCCTATCCGGCATGGCGCGCACTTCCCGCATGACTCTTCTACACAGAAACCCAGATAAAATTTAGGGATATCAACCATGCAATCATCTTCATCCATAACAATCATTCCGCCTGAGCCCATAATTGAACCTAATTTTTGAAGATTCTCGTAATCAACCGGAGTATCTAAAAGTTCCTGCGGGATAACCCCTCCTGAAGGACCGCCGGTCTGCACTGCTTTTATCGGCTTACCTGACAATGTCCCTCCGCAAATATCCATAACAATTTCTCTTAAGGTCGCGCCCATCGCAATCTCAACCAATCCGGAATTTTTAACCTTGCCTGTTACTGCAAACACCTTAGTGCCCTTTGAAGTCTGGGTACCTATGCCGGAAAACCACTTCCCTCCTCTTAAAATAATTTGCGGTATGTTAGCCAAGGTCTCAACATTATTAATAACCGTGGGCTTCCCCCATAATCCTTTAACCGAAGGATAGGGAGGCCTTGGATGAGGCGTCCCTCGCTTACCCTCAATGGAAGAAATTAACGCAGTCTCTTCCCCGCAGACAAATGCTCCCGCGCCTAACCTAATCTCTAAATCCAAACTAAAAGGACTTCCCAATATATTCTGACCCAATAAACCATAATCATAAGCCTCTTTTATAGCTTTATTAATCCTTTCTACTGCCAGCGGATACTCTGCCCGAATATAAAAATAACCCTTAGAAGCGCCTATAGCAAAAGCAGCAATAGCTAAGCCTTCGATTACTGAATGCGGGTCTCCCTCGAGTATGCTTCTATCCATATACGCGCCGGGGTCGCCTTCATCAGCATTGCAGATTACAAATTTCTGGTCGGACTTTACTTCACGGGCAAAATTCCATTTCATCCAGGTTGGATACCCTGCGCCCCCCCTACCTCTTATCGCACTTGACTTTATCTCATCAATTAGTTTTTGCTGGCCTAAATCAAAAAGTGCTTTCTTTAAAGCTAAGTAGCCTTCGCAGCCTATATATTCGTCAATACTCTCAGGGTCTATCTTTCCGCAGTTTCTTAAAACCAGCCTCAGCTGTTTCGCCTTAGGCTTAAAAACAAGTTCTTCGATAGCTTTACTATCTTTAATAGAATCTGCGATTCTTTTTAAGTCAGATTCCTGAACATTCGCATAAGTCATATTATCCGGGAGTATTTTAACCACTAACCCGTGCTCATATATACCAATATCAGATACCCTGACAACCTGCACATGATCATGCAAGCTATCCTGCCTAAGGCAATCAAGCAGGCGCGTGTAAGATTCCCGGGTCATATCTTCCCTCCCGGTATCCGTATCTTTTATTAAAACTGTCTTTGCATACATTAACAGTGCTCCCTTTTTCTTAAGCTAATGAATCAAAAATACAATCATTGACTAACATTTTGGCAATTACGTGTTTTTCGATAATCTTAACCGCTATATCCTTATTCACCCTTCCGTAAACAACCGAAGGCAAGCCTTCAACTTTTACCTCGACCAGGGGCTCAGCGTAACAACTCCCTGCGCAACCGCATTTCTTTATATCAACCTTAAGGTTTCTTTTCTTTACCTCTTCTATAAAGAAATTATACACATCCTCTGCTCCGGCTGCTATGCCGCAGCTGCTCATCCCTACCTTAATCCAGTCGCCACTATCCCTAGGGATTTTGCTTAGTTTTTCCAGCTCCTCTTTATTCAATTTAGCCATAACTATTTATTCCTCTTTTATGTATTTAGACAAAATGTCGGCAATCTCGCTCTTCTTAACCTTGCCGTACACCTTACCATCAATCATCATAACCGGTGCTAACCCGCAACACCCCAGGCACCTTACTACGTCCAAATGAAAAAGGCCGTCCTTGGTAGTCTGGCCTTCTTCAACCCCTAATATACTCTTAACTTCATTTAAAACTGCTGCCGCCCCGCGTAAGTAGCATGCCGTCCCCATGCATAACGCAATGCGATGCTTACCCGGAGGAGTCAATTTAAAATAATTATAGAAAGTGATGACCTCATAAATCCTGGCCAGGGGCACATCAAGCATCCTGGATAATTCCAGCGAAAGCTCCCTTGGCACATAACCATGATGGTTCTGTATTTCATGCAGAATCATAATAAGATTCCCATCCTTACCCTTCCATTGGGTAAGCAATTCTGCTAATTCAGGATTTATTTTCTTATGTTCCATGGTTATTATATTTCGGTCTTACCTTGGCTTATCTAACTGCTGATTGGTTTTAAGACAAGGAAAACTTTAAGGTAGGATTAAATTTTATCATATCTTCCTGAAAAAACAAGAAAAATTATTTTTTCTTGGATTTTATATTCCTTGGGGCAGAAGACTTAATATTACCGGAGAGCGCTAAAAGCTGGTGCACATGGCAATACTCTTCGTGATTATAAATACTGAGTTTATTTTGACAATGACGGTATTTACAGACCCTGCCCTTGGCAGAAGTCCTTACTTTCTTCATTTGTCCTTTCTTTTTGATGCTGGCCTTAGCATTAACAAATATAAAGCCCGGCTTTAGCCCGGGCCGTATATTGCCTAAAAAAGACTAGACCTTTGTAACGTTCACAGCCTGGTCACCTTTGGGGCCTTTTTCAATATCAAACTCAACTTCCTGGCCTTCAGCTAAAGACTTAAAACCTTCACCCTGGATAGACTTATGATGCACAAAAACATCATTACCTGATTCAGGAGTAATAAATCCGTACCCTTTTTGGTCACTAAACCATTTTACCTTTCCTCTTGCCATTCTCTTATCTCACCCCCTCAATTTTCCCGCTCTTTTAGAATCGGGAATTCCTGCCAGCCGGCAGGCTGGGATCCCGAGCAATATCCTACTTATTAGTCAACTACGAGGGATCTCCCATATAAATAATAAAAAAAGCCGCAAAAGGTTAGTTAACTTTTCCCTCCACGACTTCTAAGTTTTGCTAATCTTTATCTATTCTATTTAGTTTAGCATAGTATTATTACTTGTCAACCATTAAAATTTTATCCTTTCAATACTACTTAACATCTTACTCCTTGCAGAATAAGAAATAACCGGAACAGCATAAAAAAACTTATGCAAAACCACTTTCATCCCGCAAAAATTGAAGACACCTACATCAATGGACTTCTTAACAGCAAACTTAAAGCCTAACAAATAGTAAGCAAACCTCATTCCCCCGGTTGTCGAAAATATCATTACCTTCTTATCCCTAAGCAGGCCCTTGGGTATTTTACCGACATAATCATAGGCAAAACCTTTTGTAAAAACGCGGTCGATATACCCTTTTAGTATCGCCGGCATATTAAACCACCAGACAGGATGAATAAATATAACGGTTTCGGCCTTGCGGATTAAATCCTGCTCTTTTCTTATATCCTCGGGTATTTCATGCCGCGAAAAGGCGGAAAAATCTCCTGCGCTCAAAACTGAATTAAACTGCATTGCGTATAAATCACGCACTAAGCATTCACCGTACTTATTTTTTATGATACCCTCGATCTTTTCTTTTATCGCATGGCAAAAACTTTTAGGATTAGGATGAGCGTAAACAATCAGGTATCCCATACTGCCCCCTTCTTTTTCTATTGATTATGTAAACCACTTTTTGTCTTAAGACAAAGCTTACCAGCATTGGCATTGACGAAACCCCATTCAATACTCTGCGGAATTATTGAAATTATCCTCTTCAATACCGCCTCCGTTTATTGTGATATGATCCTTTTAATTTCTTCTTTGTTCAAAACCTTACCGGATGAAACCACCTTGCCGTCAATGGCCAGCCCGGGAGTCATAATGACACCGTATTCGATGATCTTATCGACATCAGTAACCTTTCCGATCTCGGCTTGAATATTTAATTCCTTCATAGCCGCCTCAGCGTTTGCCGTAAGCTGTTTGCATTTAGGGCAACCAGAACCTAAAATTTCTATCCTCATCTACCCTCCTACTTAACGATATACCCAAAAACCATTCCGCTTATAGTTGCCATGATTACAACTAAACAAACATAGACAATAGTCTTCCTAGTGCCTATTACACCTCTAATAACCAACATGCTAGGCAAACTTAAGGCAGGTCCGGCTAAAAGAAGCGCTAAAGCAGGCCCCTTGCCCATACCCGATCCGATTAACCCCTGCAAAATGGGCACCTCAGTAAGTGTAGCAAAATACATAAATGCTGCTACAATTGATGAAAAGAAATTCGCCCTGAAAGAATTGCCCCCGACTAATGCCTCTACCCAGCGGGAAGGAATAATGCCTTCATTGCCTACTCTACCTAAAAGAAAACCTGCGACTAAAACTCCGCCGAATAAAAGCGGTAGAATTTGCAAGGCAAATGCCCAACTTGCGCTTACCCAATCTTTAAGTTCATTCTTCTTGAACCAACTAACTATGGCTAGAAATAAAACCGCCATAAAAAAACCGTTAATCCACCATTTATAATTGTATATTACGCTCCAAATCCCCGTATCTCCTTCTAATGGCTTTCCCCAATTGGCAAATACTAATATTGCAACCATAGAGAAAAAATAAATAATGTTCTGCCATAATGGCCGGTTTTCTTTAACTTCTTCTAATTTAAAATTTCCGTTTGCATGGCGGGTGCGCTCTTCTTTCAGAAAAATTAAATGCATTAATAATCCTATAACAATGCTAAATATTACCGCTCCCACTGCCCGGGCTAATCCCAATTGCCAGCCAAGGATACGCGCAGTTAAAATAATTGCCAAAACATTTATTGCCGGGCCTGAATATAAAAAAGATATAGCCGGGCCTAAACCTGCCCCTCTTTTGTAAATCCCGGAAAACAAAGGTAACACTGTGCAGGAACAAACCGCTAAAATCGTGCCTGAAATAGAGGCTACGCTATAGGCTAAAAACTTATTGGCCTTTGCCCCGAAATACTTTAAGACCGATGCCTGGCTTACAAATACCGAAATAGCGCCTGCGATAAAAAATGCAGGAACAAGGCATAACAAGACATGTTCCCGAGCATACCACTTAACAAGCGCTAAAGCTTCAAATATTGCATTAGTAAACCTAAAATTCTCTACCGGTAAATAAAAACATGCTAGAAATGCGGCAAGAATGTATAAAAATTTTCTCCATTCTTTCATAGTCTACCTCTCATTATAATTGTATGACGTCTTCGGTGTGATATAGCGAAAGGAACAAAAGCATATACTCTTTTAAGTGGCGGGTAAGCAGGAAATTATTACGGATATTCTCTCTTCCGTTTTCACCCAGCCTCTTTGCGTATGCGGGGCTGTTTAGCAGCTGTTTTATAGCAAAGGCAGCTCCGTCAATTGAATGGCAAAGCAGGCCTGAATATTTATGTTTAATCTGAAGAGGTATGCCCCCAACATTAGAAGCAACTACGGGTTTGGCCTTCCATAGTGCTTCTGAAACCGTAAGCCCAAAACCTTCTTTTAGGGATTTCTGGATTATGACATCTGATGCCCTCTGTAAAGCATTTACCTCTGTATCATTCTGCGGCAATAGCAGAATATGGATATCTTTATCCTGTTTAGCCTTTTCTCTAACCTCTTCTAACACCTGTAAACCCTCAGGGTCATCGCTTGCCGAGCCTCCGGCCAATATAAGCTGGCAATCAATATATTTTTTTACCTGCAAATAGGCCTGGATAACGCCAACCGGGTCTTTTAGGCGGTCAAAACGGGATATCTGGGTTATAACCGGCTTATCTTTCTTGATTTCGTATTTTCTCAATACAGAATCAATTAATTCCTGCGGCAACTCTTTGTTTTTATCGCTTAACGGATCAATTGAAGGAGAAATAAGAAACTGCCTTATCGGTAGCCGCTGTGAAAAACTCGGAGCCGAGAATACAGCAGAATCGTACTTTATAATAAAATCCATCAGGAATTTCCATACCTTCTGGTTTGGATTAGAGACATCTATATGGCAACGCCAAAGCCATTTGTTACCGGACTTTTTGTTTATTAAAGATACGGGCTGCGGATCATGCACAAAGACTATATCACCATAAGTATCCATTATCCTGCTATTTGCTTCGCTTGCCTCAGCGAAAATATCAAAATCACGCTGAGTTATAGCTTCTGAACGTCCATGAAGCGCGTTATGAAATTTCTTAGTTACCTCAAAAAACTGCTCTCCGCCTTTTATAACATCCCATTTCGTATTTAACCCCATTTCGTTTAGGAGAGGGACAGCGCGGGTTAATATCTCGGCAACACCTCCGCCTACAGCGGTAGAATTGATATGCTGCACAACCTTACCCTCAAGCCTCTTAGCAAGAAGCCTTAAATCGTCGATAACCGACTGCCCGACAATAGGTATATATTCTTCGAGCTTTGTCATCTTAGCGGAGAAGCTCCTTTTCTACCATATCAACAAGATTACCCCTTAAGCCTTCAAGGGTATGAGTATAAGGGTCGAGTTTTGAAATCCTTTCAGCTAAATATGTATTTCCCATAGAAGTCCTGATCCAGTTTGAGAAATCATTATCGCTCTTCTCAAGTCTTAAACGAGACTCAAAAATATGGAAATAAATGGAATCTATAGTTACCTTCTTTAAAATATCCGCGAATTCCCTAAGGTCACCCGCGATATAATCTGTAGGCAGGATAAAACTCACTGATTTAATAAAATGAAACTCATCCCCTTCCCGGGCAAACTTAAGCTTAGCTAAGGGATTATCCTTTAGATAATCTTCAACGGCCTCAATAATCCTATCCCTTAAGGAACGGATGGTTGAATATTTAATAGTATCGATACTAGATAGCCTCTCTCCCAGCTCATCCTCACCCAGTATCTCCGTAACCCAGTAAGCAAAATCATTGGGAGGCTCAGGAGAAAGATACTGATGCTGCTGGAGAAACCTGTGGGTATGGTGGTAAATACAGGCGCCGGGGACTTCCTTAATCAATTCAACAAGTTGAGTTAAATTAATAGCCCTTAACCCTGTTAACTCGGTTAAATGAAGCCTGGTATGGAACCTGAATGGTTCCTTCGCCTTAATAACTTCAGCCATATTCTTAAAAGGTTAGATATCCCGGATACGGGTTAATAATTCGTATACCTCTTTTGAATTGTTGAGATAATAATTAGCATGCGAGACCCTATTCCCCCCCACTAATATAGTAACACCATCTTTCTTTAAAGCCTTGAAAGCATCCTCGTCGGTTACATCATCACCCAGGTAAAAAGCAACTACCGCTTTATCGTCCAGATAAAATTTTTGCCGGGAGAGCAGCCATAAAACCATCTTACCCTTATCCCATTCAATAGGAGGGCCTGCCTCAATCACCTTCTTGCCCGTACGTATCTTTATTTTCTTTACAACAGAAGGGATTATGGCGACCTCTCGAAAAATTGTTTTTATAAGATTGGTTTCCTTCTTGCCCGCTTCACGGAAATGAACCGCAAGAGAAATGCCCTTATCTTCGATAAAAGCCCCTTTAATGCCTTTAAGCCTATACTTAAGCTCCTCCTTTAATTTCTTTAAGCCCTCCATATATTCAGCGGAAATTTGCGGCTTATATTTAATCTTAGGGCTCTCAACCTCCAAGCCGTGGTTGCCCGAATAAATAATTCCCTCTACCCCCACCCTCTTCTTTATATCCGCTAAAGACCTGCCGCTTATTATTGCTACTTTGAAATCTTTCTTTTGCGAAATTTCTTTTAGTAAAATCTTCACAGGTCTAGGAATTACCGCTTTATCAGGAGTACTCACAATAGGAGAAAGGGTACCATCAAAATCAAGAAATAAAAAAACGCACATCCCTTTTATCGTTTCCTTTATATTCTCCCAGCTCCCAAATAAATGCTCCATGTGATTTAATCTTTCTTTAAGCCGGTTAGCTCAGTGACAATATCCCCTGCCCAGCGGTAAATATTATTTTCGCTGATTATTTTACGCATATTCTCCATGCGCTTCTTCTTCTCCTCTCGAGGCAGCTCTATCGTAGCTTTAATAGCGTCAGAAAACTCTTCTATAGAATAAGGGTTGATCAAGGTAGCGTCGGTAAGCTCCCTGGCGGCTCCCGTGAAACGGCTCAATATCAAAGTTCCGCTAAAGTCTGTCTTTGAAGCAACATATTCTTTAGCTACAAGGTTCATACCGTCATGGAGAGAACTTACGATACACAAATCAGCTAATTTGAAATAGGGATTAATTTCTTCCGGGGAAAAATGCCGCTTCAAATATATTATCGGCCTCCAATTCCCCTCTGAATGCTTCCAGTTCTTCTTCTCAACCAGCTCATCTATCTCACCGGTTAACTCATGGTAACGTTTAATATGCGTCCTGCTGGGAGCGGCAAGCTGGATAAATACAAATTTATTCTTATACTCCGGGTATTTCTCCAGGAAACGATCAATCGCAAGTATCTTCTCAACTAACCCCTTGGTATAATCTATCCTATCAACGCCCACCGCGACAATCTTATCTCCGAGGTCATATTCACCCTTTATTTTATCCAGGGCCTCTTTATCTTGTTTTGTATTGGCGCTGTTAAAATATCCGTCTACGCTGATAGGAAAATCCCTGACAAAGGTCTCTTTATTTGCCCGAATTATACTAAATTTCTCAGTATCAACACGGCACTCGATTAACCTGTTAACGGTATCCAAGAAATTGTTGCAGTGGTTTTGCACATGGAATCCGATTAAATCGCAAGCAAGCATACCCTCGAGTATCTCTTGCTGATAAGGGCATATTGAAAAGACCTCCGGATTGGGCCATGGGATATGCCAAAACAATGCGATAGTAGTATCAGGACGCTTATCTTTAATCATCTTAGCCAGAAGGGTAAAATGATAATCCTGCAGAAATACAAAGGGGCTCTTAGCCGGAAGCTCAGCCAAAACACTCTCGGCAAACTTATGATTTACTTTTTTGTACATCTGCCAGTCAGAATCCCTGAATAAAGGGCGGATGTGCGTAACATGACAAAGAGGCCACAACCCTTCATTAGAAAAACCGTAATAATATCCTTCTTCCTCTTCCTTGGAAAGCCATACTCTTTTTAATATATAACGTATATCTTCGGGTGGAACCCCAAGTTTATCCTTAGAGTTTACCATTCTTCTGTCGCCGCTTCCGCTGCCATGCGCAATCCACGTCCCGCCGCAAACGCGTAAAATAGGGTCAATAGCGGTAACTACGCCGCTCGCAGGCCTGACGCATTGGATTTTACCGCTTGTCTTATCCAAGATATGCATAAATGGCTCACGGTTAGAAACAACAAAAAAAGCATTCTCCCCCAATTTTGCGTGGATTAAATCCCTTAATTTACCCTGCGTCCATATTTCTTCTTTTTGCACACGCGTATGGGCTTCTTCGGTTACAACCTTGCGCGCTACCCTTAGGCCTAAAGCAACCTGTTCAACTTCACTGATAAGCTTACCGAATTCTCCGCGCTCTTCAAAAGGCTTCAATTTATCAGTCTCTCCTCTCTGAAAATGGGAAAACCATAGCGTAAGGCGACGGACGGGAAGAATAAAAATCTGCCTTTGTATTAAAAATGCGATCAGTGCAATAAGCAAAATCAAAACTATCAGCGTAACGCTAATTCTCTTCCACTGTTCAGCCAGCATGCTGAATAAATAGGAAGTATCATAGATTACCTCAACCAACCCCAAAACATTACCCTCATCGTCAGAAACAGGAAGTATGTAGCTATAAACAGAGTACTCATTAAATGTTTCAAGAGCGCCACGGGGACTCTTGGTCTCCAGTATTTCTTTAATATAAGGCTTATCCTTTGCCTTCCAGTCAGCTATTCTCTCGGTTATAGCAATAATCTGGCCTTCATTATTATAGAGCACAGAGCCCTGGAGCCTTTCTCTTTTCTGGAAGCTCTCTACCAGACGGTTAGCTAATTTTAGGTCATTGCTGATGAATATGTTTTTTACTGCCAGCTCCATGCTTTCATCAACGCTTCTTGCTTTGCGCTTTAAATCATCCATCAGTTTATCTTGCGTATAACGCGCCTGAATCACACCAAAGACAGTAAATACAACAGAAACGATGATGAGTATCGGCAAAATAAATAATAAAATTCTTTTCATTTCATTAGCCTTTCATTAAACAAAAACGCCAACTGCTAATCTTAAGCAGATGGCGGCCCGACCACCTTTTGAATCAACCTCCGGGCATTACACCCAGACCCGGAAATAATTATATACTTACTATAAGGTTATGGCAAGCCTTAAATCTTATTAATTAGTTCTCTGGCGACTTTTTTACCGCTTAAAAGCATACCGCCGAATACCGGGCCCATGCGCGGCCCGCCAAAGACTGCGTTTGCGCACATTCCGCATACATACAGCCCGGGACAGGCTTCTTTGGAATTCTTTACCGTTAGTTTCTCGGCAAAATCCGCGTCCATTGAACCCTCACCGACTATTTTACCGGTTTTAGTTTTTAAGCGGATCCCTGATTTCCTTTCAACGATACGCACTACTTCTGCCGCGTGGCCTGTTGCATCAACTACGTATTTTGCGCGCATGGAAATCGGGTCAACATGCAAATTAGCCATTTCAACCGCAGTCCAGTTCAAAACTAATCCGCATACCCGCCTATTTTTGGCTAAAACATCTTCCGCGCTTAAAAGATTGAATATCCGTACTCCTGCCTTAACCGACTTAGAGCACAAAGTTGATACTGCCTCAATAGAATCAGCTAAATAATAATTGTTTTGGTATTTTCTTGTGCGTATTCCGAATTCATCCAAAAGCTTCTTTGCCTCTTCCTGGACAACTATCTCATTAAACATAATCCCGCCTCCCCACATACCACCACCTATGGAGAGCTTGCGTTCAAAGAGAGCAACCTTAATATTTTCTTTTGCCAGATAATAAGCGCAGACAAGCCCTGCGGGCCCGCCGCCGACTATTGCCACATCTACATCTAAAGCACTAACCAGTTTATCTTTATAAGATTCAATTATCGCCTTTGATATTATAATTTCATCAAGCTTCATAAGCTTCTCCTTGTTATGGGGACGGTTCTCTAACTTGTAATTATATAATAATAAACGGGTTATGACAACATCAAAATATCATTGAGGGAAAGCTTAAAAGTAGCGGCCCGCTCTATCCTTAACCAATCAATACTAATAAGTTGTATTTTGGTGTTGTTGCAACTCTTTATATTATAAGTAATTGCGATGCGGAGAACCGTCCCCTATAGTTTCTCAGGGTGGTGTTTGACGACTTGGGCCTCAACCATATAGATTACATCTTCGGCTATATTAGTAGCATGGTCACAGATACGTTCCAAGAACCGCGCTATAAGCAGAAGTGGGACAGCGCGAGGAGTAGTAGTTTTATCCTTAAGCATATAATCCTCGATCAGCTCCTTCTGGATCATATTCCTTAGATTATCCGCTTCAGAATCAGAAAGCATGACTTTCCTTGCCAGCTCGCTATCTCTTTTGACAAAAGAATCTATAGTCATCTTAATCATATTTTGGGCCACATTAGCAAGCTTAGGGATATCAATTAAAGGTTTTAAAAGCGGCTTATCAGCAATCTCCACTACACGCTGGCAGATATCCACGGCAATATCAATTATCCTCTCAAGCTCGGCATTTACCTTCATCCCGGTTATAATAAACCTTAAATCACCTGCCATGGGCTGGTGCCGGGCGATAAGATCAAGGCACTTCTCGTCTATCTGAAGCTCAAGCTCATCAATTGCCTTATCATTATTAATTACTTCCATCCCTTTATTTTTATCACGGTCTTTTAAGGCTTCAATAGAATTAAAAATGGCTTCCTCTGCCAAAGCGCCCATCTTTAATATTTCGTTATTTAAATCCTGCAACTCCTCGTCAAAATGCCTTTCCATTATGCCTCCGTTTTATTTTATCCGAACCTGCCGGTTATATAGGCTTCTGTGCGCTTATCTTTCGGCGCGGTAAAAATCTCGTTTGTCTTTCCAAATTCTATCAATTCTCCCAACAGAAAAAATCCCGTGAAATCAGATACCCTTGCTGCCTGCTGCATATTATGGGTTACTATAACAATAGTATAATCCTTTTTCAACTCTAAAATAAGCTCCTCTATCTTTCCAGTAGAAATCGGATCAAGGCTTGCGCAAGGCTCATCAAATAAAATAACTTCTGTTTCAACGGCGAGACATCGGGCAATACACAACCTTTGTTGTTGTCCGCCGGATAACCCCAGAGCACTCTCCTTAAGCCCGCACTTAACCTCGTCCCAAAGCGCAGCCTTCTTCAAAGTTTGGGCCACTCTTTCCTCAATGAAATCCTTATTCTTTATCCCGTTAACCCTTAAACCATAAGCGATATTATCAAAGATGCTTTTAGGAAAAGGATTGGGTTTTTGAAAAACCATACCTACCCTTCGTCTTATATCCACCGCATCAATACAGGGAGAATTAATATTCTCTTCGTCAATATAAATACGGCCGGTAAGCCGGGTATTTACCACCAGCTCATTCATCCTATTAAAAAGACGGATAAACGTAGATTTTCCGCATCCCGAAGGCCCAATTAAAGCAGTGACCTGATTCTTGAATATATTTATACTTACTGACTTAAGCGCCTGCGTTGAGCCATAGAAAAAATTAACCTTTTCTGCCCACATTTTTATAC
>Ga0172371_10009758_pt1 | contig 13124 bp, 10 predicted proteins | sample Lak12m_FD_114543 | JGI IMG/M metagenome (GOLD analysis project Ga0172371, IMG submission 114543) | Freshwater microbial communities from Kabuno Bay, South-Kivu, Congo - kab_022012_12m | ecosystem: Environmental > Aquatic > Freshwater > Lake | place: Democratic Republic of the Congo: South-Kivu... | reverse complement strand
CGTAGCTGCCTTCGCTGCCCACGCCGAGCCCGCTGAAGAACACGCGCTCGCCGGCGTGGACGTGCGTCACGCCCTCGCCGACCTGCTCCACGACGCCGGCGCCGTCCGAGCCGATGATCTTGGCCGGCTGTTTGGGAGTGGGGAAGCGGTCCTCGCGCACGGCCGCGTCGATGGGGTTCACCGTCGCCGCGGCGACGCGCACGAGGACCTGCTCCGGCTTGGGTTCAGGCACGGAAAACGCTTCATACACCAGCACCTCGGGCCCGCCGTACCTGTGGATGCGCACCGCCTTCATCTCGCCGCCTCCTGCCCGCTGGTCGTCATGCTCTCGGCAGGGACTGTACCCACGGGGCCGTACGGCAATCGGGGGCCGGGTCGCCGCAGGCGACCCGGCCCCCGATTGCCAGCGTGGCTGCGCCTGGGCTCAGGCGCTCATGGTCGGCTGCGCCGGCCGGCGGCGGGCGCGGCGCACGCGATGCACCACGTACCACACGGCCAGCCCGAGGCCGCCGATGACGAGGACGAACGGCAGGAGGGCGGTGAGCACGAGGCCGGTGACGCGGGCGCCGCGGCCGAGCAGCTCCAGCGAGTCCGTGAAGGTGTCCCAGAACCCCGGCGAGGAGGCGACCACCGGGGCCGAGCCCTTCTCGTGCAGAAAGACGGACACCGTGCCGTAGCTCGTGGTCTCGCGCAGCGATTTCATCTGGGCGCTGAGCTGCTCGATCTCCAGCTGGACCTTGTCGATGCGGTCCTGTACGGCCAGCGTCTCGGAGATCGTGTCGGCCTGGGCAAGGAAGCCGACGAGCCGTGTCTGCACGGCGCGCTGGTGACGCAGGCGCGCCTGCAGATCGACGTACTGGCTGGTGACGTCCTCGCTGGACGTCGACACGCTCTCGACCTTGCCGAGCTGCGCGAAGCGCTTGAGGGTGGCGTCGAAGAGGCGCTCAGGCACGCGCACCGTGAGGGTGGCGTAGGGAGCCGAGCCGTCGGAGGCGGTCGTCGTCGAAAGCCCATCGACCGGGCCGACGTCGCCGGATTCCTCGGCGAGCGGCATCGGGCTGCCGTAGTCGCTGCCGACGGAGCTCGAGAGCACGTAGCCGCCGGAGGCGGTGGTCATCGAGGTGATGCGGTCGACCGTCGCGAGCAAGGTACCCTTGGCCACGAGCAGCGACATGTCGCCGGTACGGATGAGGCGATGCGCGGAGTACGAGGAGGCCGGCGGCACGGCGAGTGCGACGTCCGTCTGCTCCGTCCCGCCGACGATCGGCGCGACGCCGCCGCCGGACCCGGCTTCGGCCGACTTGGCGACCTGCGCCTCCCCGTTCGCGCCGCCGAGCGAGTCGGCCGTGCGCGCCGAGGGGGCGGGCGCCTCGCTGCTACCGCCCATGGTGCCACCGCTCAGCAGCCCGACAGCGGCGAAGACGCCGACGAGCCCCACGAGGCCGACGACGATGACCAGGATGATGATCCGTCTTCTGGGTGTGGGTGCCATCTGTCTGTCCTCCCCATTGGGCCGCGCCCCTTGCGGCCGTCGACACCGGGTGAGACGCCGGGCTGCGGAAGGGCGTTCGTCGCGTGCGAGGGCTCAAGCCGTGACGCGGGGCGGACGATGTCAGAGTGAGAAGGCAACGACCGGGAGGAAGTGATGTCCAGAGTCAGTGGGCGGCGTCTCGCCTTGTGTGTGGCCGTGGTGGTGCTCGTCGGGGGTGCGCTTGTCGGGTCCAGCGGAACGGCGAGGGCCGGGGGCGGCGTCCGTGCCGCGCTCGCGGGGGGCGCCCATGCGTCGCCCAGCCCGTCTCCCACGGCCACCGCCGATCCCACGCAAGCCGATGTCCAGGCGTTCGTCAAGGCGGCCGTGGCCTTCGCGAAGGAGAACGGCAAGGATGCGGCGCTGGCGGCGTTCACCGCTCCCGGCGGCGCGTTCCACCGCGGGCAGCTGTACATCTACGCCTACGACTTCAGCGGCACCGTCATCGCCCACGGCGGTGACCCGGACCTGGTCGGCAGGAACCTCATCGGCATGACCGACCCCAACGGCGTCCCGGTCATCAAGGAGCTCGTGCGCCTCGCCGAGGGCGGGAGCGGGTGGCTGTACTACACGTGGCCCAACCCGGAGCACGGCAACGCCCAGGAGCCCAAGCTTGGGTACGTGGAGAAGGTCGACGACGCCTGGTTCCTGGGGTCGGGCACCTACGGGGCCGCGGCCGTCAAGCCACCCTCCAGGGCCGAGGTCAAGGCCTTCGTGAACAGGGCCTACGCCTACGTGCAGAAGGTAGGGAAGAAGCGCGCGTTCGCCGCGTTCATGAAGAAGGACGGCGCCTGGTTCCAGGGCCAGCAGTACATCTTCGCCGACCGCTTCGATGGCACCGTGTTGTGCTTCCCGACCGAGCCGGACAAGGTAGGTACGAGCCTGTGGGACCGACGCGACCCCGACGGCAAGTACCCGATCCGCATGATGTGCAGGCTCGCGCGCACGAAGGGCTCCGGGTGGGTCACTTACACGTACGACAACCCGGCGCAGGGCGACCAGCCACAGCGCAAGCACACGTACGTCCGGCGCGCCGGCAAGGACTGGTTCCTGGGTTCGGGGACGTACCGGCCGATCGACTGAGGTCGGCGGACGTCGCGGACCGCGGGCTGTGGCGGACTGTGGGCGCGGTGCCTGAGGGGCACCGCGCCCACAGTCACAGCTCGCCGGCCAGCTCTTCGGGGGGTGCGAAGCCGCGGCGCATGGTGTTCTCCGTGGTCACGCGCGGCTCCACGAACTGCAGCAGGTAGTCCGGGCCGCCGGCCTTGGAGCCGACGCCGCTCATCTTGAAGCCACCGAAGGGCTGGCGCTCGACGAGCGCGCCGGTGATGCCGCGGTTGATGTACAGGTTGCCGACGCGGAACTCGCGGCGCACGCGCTCGATGGACGCGGGGCTGCGGCTGATGAGGCCGCCTGTGAGGGCGAAGCGCACGCCGTTGGCGATGGCCAGCGCCCCGTCCATGTCGGCGGCCTTCATGACCGCGACGACCGGCCCGAAGATCTCCTCCTGTGCGATCACCGCGTCGGGCCTGACGCCGGTGAACACGTGCGGCGCGACGAAGTAGCCGCCGCCGGGCCAGCCGCCGGGCGGCGGCTCGACGGTCGCCGCCAGGGTGCCCTCGCGGGCGCCGGTCTCGACGTAGCCGAGGATCCTTGCGCGGGCCTCGGCGGTGATGACCGGCGGTACGCGCGTGGCCGGGTGCTCGGCGGGCCCGACGCGCAGGCTGCGGACGGCCTCGGTGAGCCTGCGCACGAAGTCGTCGTAGGCGGCCTCGAGCACGATGACCCGCGAGGCCGCAGAGCACTTCTGTCCGGCGTAGTGGAAGGCCGAGACCACGACCTCGCTCACGGCCACGTCGAGGTCGGCATCGGCGTCGACGATGACGGCGTTCTTGCCGCCCATCTCGGCGATGACTTTCTTGACGCCGTCCTGCGCCGGATTCTGCGCTGCCTGAGCGATGATGTGCAGGCCGACCTCCATGGACCCGGTGAAGGCGATGAGGTCCACGCCGGGGTGGCGCACGAGGAAGTCGCCGACCTCGCCGCCCGGGCTGGGCAGGAAGTTGACGGTGCCGGGCGGCGCTCCGGCGGCCTCGAGGATGCGCACCATGTGGGCGGCGACGACCGGCGTGGGCCCGGCCGGCTTGACGATGACGGGGTTGCCCGTCACGAGCGCCGCGCCGGTCATGCCCGTGAGGATGGCCAGAGGGAAGTTCCACGGCGCCACGACCAGGGCCACGCCGCGCGGCTCGTAGAAGTACACGTTGTGCTCGCCGGGCACGTGGCCCATGACCTGCGGCCGCGAGAGGCGCAGCAGCTCGCGGCCGTAGTACTCGAGGAAGTCGACCGCCTCGGTGACGTCGCCGTCGGCCTCGCGCCGCGGCTTGCCGGCCTCGAGGGTCTCGAGGGCCGCGAGCTCCGTCGCCTCGCGGCGCATCAGCTCGGCGGCGCGGAACAGCACCGCGGCGCGCTCCGCGGCAGGGGCGGCGCGCCACGCGGGGAGCGCCGCCCGCGCCGCCGCCACGGCCGCCTCGGCCTCGGCACGGCCGCCGTAGGCGACCGTGCCGATCGCCTCGTCCGGCGCCGACGGGTTGACCGACGTGAGCGTGCGCGCCGACTCCGTGTCGCGCCCGCCGATGCGCAGCGGGTAGTGCGCGCCCAGGCGGGCGCGGACCGCGCGCAGCGCCTCGTCAGAGGCGGCCCGGCTCTCGTGGCGCGAGAAGTCGGCGCGCGGCATGTTCGCGAACCGCCCGGGCCCGGCCGCGTCGGTGAGGGGCACGCACGGCCGACGGGTGATCGCGGCGTCGAGGTCGGCCGACGGCGCCGGCGGCTGCACCAGCTCGTCCACCTGGTGACCCTCGACGAACGTCTGCCGCAAGAAGGAGTCGTTGGCGGTGTTCTCGAGCAGGCGCCGCACGAGGTAGGCCATGCCGGGGATGAGCTCGCCCACGGGCGCGTACTCGCGCAGGCGCAGGCCCATGCCGCGCACGGCCTGCTTGATCGGGTCGCCCATGCCGTGGAGCATCTGGATCTCGTAGGCGTTGTCGGGCAGGCCCAGGTCGCGCGCCGCCGTGATCGCCGCCGCCAGGGAGCGCACGTTGTGGCTGGCGAAGGCGGGCCGCACGTGGCCGGCCTCTTCGAGCATGCGGCGTGCGAGCCGCTCGTACATGGCGTCGGCGTCGGGCTTGTGCGTGAACACCGGCACCGGCCAGCCTTCCTGTGCCGCGAGCACTGTCTCGTAGTCCCAGTAGGCGCCCTTCACGAGACGCAGGCTGAGCACACGGCCTCTGTCCCGCGCCCAGGCGAGGAGCTGGTCCAGGTCGCTCCCCGCGCCGCGCAGATAGGCCTGCAGTACGACGCCCGCCTGGTCGTAGCCGCGGAACTCCTCCTCGTCCATGAGCGAGGTGAACACGCTGTAGGTGAGGTCGCGGTAGCGGAACTGTTCGAGGTCGAGCGTGAGGGCGGCGCCGTCGGCGATGGCCTTGCGGAAGATGGGACGCAGGCGCTCCTTCACCGCCTTGAGGCTGCCGGTGAAGTCCAGCGGGTCGATCTGTGAGTACAGGGAGGTGATCTTGATGCTGAGATTGACCCGCGGCAGCGCCCCCCAGGCGCTCTCGTCCACCACGGGCTCGGGCGGCCAGGCCGCGGCGGTGGCCGCAAGGCCGTCGAGCAGGCCCAGGTACGTCTGCTGGTAGGCGTGGGCCTCGGCCTCGCTCACCGACGCCTCGCCCAGCACGTCGAGCGTGAACCCCACGCCGCGGTCGCGCAGGCCTTTGAGGGCCGGGACGGCGTCGGCTGCGTCCCGGCCCACGATGAAGCGCTTCGCGAAACCCTTCATCTGGCGCCGTACGACGCTGCTCGCCAGGGGCGCCAGCGGCTGGCGCCCGCCGGTGAGGTTGATGCCCCAGCGCAGGGCGCGCGGCGCCGCCACGCCCTCACGCTCGAAGTACTCCTTGAGGTGCCGATGCATCTCGCTGCGGTCGCGGAGGGTGGGGAAGACATCGACGAAACGCAGCAGCTCGACCTTGAGCCGTTCGTCGGCCATGGCCCACTCCATCATCTCGCCCTGCAGGCGCTCGGCCGACAGCCGCGACGGCCGCTCCTGGTGGATCGCGGCGAAGATGCGGCGCGCCGTGGCCTGGACGCGCTCCTCTGCAGCGGTGGACGTGGCCGCCATTGCGCCTCCCCCAGCTCCGATTCAGCCTCTGTGGATTCTACCGCCGGGAGTGAGGGGTCAACCCGGCCGGATGCGTGATGGAGCGAGGATGGAGACGGTCCGTCGCGTAGAATCGGAGCGTCGAGAGGAGGGTGATGGGCACGGCGCACGCGAAGGTCAGCATCTCCCGGTTCACGATGGACGACTACCCGGTGGTGTACGTCCTGTGGCAGCGCAGCGGCCTGTGGATGCGCCCGTCCGACGGTCCTGAGGCCACCCTGGCGAAGCTGGCGCGCGACCCGCAGCTCTTCCTCGTCGCGCGTGACGCGCAGGCCGGCGTCGTCGGCACCGTGATGGGCGGCTGGGACGGGCGCCGGGCCTACGTGTACCACCTCGCCGTGCTGCCCGAACACACGCGGCGCGGCTTCGGGACGGCGCTCATGGACGAGCTCGAGCGCAGGTTCCGCGAGCTCGGGGCGGTGAAGGCGAAGCTCCAGATCCTCACCGACAACGACGCCTCGAAGGCCTTCTTCGCGGCGCGCGGCTACGTGCTCGAGGCCGACTGCGAGCCGTGGGGCAAGGAGCTGGTGCCCGGCGGGGCTCCGCCCTCGAGGTGATGAGACCGGGCGCCCCCGTGCGGGGCGCGAGGCGCGCCGGGACCCGCGGGGCAGCGGCCACGCGCAGAGACGGCCGCGGCCGGCCCCCCGGGGGCCGGCCGCGGCCGTCTCGATCTACACGGAGTGTCAGCCGCGCGGCTGCTGCTGGGTGATGCAGTGCACGTTGCCGCCGCCGAGCACGATCTCGCGGCCCGGCACGGTGACGACCTCGCGCTCCGGGAACGCGCCGGCGATGATGGCGCGGGCCACGTCGTCGTTGGGGTCGTCGAAGGTCGGCAGGATCACGCCGCCGTTGACGATGAGGAAGTTGAGGTACGACGCGGCGGTCTTGTCGCCGGCGCGCCGCGGGATCGAGCCCTCGGCGTTGTCGACACCCCAGGCCTCGTCCTCGGTGATCTCCATGATGGCCGGCATGGGCACGGGGATGACCTCGAGCTGCCGGCCTGTTGCGTCGCTGGTCTCACGGAGCATGCGGAGGTTGTCCTGGAGGAGCTCGTAGCGCCAGTCGTCCTCGTCCTCGGTGACGGCGGCCAGCACCACGCCGGGCCGCACGAAGCAGGCGACGTCGTCCACGTGGCCGTTGGTCTCGTCGGGGTCTATGCCCTTGCCGAGCCAGACGATCTTCTCGACGGCCAGGTACTCCCTGAGGTGTTCCTCGATCTGCGCACGCGTGAGCTCCGGGTTGCGGCCGGGGCTCAACAGGCACTCCTCGGTGGTGAGCAAAGTGCCTTCGCCGTCACTGTGGAAGGAGCCGCCCTCCATCACGAGAGGGGCCTTGTAGCGGTCGACGCGCTCGAGCTGGGCCACCTTCTGCGCGATCATCGCATCCTTGTCCCAGGGGAAGTAGAGGCCGTCGTAGAGCCCGCCCCAGGCATTGAAGTCCCAGTCGACGAGGCGGACGTCACCCTGGTCGTTGACGACGAACGTCGGACCGCAGTCGCGCATCCAGGCGTCGTTGCTCGAGAGCTCGACGACGCGGACGCTGTCCGGCAGCTGGTTGACGGCGTTCTCGTACCGGTCGTGGTTCACGCCCACGGTGACCGGCTCGAACCGCGAGATCGCGGTCGCGACCTGGACCCAGGAACGTTGCGCGGGCTTGGCGCCGAGGCGCCAGTTGTCGGGCCGCTGCGGCCAGAGCATCCAGATCTGGGCGTGCGGTTCGAACTCCCCGGGCATGCGGAAGCCGTCCGCGCGCGGGGTGCTGTGGATGAGCCTGGTCATGCGGACCTCCTGGTGGCCTGCTGCCCCGCCACGCCGCGTCCCGGAAGGGGCCGGGTCGCGCGGCCGGGGCGGCGGCCGTCGGGGCTTGTGTGCTGGGCGCGCGCACCGACGGGCACGCGGGGGCGCCGGCGCATCAGTCGGGCACGATCTGCGTGCCCGCGTCGCCCGCGACGATGCGCTCGATGTCCTTGAGCGAGCCGATGGCGGCGCGCTGACCGGTGGTGGTGACGAAGTGGCAGGCGGCCTCGACCTTGGGGCCCATCGAGCCGGCCGGGAACGAGTGGCCGGCCAGCTCCGCCGGCGTCGTCCTCCTGATCATGCGCGCCTCCGGCGAGCCCCAGTCGAGGAACACGCCGTCGGCGTCCGTGGCTATCACGAAGAGGTCGGCGGCCAGCTCACGCGCCAGCAGCTCGCTGGCCCAGTCCTTGTCGATCACGGCCTCCACACCGAGCAGCGTGCGCGTGCCGTCGGGGGTGTAGGCCGTCGGGATGCCCCCGCCCCCGGAGCAGATCACCACGGTGTCCTTCTCCAGCAGCCACTTGATCGGGTCGAGCGCGAAGATCTGCTTGGGCAGGGGGGAAGCGACCACGCGTCGCCACGCGTCGCCGTCCCGCTTGAAGACCCAGCCCTTGTCGGCGGCGAGCCTGTCGGCCGCCTCCTTCTCGTAGACCGGACCCACGAACTTGGTGGGGTCCGCGAAGGCGGGGTCGTCGGGATCGACTTCGATCATCGTGAGCAGGGTCGCGAACGGGCGCTCGAACGGAAGCAGATTGCCGAGCTCCTGCTCGATCATGTAGCCGATCATGCCCTCCGTCTGGGCGTCGAGGACGTCGAGGGGGTACGGATCCACGGCCGCATACGCGTGCCCCTGCAGCGCCAGCAGGCCGACCTGCGGCCCGTTGCCGTGGCTCAGCACCAGCCGGTGGCTCGCGGCCACCGGGGCCAGCTGCCGGCACGCCTCGCGCACGTTCTCGCGCTGCACCTCGGCGGTCATGGGCTGCCCGCGCTTGAGGAGCGCGTTTCCGCCCAGAGCAACCACGACGGTCATCGCGGGGGTGGTCGCTTCCAACTGCGTACCTCCTGTCGGGTCAGAAGATGGCCGGCGCCGACGGACGCGTCGGTCGCCGTCCGCGGGAGCCTCAGTCGCCCGTCGCCCGCCGTCGCCCGGTCGTGATGTCGATGACCTGCGCGTCCCGGCCCGGGTCGCCGCGCTGCGGCCTCTGTGCCGGCGCCTTCTTGGCCGCCGGCCGATTCCCGGTGCGTGCCTCACTGCTCCGGCCGGCGTCGGCCGGCCGGCCGGCGGCCCGGTGCTTCGTGCCGGTCCTGGCCGGCGCGTCCGGCACGATGTGCGTACCGCGCCGGCCGGCGAGGGCGGGGCCGACCTCCGTGAGCGAGGCGATCACGGCCTCGCCTCCGGCGTCGACGAAGCGCAGGCAAGCCTCGACCTTGGGACCCATGGAGCCTGCCTTGAAGTGCCCCGCGGCCGCGAAGGCGCGCATCTGGCTTGCGGTCACCGTGTCGAGCGCGGTCTGCTCGGGGGTGCCGTAGTGTACGTAGGCCTTGGGCACGTCGGTGAGGATGAGGAGCGCGTCGGCGCCGAGCTCCTTTGCGAGCAGCGCCGCCGCGAGGTCCTTGTCGATCACGGCGTCGATGCCGCTGAGGGCACCGCGGCTGCGCACCACGGGCACGCCGCCGCCGCCTGAGCAGACGACGAGCACGCCGCTCTCGACCAGGTCGCGGATGGCCTCGAGCTCGACGATCTCCCGGGGTTCCGGGCTCGGCACCACGCGCCGCCAGCCACGCCCGGCGTCCTCGCGCATGGAGAGCCCCTCCTCGAGCATCATCTTCTGTGCCACGGATTCAGAGTAGAAGGGGCCGACCGGTTTGCTCGGGTGCGCGAACGCCGCGTCTTTGGCGTCCACGGCGACCTGGGTGACGATCGTCACCACCGGCGCCGCGAGCCTGCGCTTGCGCAGGTGGTTGGCCAGGGCCTGCGCGGCCATGTAGCCGATCTGGCCCTGGCTCTCGGCGCCGCAGACGTCCATCGGCATCGGCGCCACCGTCTTCGCGGCGAGCGCGTTCTGGATGAGGAGGTTGCCGACCTGGGGGCCGTTGCCATGGGTGAGCACCACGCGCCAGCCGTCCTCCACGAGGCCGGCGATGCGCCGCATCGCCCCGTCGATGTTGAAGAGCTGCTCCTCGAACGTGCCGACCTGGCCGGGCTGGAGGATGGCGTTGCCGCCGAGGGCGACGACCACCGTCCTTTCGTTCTTCTTGCCGCTTGCTGCCATCGCCGTCCTTCTACCTTCGAGCGTGGTCCGGGACGGCGCCCCGCCCGCCCGCGCCCTTGCGCGTGCTGTGCCGGTAGAGCCACCACCCGATGACGAGGGAGACCGCGGTGCCGCCGCCGGTGATCGCCCAGAACGTGACCCTGGAGACGCCCTCCGCCGGGAAGTAGAAGAAGAGGACGAGGGTGAGCACGATGCCGGCTTCGCACAGGGCAGTGCACAGCCAGGCTCCCACCTTGCCCCCGGGGATCACATAGGGGCGCGGCTGGTCGGGGTGCTTGCGGCGCAGCACGAGCAGCGCCGGGAACATGAGCACGTAGGGCATCAGGAACACGATCGACGAGAGCGCGAACAGCGTCCAGAACACGTTGGCCTGCTCGGGATCGAGGACGTAGGCCAGTACGGTGATGGCCGTGGCGATGACGCCCATGAGCACGAAGGCGTAGTCGGGCGTGCCGAAACGCCTGTGCACGTGGCCGAACACGCCCGGGGCGGTCGCGTCGAGACCGGTGGCGCCGATGGTCTGGTTGGCGCCGATCGACCAGGTGACCATGTTGCCGAAGAAGGTGAACAGCAACATCACGACGGCGATGCTGAACAGCCAGCCGGCGCCGCCGAAGACCGAATCGAACATGGCCTTCAGGGCGTCGGTGATGCCGGTGACGATGCTCACGTCCTCGGCCGGCGTCGCCGCCAGCACGCCGAAGGTCGCGAACATGTACACGGCGAGGATCGCCGCCCCGGCCATGATGATCATCTTGGGCACGTCGCGCTTGGGGTCCTTGATCGCGCCCCCGGCGGAGCTCATGAGCTCGAAGCCCATGTACGAGTAGATGATGATGGGCAGGAACGAGACGGTGGCGCTGTCCCACGTGGGCTTCCAGTTCGAGAACGAGAACGGGTTGGCGGCGCCGTGCTTCGCCACGTACGCGACGCCGAGCACGCCGAGGCCCACCAGCACGATGACCTTGAGGGCCGCGCTCAGGTTGGGCACGAACTTGCTGTAGCGCAGGGGCAGGATGCCGACCGCCACGATGGCCCACACCATGGCGATGACGATGACGGCCTCCCAGACCGGCGGCACGTCGACGCCCCAGGCGACTTCGATGGCGCCGATGAACAGCACGAACACCGAGGGCGCCCAGAGGGCGACGTTGACCCAGTACATCCAGGAGGTCACCGTGCCCAAGCCGGGGCCGAATGCGGTCTTGACCCACACGTAGATGCCGCCTTCGTCGGGCCAGGCGGAACCCAGTTCGGCGGTGACGAAACCGTAAGGGATGAAGAAGAAGAGGCCCAGGATGATCCAGAACGTGAGACCCTGGACCCCCATCGCCGCCGAGCTGCCCACGGTGTCGGCCACGAGGATCGCCGACACGCTGAACAGCACCATGCTGAAGAGCCCGAACACCTTCGGGCCTTCGCTCACTGCCCCTTCCGGCGCCTCAGACTGCAGGTCGCTCGCCATGACGGATCCTTTCGGTGACGCGGTGCCGCGGGCCGCGCTCAGCTGAGCAGCGCCGTGCCGATGGGCTGCAGGTCCGGGTCGGCGGGCAGCTCGTCGATGCCGATGACGGCCAGCATGAGGGCCTTCTGGAAGTGCATCCGGTTCTGCGCCTGCGGGAAGATGATGCTCATCTCGCCGTCGGCGATCTCGTCCACGACCTCTTCGCCGCGCATGGCCGGCAGGCAGTGCATGAACTTCGTCTCTGCCTTGGCGTGGCTCCACAGCTCCGGGTTCACCTGGAAGGCCTTGAACGCCGCGACGCGGTCCTTGTACTCGTCCTCCTGGCCGGTCCACCACCAGCAGTCGGTGTACACGAAGTCGGCGCCGGCGATGGCCTCGAGCGGGTCGTTGGTGAGCAGGAACGAGCCGCCGCTCTCGGCGGCGAACCGCTTCGAGAGCTCCTGGAGCTCGGGCGCCATCTCGTAGCCGGCGGCGTTGCCGATGCGCACGTTGAGCCCGAGCTTGGTCAGCGTCGTGGAGAGTGAGTTGCAGGGGTGGGCGGCGTCACCGACGTAGGCGAACGTGACGCCGGCCAGGGTGCCGGCGTGCTCGAGGATGGTGAGCGCGTCGCTCATGCTCTGGCAGGGGTGCCGGTCGTGGTCCATGCCATTGATGACCGGCACCGTCGACCACTCGGCGAGCTCGTTCACGGTCTCGTTCATCTTGCTGCGGATCTCGATGGCCGCGTTGTACTGGCTGAGCGTGCGCGCCGTGTCGGCGATGCTCTCGCGCCCGGGCAGGTGGATCTCGCCGGGGCGCAGGTAGAGGGCGTTGCCGCCGAGCTCGGCGAAGCCGTTCTCGAAGCTCACGCGCGTGCGAGTGGAGGCGGCCTCGAAGATCATCGCCAGGTGCCTGCCGGGGAGGAACGGGGTGAGCGGGCGCTTCTTCCACAGGGCCTTGAGGTTCACGGCGAGCTTGAGCAGGTCCTCGAGCTCCTCGCGCGTGTAGTCGAGGTCGGTGAGGAAGTGGCGGCCGCGGAACTTCCTGAGGGCGGGAAGCGTGGTGTCCAACTCGGTACCTCCTGGTGGGCGGTGGTGTCGGCGTCCGACAAGAAGTTTGTCCGGTCGGACGGATAAATGTACACTAGCAGGCGCGACGAGCGCTGGCAAGAGACCCGACCGCGCGGTGAGCGAGGTGTGACGTGACCGTTACCGACGAGACGCGACTGAGCCTGGCACGCGGCGAGGGCATGCCGCAGCCGCTCCTGCTGGAAGACCCCATGGCGTCGCTGCCGCCGACCGCGCGGCGCATCCTGGCCGCCGCCCAGAGGCTCCTGGCGAGCGGCGGGTTCGAGGCGCTCAAGCTCTCCGCGATCGCCCGCGAGGCCGGCGAGTCCAAGGCCAGCATCGGCTACCACTTCGGCAACAAGGCCGGCCTCGTCACGGCGCTCGTGGATGCGCTCACGCACGAGGCCAACCGCGGGCTCATGGCCGAGACTGCAGTCGCGACGGCGGGGGAGGCCAGGGTCCGTGCCCTCATCGACGGCGAGACGCGCATCATCGGTGATGCGGAGTGGTTCCAGTCGTTCTCGGACGTACTGCCGCACGCCCTGCGCGATCCGGACCTTCGCGAGCGGGTCGCGGCCCTGTACGAGGGCTACCGTGAGACCGTGCTGCGCTGCCTCGACGCGAAGGACGAGGACGAGCGCCGGCGACTGCGGCCCTTCGCAATGCTCATGATCGCGATCGTCGACGGGCTTGCGCTGCAGCACGGGCTCGACCCGGACGGCGCCGACGTGGGCGCCGCGACCGACCTGTGGGAGCGGCTGGCGGCGCCGTTCCTCCGTGACGCCGGCGCCCTCTGACGG
>Ga0172371_10009755_pt1 | contig 13127 bp, 9 predicted proteins | sample Lak12m_FD_114543 | JGI IMG/M metagenome (GOLD analysis project Ga0172371, IMG submission 114543) | Freshwater microbial communities from Kabuno Bay, South-Kivu, Congo - kab_022012_12m | ecosystem: Environmental > Aquatic > Freshwater > Lake | place: Democratic Republic of the Congo: South-Kivu... | reverse complement strand
TTTTTTCCTCTTCTACCCTTTCAAACTCTCTCCAAGCAACAACAAAAGCTCTTTTATTCAAATATTTTTGAAAGTGGAAATGGGAATTATTCTTTGCCCAAAAAAGATTTCTTGGCTATGGTCAAGGGATTTTTTTATTTCATTGTTTGAAAGTCTATCAACCTTACTCAAGATAATACACTTCGGAATTTTCATTTCTTCTAAAAATTTGTACATTGCAAGATCTGAATCTTGTGGTCCTATTTTTGTATCAACAATCAAAACAACTTGCTTAATAAAATTTTTTCTTTCTTCCAAATACCAACTAATCAATCCATCCATTTTTTCCATTTTTTCTTTTCCCATTTTTGCAAAACCATATCATGGCAAATCCGTAAAATAATATTTATTATTCACGAGAAAAATATTCGCCCTCCTTGTTTTTCCTGGTTTTGAACTGGTATGCACTAAATCTTTTGTATTAAAGATTGTGTTCATCAAGCTTGATTTTCCGACATTTGATCTTCCAATAAAGACTATTTCCTTTTTTTCATCAAAAAAAACTTTTTCATCAAGAGTATCAACTGATTTATAAAAATTTACCTCTTTTATTTTCATCGCTTAAAATTTGTTTAAAAATTAAATATACGATATAATACCTATAATTACTTTAAAATAAATATTAAATATGAAATATATCGAAGAAATCAATGAAAAAGTACTTGCTAATGCGAAATCAAGTTATTTTATGCCTCTTGCAAATCTCGCTTTTCTTTTTTCTCAAGATAAAAATATCAATCATCCTTTTGTAAGAAGTCATGTAAAAACAGCAAATTTTATTCATCTTCTTTTTCTTCTCAATTATGTTTTATTTATTCATTTTTCCTTTTTATGAAGCCTTTCTTTTTTTAATTATAATCTTGAAAATATTGTCGCAAGTACTATTTTTTTACTACTTTTTTGATTACTTTTATTTTGATTTCAAAAAGCTCATAAATGAGAAACTTTAAGTATTTCTGATATTTTAAAAATTGGAGGAAGTGAAAAAATAATTTCCATTGATAAAAAAGAAAATATTGATGAAGAAAGTAAAATAACTCTTATTCTTTCGGCTATTCCACTTATTGGAATAATTACATACGGAAAAAACTACAAAGATATTTTGATCGAAAATATAAATAAATTTAATCTGCTGATAAGTTTTATTATTTTGCTCGTTTATGTTTTATGAAATAGAGAAGTGGCAAATATTTTTTTCCTCATTTACATCATATTTATCGTATTTTCTGCGATGATGATATTTACACAAGATGAAATTATTCATATTAATATGGCAAAAATTTGGTCTCCGACAAAAATTTATAATTTTTTAAAAGATTGAATTCTTTATATAAAAATCTATTTTTCAAAAGAAAAATTTAAAGATTTTGAAAGTCTCAGAAATGAAAAAGAAGAAAAAAGAAAGATTGAAGAAGAAAAAGAAATCAATTTACTTCAAGATTTAAAAAAATTTCCTTTTAATGAAAAATTAATATATTTTCCTGTTTTTAATCTCCTACTTTTAGGAAAATTACACACAAAAAAATATTTTCATATAATAAATGCTTTATGAATTTCTCTTGTAATTCTTCTTTCTTGGATAATTTTTTGAACATATAATTTGTACCAATTACTGCTTATTTTTCCTCTTTTTTATGGAATTGCTTTTTTAGAAACAAAAGAAAACTACAAACTTGCTTTCTTTTTTGATATCTGAAAAATTATTATAAATCTTTTTTGAAAAATAAAATGAATGTTTATAAAAGCAAAAGAAATAAAGAAAAAAGAAGAAAATATTTCTCTCAAAGTGGAAAAATAATTATATAAAATTAGATATTATTGCATAGCTTCCACTATAACTTCTTTATCTACAGGAGTCACCCATTCTCATCAAAAATCAGACATTTCTCAGATATATTTTGGTAGTGTAAATCTTATTTCTCACCTAATATTTTTCTTATCTCATATCATTATTTGAATTAATTCTTTAATATTTTGTCATTCTGGTATAGTAGTAGGAAGTCATAATTTCTTTAGTAATTTTTCCTGATTATCTAAATCACAATTAGTAAATCCGGTTTTTAGTAAAGTAGCTACTCTTCCTGCAACTTGCATTCAGATTGCAACACAATATCAGTGAGGAAGAGTATAATTTGATGCCGACTCAACGGCATGTCATACGGTATGTCAATAATTTAAAGTTTTTCTTCTTCATTGTTCTTCAGGATCTTGCATAACAACATTTCATTTTATTTTACAGTTTTTTTGAGCAATATATGTTTCTCTTTCATTATTTAAATTCCTTGTTGCTATATCTGAAACATTATCAACCAACCAATCAAAAAAGCCTTTATCTCCTAATACTCAATGTTTTACTGTTTCCGCCATACCATTTCTATAGTGTTCATTATCTAAAGTATTTAGCCATCAAACATCAACTATAACAGCATTTGGTTGTTTAAATGCTCATATTGCATTTTTTAAATTTCAAACATCAATTCCAACTTTTCATCAGATAGAAGAATCAGCCTGAGATAAAACAGTTGTAGGTATTTGTATTAATGGAACTCACCTATTATGTGTATCAGCAACATATCAAGCCATATCTCATACAACTCATCATCAAAGAGCAATGACTAAACTATCTCTTCAATATTTTTTTTCAAGTAATCAATCTTGAAGAGAATTATAAGTATCACGATTTTTTGATGGTTCTCCAGCAGAAAATACAAATATTTGATTATCTTGTAATCAAAGTCATTCTATTAATGCTCAAGTTATTTTTAATTCTTTTACATTACTATCTGTAATTAGAGCTATTCTCCTTTTTGAAAATCATAATATATCAATAATTTTTTTAACATGTCATCAATTTGCCTCTAAGTATTTAATAGGGTAAGAAAAATCTTTTCATGGAATAGTAATAATTTTTTGATTAGGATTCATATTAAATATAAAAGTTAAATAATAATATTTATTATTATTTATTTAAAATAAAAGTCAATACTTTTTATAAAAAACAAAATTCTTAATTTGCAGTTTCTAAAAAAAAGAATATAGTAAGCATACAGTTAAAAAATTACAAAAAATTATGCTAAAAGAAATAAAAAAATTCCCCCCTCAAAGCTTTTTATTTCTCAAGTCTTAAAAAAAGAAGAGTTTTTTGTATAATCAAAATCTTTAATTTCTTTTTACTTGAGAGAAGAAATTAAAGATTTTTTTGAGAAGATAGTTTTTATTTATTAAAAAAATAGTTTTTATGATACAACTTTCTAAATTCCCTTTTAAAACAATGAAATCAACTCCAAATGGAAGTGATAATATCTCCACTGGACTTCTTCTCCAATCTGGAATGATACGACAAGTTATGGCTTGAGTGTATACTTATACCACTCTTTGACTTCAAGTGCTAAAAAATATAGAAAATATAGTCAGAGAAGAAATGAATAATTATGCTTGTTTTGAAACTCTTATGCCATCTCTTTCGCCAAAAGATATTTGGGAAAAAACTGGAAGATGGGATACTATAGATGTTTTTTTTCATATTCCTGTAACAAATGATAAAGAATATTGACTCAATTCAACTCATGAAGAAATTATCACTCCTTTGTTATGAGAATTTATTCAATCCTATAAAGATTTACCTGTCTGTGCTTATCAGATACAAAATAAATTTAGAAATGAAAAAAGAGCAAAATCTTGACTTCTAAGAGGAAGAGAATTTATTATGAAAGATGCTTATAGTTTTCATAGTTCTGATGAAGAATTTAAAGAATATTATGAAGGAATGAAAAAAGTATATTTAAAAATATTTGAAAGACTGGGGCTGGCTTCTGATACTTACATTGCTCAAGCTGATGGAGGAACTTTTACCGATAAATATTCTCATGAGTTTCAAGTAAAACTTGCCATAGGAGAAGATTTTCTTTTTCTGGATAATATGTCAAAAGAATGTTTCAATAAAGAAGTGACTCCGAGTATGATACCTGTGCTAAACATAAGCGATGAAAAATTGCTTGAAAGACAAGATATGTATGCTCCTTGAATTATAGGAGTTGAAGCTCTTGCAAAAACTCTCTGAGTTCCTGCTCATAAATCAACAAAAACAATGCTTTTTGAAACGAACGATGAGAAATTTATTGTTGCTTCTGTAAGAGGTGATTATGATATTAATACTTTGAAATTACAAAAAATTATTGGATGTAAATCTATCAGTTTGGCTTCTGAAGAAAAAGTAAGGGAAATCACTTGAGCAGAAATAGGGTATGCTGGAATAATTAATTTACCAGTTTGAATTGAATTATACATAGATGATTCAATTACTTGACTGACAAATTTTGAAACAGGAACCAATAAAACTGGGTATCACAGTATCAATGTAAATTTTTGAAAAGATGTACCAGTTCCTGAAAAATTTTATGATTTCAAAGAAGCAAAAAAGTGAGATAAAAATCCAAAAACTGGTGAAATTTATGAGGTTTTTAAAGCGAGTGAAGTAGGAAATATATTTCCACTGGAAACAAAATTTTCTGATGTCCTCTGAGTGAGATATCTTGATGAAAATAATCAAGAAAAAATTCCTCTTATGGGTTGTTATGGTATAGGAGTATCGAGACTTATGGGAGTAATAGCCGAATATTGTATGGATGAAAAAGGAATTGCTTGGCCAGAAAATATCGCTCCTGCGGATTATTATATCGTTGTCTTGGGAGAAAATAATTTAGAAAAGGCTCTTTGACTTGGAAAAAAATTAGAAAGTGAATGAAAAAAAGTTATTCTTGATGATAGAATGGGAAAAAAAGTAGGATTCTGACAAAAAATGGGAGATGCAGAACTTCTTGGAATAAAAAATATTGTTATATTTTCAGACAAGACAAAAGATACAGAAAAATGATATGAGACAAAGATAAGAGGAGAAAAATAATTTTTATTTGACTTATTTAAAATAATAAAGTATAATATATTTACTTTACCTTTAAATATATTATAATTATGAAAAGTTTTAAAGAAATTATTCTTACTTGATTACTAGCAGTATGACTTACAGGTTGTTGAGAAAAACAAAAAGAAACCGATACATTAGTGGTACAAATAAAAACAAAAGCGGGGGAAATTACTAGTATTACAACTGAAGGTCCTCATTGAGCCTTTAAAGTAGGTGATAACCTTCACTTAATTCAAGTAACTAATTTTAAAGATCGGGATGGTAATGGTGTTTTTCAACCAAATAATGGAAGAAATCCAAGAGAGGAAATAACAGAAATAAGTCCATATAAACTAGGAATTGGAGAAGTTTTAGACCCTACGGAAAGAACAACAGATGGAGGAATTTCTGAAAAAGCATTTGTCAGTGGTGCTACTGATGGAATAGTTACAAAAGTAATACCACCAGAAGAAAAAAAATAATAATGTTTTTGTATTTCTCAAAAAATATATAACAATAATATATATTAATTACAATATCAAAAAAAGTATTTATTAGTTAATAAATACTTTTTTTATTAGGAATAACTTTTTTATTTCAAGTCTAAACTTTCTTTTGCTACAAAGCTACTAGCATCAGTTGTTTGGATTTTTTTATCAGAAATACTATAAATATTATTTCCTATATATAATGCTCTTTTTACAAAATATTGACCAAAATTCCAAGATTGATTTGCAAGATAAGATCCGATAGTACTATCTTTATAGCAATATTCTGGAACATAATATGTTTCTTTTGGTGGACAATAAGTCGTTCCATCAAGAAGTTCCCTACAAGTTGTAGTATCTTCATTTTTTGGTGCAGTATATTGCTTACATTCATCTATCCTTTTTTGTTCAAGACCAGTGGTATCAATATGGGTTATTCTTGCTTTCTCTTTTATACCAGTCTTTTCTATATTAATTGCAACAAGACCTTGGAAAAAATCTTTTCTCTTATAAGTACTTTCAGGATAATTATAGTAAAGTTGTGCTGGAAGAAGAAGTAATTTTTTAACAGAATCCCATATAAACATTCTTGGATTATTGAGAGCCTCACTATAACTTCAAGAATCTCATAAAACAAGTGATTGTAATTGTTTTACATCTATATAATCCGATGGAGTTGTTGTTGGATTTTCACATTTTTGTACACATTGCATTGTACATATTTCAGCTCAAACAGGACAAGCTGATGCACATTCATTTTTTACACAAGTGCTTGGACAAGAATCAAAACTAGACTTTGTACAATCATTTACAGAACCTGAAGAGCTTGCTTTTTTATCATAATTTATTTCATAAAGATCTATTTTTAATCCGCCATTAACTGTTCCACCCCATTGACTCACTGTTGTATCATAACCAAGACCAATAAGATGATTTTCATCATAGGGATGAAGGTAAGTAGAATATCAAGGGATTTTTAATTCTCCTATAATTTTTGGAGACAATACATTTTTTAAATCAATAACAAAAAGTGGATCTACTTGTTGAAAAGTCACAAGAAAAAGTTTATCTCAAATATATCTTGAAGCTTGAAAATTTTCTCATTTTCCAATTCATTCCAAAGAAGAAAGTTTTTTTAAATTTTTATCAAGAATAAAAAGATTTGTTTGCCTATCTGGAGACCACTGAGAGGTAATAATTCTGAAATTTCCATTATATTCATCCATACTATACTGATTAAGAGGACTTCAAGGAAGCATTGTTGTTTGTTGGTAACTTATAGTATTATTTTTTACATTTAACTTATGGATAAGAGTATTTTCTCAAGCTGGAAACCAAGGCATAATACAATAAGCTCAAGCTGGACAACTATATTTTGATGGAGTGTAAATATTACTCGTAAGATACAAATTATCCAAACTCATATAAATTTCCGAAGTATTTCAGAAAATTACCTGATTTTTCACTTCTTGTGCTGTATCTTTTAGATTAATAATAGAGACAATATTATAAGTTGGAGAAAAAGAATATTTTTTCATAGTATCGGCATTTGGAAGAATATATTCTATCTCATTACAATTTACAACATTTCCTGTTTTCACTTTATAGGGAAATTTTTGTCCTTTGATAGTAAGATTTTGATCATCTACAACACTTGTTTTTGTTATATCAAGATCTTTTGGAAGACTTTTACTTAAATCAAACTCGGGCATAACTCCACCTTGACCATAAGCATAATAAGGAAAATTAATATAATTATTACTTATTACATAGAGATAATCACCTATTCTTCTTGATTTTGTATAATCTCCATCAACGGAATAAATTTTTTCTAATTTAAGATTTTCTATATCAGAAGTATTATAAACAATAACATAGGTTTTTGTATTTCTGTTTATCCAATAATAAGAATAGTCATACTGAACATACCCAGTAGCAACAACAGTAAGTTTTCCATCACTTACAAAAATTTCCCCATTATAAAATGTTTCTGGAATTTTTATTTTATTTACAACTTCTAGTTCAGTAGAAGGATATGCTTTTGCAATATATACATATTTTTCATTTTTTGAGTCAACACTATTGTAAGAATCAGAAAAAAAATAAATATATTTTCCATCTGTTTTTACTATATCTGCCTCATCAACTCCAGCTACCTGAATATTTGTTTGAGAAAAATCAGGAGTTTCTGCTCCTCCTCCTCATAATCAACTCGCATTCGTCGAAGCATCGCTTGAAACAGCTTTGTCAAGTGCCATCTCTGAATTAACACCAACACTACCATAAAGAATTGGGCTCACCATTGGTGTATTTTTATAATATTCTTTAAGAAATTTTCACATAACATCTTCTACATTTGAACAACTCTCAAACTTCTTCAGCTCAAATTTTGGGTCACTTGTTGTTGAAGTATTTTGATCAAGTTGATCAAGTATCTGAGTATCTTCTGTCGCTCAAAAACTTGGAGAAATAAGAAGAAAAGAAAGAAAGACAAAAAGGAAAAGCCTATTTTTTTTCATAACTAGTAAAAATTAGAAAATAAATTTTCTCTTTTAATATGAGTAAAATGAAATAAACAAAGAGATAATTGTATTATAGCCTTTAAAAATAAAAGTAAACTTTTTTGGTGTGAAGATTGTGTGAAGTCTTTTTAGAAATCTCCAGAAAATTCGAGAAAGTTCCATAATCTGGATTGCAATATTAGATTACGAGTATATAAGTAAGGAGTAAATTTTTCTGAAAAAGAAAATTGAATTTTTTGAGAGCTTCTTTTTAATTTAAGTCATATTTTTTCAAGAAAAATCCAATATCTATATCACTACCAACACAATCATAGAATAAATCTTTTGCATCTTTTCTTCTTCCTTGAGAAAGAATTGTATCAAAATAATTTTTCGCAACTTTTTTATCAAACATTCCATATTTTCTGAATTCTGAAAAAACTTGAGCTTCTATTATTTCTGCCCGCATATAACTATAATATCAAGCAGAATAAGCTCCTGCAAATATATGATTAAAACTTGTATATGGTTTATAATTTTCTTCTCTTAAAAAAAGAGAAGATTTTTTATAAAAAGAAAAAACTTCTTGAGCAAATTTTTCTTGATCTTTTGGTAAATCCTCTATATGAAAAAATAAATCAAGTAAAGAAAACTCTGTTTGTCTTGAAAGCCAAATTCACGATCAAAAATTTTCAGATTCTTTCATCAAATCAATAATATTTTTTGCTATTTTTTCTCCTGTTTCAATATTATAAGCAAATTCTGAGAGACTTTCAAATTCTCTACACCAATTTTCCATAAGTTGCGAAGGAAGCTCTATGAAATCCCATTCCAATCAAGAATGACTTAAATCACTATATTTACTTTCTCATACTATTCCGTGAAGAGCATGTCAAAATTCATGAAACAATGTCTCAACATCAGAAAGAGAAAGAAGAGTTTTTTCTGTCTTATTTTTTTGAAATGAACAAATATTTGCAATAAAAAGAATACTATTTTCATTTTCTCAAATAAATTTATCTCTTAGAGAATTTTCCCAAGCTCATCCTCTTTTCCCTTCTCTATAAAAATAATCTCCCATAAAATAAGCAAGAAGTTTTCCCTCTTTTTTCACTTCATAAATTCTTATATCATCACCATAAGTAACTTTTTTCTCTCAAGAAATTGGAATAATATCCACATTATATAATTTTTTAATTATTTTCCAGAGTCATGAAAGCACTGCTTCAAATTCAAAATATTTTTTGAATATTTTTACTTCAAATCCATATTTTTCTTTTTTATACTTTCTCAAATAATAAGAGCTATCCCAAGGATTTATTGTACCTAATTCAAAAAATTCTTGTATTTCTTGGAGTTCATTTTTTCACTTTTGAAAAGATTTTTCTTGTATTTCTTCCATCAAAATTTTTACTTTTTCTGGAGATTCTGCCATCTTGAGCGAAAAAGAGTATTCCGCATAATTATCATAATCAAGAATTGTTGCTTTTTCTTTTCTCAGTCTCAAAATATTTAAAATAAATTCTCTGTTATCATATTTTCCTTGTGAAGCAATAGAATTTTTGGAAGAATAAAAATATTTTCTTATTTCACTATCGCTACAATAGGAAAGCACAAGCGGATAAGAAGAATAGGATAAATCAAAAAAATATCACTTTTTTCCTTTTTCTTTTGCTCTTTCCAAAGCAATATTTTTATCATCTTCTGGCATTTCTACGAGTGATGAATCATCCTCAAAAAAATAAGAAAATTCCAATTCATCATCCATGACATTATGTTCAAAATCTTGTTGCATTTTGGAAAGTTCTTGATTTATTTCTTTTAATCTTTTTTGTTTTTCTTCGTCAAGATGAATTCACCTTTTTTGATAATATTCTATCGATTTTTCTATTATTCTTTTTTGTTCAGTATCAAGCTGACAATTTTTTAAACAATATTCGAGGAGAAAATAATATTTTTTAGAATAAGCCACTTCATTGGAAAAATCAATATATTTTGGCTCAAAATCCTCTATAATTTTTCTTATTTTTTCTCCAGATTTTACACTATCAAGGTGCTCGAGAAAAGAAAAATATACATCTAAATAAGAAAAATCGTTAAAAGTTTCAAAAGAAATTGCTTCTTTTTTTGTTTCTAATTTCCTATAGAAATCTTCCTTTTCTTCTGCTAATAATTCTTCAAGAATTTGAGGAGTAAACTCCAAATTTTCCTCAGAATATAAAGAAACAAGATCAGGAATATCCTCAATTAATTTTTTTTTCACTTCTTCTTTTGTCATTATAATGGCTTTTAAAACTAAAATTTTCTTAATATTACTGAGATATAAAATAAATCAAGAAAAAAGAGTTTTTAAAAAATATTCAATTTTACTTGCTTTCAAAAAATAATATCTTAAGATATATTTCATTAAAAACATTTTTAATTTACTAGTTTCTCAGGCTAAGCTCTATGAAACAATTATTATTTAATATAAGATTTTTATGAAAGTTGCTATAGTTATCGTTGATATGCTCCAGGATTTTTTTGAAGAAGGATACCTTAAATACAAAAAAGATATTATTGTAAAAAATATAAATGAGCTGACAGAAATAGGAAGAAAAAAAAATATTCCAATTATTTGGGTAAGACAAGAATTTAAAGAAGATTTGAGTGATGCTCCTCTTTATAACAAAAGAAATGAAAAAAAAATAACCATAGAAGGAACTTTTGGCTGTAATTTTCTCCCAGAACTCGTAAGAACAGAAAAAGATTTTGAAATAATAAAAAAAAGATATAGTGCTTTTTTCAAGACAAATCTCAAATATGTTCTTGAAAAACTTGAAAGCGATACTCTTATTATCGCAGGAGTAAATACCATGACTTGTGTTCGTACAACGGCCATAGATGCTTATCAATATGATTATAATGTCATTGTTGCCCTTGATTGCATAGAATCATATGATTTTGAACAACATGAAAACTCAATAAAATATCTTCAGTATGCTGTTGCTCAAATAAAAACAAATAAAGAAATACAAGAATTTTTAAAATAAATTTATCTTAAAAATAATCTTTTTTATATGTTTCAAGATGAAAAAATTGTAGAAACAAAAATTTGTAAGCATTGCTCTACAACCTTTGATATCACAAATAAAAATTTGGAATTTTATGAAAAAATAAGTCCAATATTCCCCAGTAAAAATATTGTCATTCCTGCGAAAGCAGGAATCTATAAGAATGAAAAAATACATTCCAATGATTCTGAAACAAGTTCAGAATGACAAATTTTTTCGGACATCCCCCTCAATTGAGGGGGAACAAAAGGGGGAGTTTTGTCCTTATGAAACTGAAAAATAAAATACCTTATTCCTCCTCCAACTCTTTGTCCAAATTGCAGGCAACAAAGAAGACTCAGTTTTAGGAATGAAAGAAAGCTCTATAAAAGAAAATGTGATTTTAGTGGTCGTGATATTATTTCTATTTATTCACCTGATAAAAATTATAAAGTCTACGACCAAGAAATCTGGTGGAGTGATAAGTGGGATGCTCTCTATTATGGAAGAGAATTTGATTTTAGTAAAGTATTTTTTGAGCAGTTTCAAGATTTAAATATTAAAGTAGCTGTACCTAATTTACTTTCCAAAAGTAATGAAAATTCTTATTATGTAAATCATTCAGCTTTTAATAAAAATTGTTACCTTTGTTTCAATACTTGATATTCTGAAGATTGTCTTTATTTAAGTAATTATTGTCTTTATAATAAGGATTGTATTGATTGTTTATGAATACAAAATAGTCAACAATGTTATAATTGTATTGATGTACAAAAAGCATATAAATGCAAATTTTTATACCAATGTTCTGATATAAATAATAGTTATTTTTGTTATGATTGTATTGATTGTGAAAATTGTATAAATTGCTACAATTTAAGAAATAAAAAATATTGTATAGATAATATTCAACTTAAAAAAGAAGATTTTTATAAAATTGTTAGTGAAAAAAATTTTAATAATAACTCTTTTAAAGATTTCTTTGAAAAATCAATTAAGAATATAATTTACAAATCCATTATGATAAGTCTTTCTGAAAATGCTAGTTGAAATTATATTAAAGAAAGTAAAAATATAAAAAATAGTTATAACCTAATGAGATCTTTTGATTGTAGTTATTCCTATGATGGTTTTTGAATGAATTATTCTATGGATTTTTCAGAACCATTTGAATGAGAATTTCATTATGAAACACATGCTTGTAATAGTTCTAATTTTATAAGTTTTACAAACAATTCATATGAAAATAATTTTTTATATTATTGTTATTATTGCTTTAATTCTTCTCATCTTTTTGGTTGTATCTGACTCAGAAATAAATCTTATTGCATTCTCAATAAACAATATACAAAAGAAGAATATGAAACTCTTGTACCTCAAATCATAGAACATATGATGAAAACTTGAGAATGGGGAGAATTTTTTCCAAGTTCACTTTCTCCTTTTGGTTACAATGAAACCGTTGCTCAAGAATATTTTCCTTTAGAGAGTTCTGAGTTATCAGTTATCAGTCAAGAGACAGATACATTTAAAGTCTGTAAACTGAAGACTGGAAACTGAAAGCTAAAAATTAACTGGTCCGACTATGAAGCTCCTTTTCCAAAAGTAGAAAAAATAATTCCTGCAAGTAAATTACCAGAAAATATTTCTGAAATTCCTGATGATATTTTGAATTGGGCAATTGAATGCGAAATCACGAAAAAACCTTTTAGAATAATTAAACAAGAATTAGAGTTTTATAGAAAATATAATCTCCCAATTCCAAGAAGACATCCAGACCAAAGACATCTTGATAGGATGAGTTTAAGAAATCCAAGACATCTTTATACAAGGAACTGCGATAAATGTAAAAAAGAAATTCAAACAACTTATTCTCCAGAAAGACCAGAAATAGTGTATTGCCAAGATTGTTATGAAAAAGAAGTCTATTAAATTTTTGTCCCGTTTTCAGTGATGAAAATTGCTACAATAAAGAAATTTATTAAAAATCGTAGAGACAAAAAATTTTTTATCTCATAAATTCCTTTTATTTTTCTAAAAATTAATTTATGTTTCAAGATGAAAAAATTGTAGAAACAAAAATTTGTAGACATTGTTCTTGTCAGTTTGATATAACGGATAAAGATTTAGAATTTTATGAAAAAGTAAGTCCAATATTCCCCCT
>Ga0172371_10009753_pt1 | contig 13127 bp, 13 predicted proteins | sample Lak12m_FD_114543 | JGI IMG/M metagenome (GOLD analysis project Ga0172371, IMG submission 114543) | Freshwater microbial communities from Kabuno Bay, South-Kivu, Congo - kab_022012_12m | ecosystem: Environmental > Aquatic > Freshwater > Lake | place: Democratic Republic of the Congo: South-Kivu... | reverse complement strand
TTGGCCGTTTCGGAATTTGTCAGCACAAAATCAGCGAATGGCATAGTTATCCGGTCAAGAAAAAGAAGAACCCTGCGGTTCCGGTGAATATTGCGGATATACGGAACAATTTTTTTCGCCCCGAACATTCTCCCGAAAATCCGACCGAAAATGTCAGCGTGAATCAGATAATTCACTTGGACATCGGGATTGAAATCATTCAATATCTTTCTGTACCTGCGGACAATCCAAAAATCAAAAATGCTTTTCATACCGAGACAAAAAACCGGCACACCCATCCTTTCAAGTCTTCTTCCGATCTCTCCCTGTCCCCTGACAACGCAGACCCGATTGTCCAAATTTTCTTGCATCGCGGGCAACAGTTGAAGAAGCATATTTTCGGCTCCCCCGCCCAGTTCAAGGCCCGTTATCAGGTGCAAAATTTTCTTTTTTTTGGCCGCATTTTCCCCATTCATACGACAAGAATATCAAATCAGCCGGCGGTTGTAAAATCGGCCCGGGAGTGCTAAAATATTTGAAGAAAAAACCATTACTTTTTTCGATGAAAGAAGCATTTTTGCCCAAAGTGTCTGTTTTGATTTCTGTTTTCAACAACGAAAAGACCCTTGAAAGATGTCTTGAAAGCATTTTCAGCCAATCATATCGTGATTTCGAAGTTGTCTGCGTGGACGACGGATCGTCGGACGAAAGCCCGGAAATCATAAGCCGATGGGACGAAAAAATCGGTCCTGACCGGTTTTTCCTGATCAAAAACAAAAAAAATCTCGGCCTCACCAAATCGCTCAATTTGGCTATTGAAAAAGCCCGAGGGAAATATATGGCCCGAATCGACGCGGATGATTTTTGGGAGAAAGAAAAACTTGAAAAGCAGATCACGTTCTTGGAATCGCATCCGGAGGTTGGGATTCTGGGATGCAATTTTGCAAATGTCTACAAAAACGGAAAGAAAAAATATTTCACGACCGACGAAACCGACGCAACCATCAGGAAAAATATTTTCAAAAAAAATCCTTTTTCGCACAGCTGCGTTGTTGCAAGGCTCGATTTGATGAGAAAAGTTGGCGGATATGACGACGCCGTCCGGTACGGACAGGATTATGAACTTTGGCTCCGTTGCCTTTCTTTCACCAAACTTCACAACCTGCAGGAATTTCTCTGCACGCGGATCATCGGAACCGGCGATTCTCTCAAAAAACAAAAGCAGCAAATGCTCCAGAATATGAAAACGAAACTGAAATATATCAGGAAACACAAATATAGCCTGCTGAATTATATTTATCTCGTTGAGCCTCTGATCATATACTTGATGCCGGAAGCGATAAAGAGAATAAAACGCAAACTCATATAGATGAAAATTTTCATACCATTCGACTTGAAGGACATCGGGGGGACGTCCTCATTTGTGAAAAAATTCAAAAAGGGAGCCCAAGCCCGGGGACACGAAGTCTTTCTGGGTCCGGTTTCGGACTATGACGTTCTTTTGGTCATTTCCCGCTGTCCCCTCAAGTATTTGCTGGACGCCAAACGGAAAAGAAAAAAAATAATTCACCGGCTGGACGGGGTCTATTATTGGTCCGTGGCGGGATGGAAATACTTTTTCTACAACTTCAAGCCGATGCTAATCCACAGGCTCTTCGCCGATTTCACGATATACCAGAGCCGCTACAGCCGATATTGCGTTGAAAAATTCCTGGGGAAACGGAAAGACTTCAAAACAATCTACAACGGAATTGATTTGAATCATTTTTCCCCGGAAGGCGAAAAAATGAGCGGCCTCCGGGACAATCCGGACCAGAAGATATTTTTCACCGCTTCGAGATTCAGAAGAAAAGACCAGATCCTTCCCCTGCTCGCGGCCGTGGAAAAATACGGCGAAAAATACGATTCGAACTGCAAATTTCTGATAGCCGGCAGTTTTTCCGGAAAAGTCGCCGGGGTGCCGGAAAAATTTTCCGGTCCCAAAGCGGTCTTTTTAGGGAAAGTGAAAAACGAAGATCTGCCAAAATACGAGCGGGCCGCCGACATTTTTCTTTTTTCCCATCTCAACCCCCCCTGCCCCAACAACATCATCGAAGCGATGGCCTGCGGGTTGCCGGTCTGCGGCGTGGCAGACGGCGCCATGCCGGAATTGATTCGGGAAAATGAAAACGGACTACTCGTGAAGTCCGGGGGAGACGCATTTTGGTCGGAACGGAAAATCAACACCGACCGGTTCGCCGAGAACATCAACCGCATTCTCGAAAACAAATCCGCCTTTTCCCGGAAAAGCCGCGAAATTGCCGAGAAAAGATTTTCCATTGAGACGATGCTGGATAATTATTTGGAAGCAATGCAATGAAAAAAATCAAAAAAATTCTGTTTTCCGCCTTTCTCGGTCTGCGCTCAAACAAATTCTCAAGAAATATGATTCTGAAAATCCTCGCGGGGATGCATAATTTCAGCTACAAAACAATCGGCCTGTTTGCCTCCCATTCCGGAACCCATCCCAAACACCGGATCACCGGCTATCACCGGTTTTTCGTGGAAAACACGGACGAAAACGACATTGTTCTGGACATCGGCTGCGGGAAGGGGGACGTGGCATTTGACCTCGCGAAAAAAGCCCGCAAAGTCACGGGCATTGACATCTCCGGAGAAAACATCGCATCATCCAGAAAAAAATATCAGAGCGACAATCTCGAGTTCATCTTGGGTGATGCGACCCGATATGATTTCAAAAACAAGTTCGACGTTATCGTCCTTTCGAACGTGCTCGAGCATATTGAGGACAGGATCTCTTTTTTGAGAAAAATAAGCGGCCTGTCCCCCGTTCTTCTGATTCGGGTTCCTCTCATCACCCGTGACTGGATCAGCGTTTTCAAAAAAGAAAACAACTTGGAATACAGGTTGAGCAAAGACCATTTCATTGAATACACCGAAGAAAACTTCCATGACGAAATGGCGCAGGCCGGGCTCACAATTGAAAAATATTATGTGAAATTCGGAGAATTCTTTGCGATTGTCCGAAAAACGAAAGCTTCCTTATGAAATTTTTTGACCGCGAAAAAAACAGACTGGTGTTTTTCAACGAAAAAGCGACGGCCCGATATTGGGACCGGCACTGGGAAAGCGATGATTTTGAGAAGATCATCAGAAGCGGCAGAAAAAACCGCGAAGTGATCGCCGCCACGAAAAAATTCCTCGGACGGCCCGCCGGACAAAAAATACTCGAGGGCGGATGCGGCCGCGGCCAGATTGTTTACGCCCTCCGCGAATTGGGATATGATGCATACGGGATTGACTATGCGGAGAGCACAGTCAGAAAAATAAATGAAAAATTTCCGGAACTGAAAGTTTCTCCCGGCGACGTGACAAAACTCGAATTTCCGGACGGTTTTTTCGACGCCTACTGGTCGCTCGGTGTGATTGAACATTTTTGGGACGGATACGACGAAATCGCCTCCGAAATGGCCCGGGTCCTGAAGAAGGGCGGATTTTTGTTTCTGACATTCCCCCAGTTTTCCCCTCTGCGCAAAATGAAAGCGAAATCTGGTTCGTATCCCGATATCGGGGAGTGCAGGATTTCTCTCGATGATTTTTACCAGTTCGGTCTGGATCCGAAAAATGTCGAAAAAAAATTCAGCCAATTCGGATTTCAACTGGCCAGCAAAAAATCAAGAGACGGCATAAAGGGCCTGAAAGACGAAATAGAATTTTTGAGTCCCTTGCTGCAGAAAATATACAACGGCAAAAGCCTGCCCGCCAAAGCCGCGAAACTGGCCATCTCAAAAATTTTCGCGCCCTTTGCCGGGCATTCGATATTGCTAATATTTCAGAAAACAAAATGATTTCCGAAAAAAGCCAGCTTGTCCTGCGGGTCAATGAACTTTTCCACGACATAGAGCAGTCCGACTACGACGATAAACACGATGATATTTTTGTCGGAGAAAAGGAGCGATGGAACCGGATCGGAAAAATGCTTTTCGAAGGCAAAAACTCATCTTTCACGATTCTCGATATCGGAACGGGAACCGGGTTTGTGCCGCTTCAACTGGGAAAATTCATGCGAATGGAAGACAATTTTATCTGTTCCGACATATCCGAAAAAATTCTCGGCGTTTGCCGGGAAAAAGTGAACCAGGAAAAATTCAATGGGAATTTCAGATATCTGAAAACCGACGGGATAAAACTCGAACTCCCATCCGAATCGGTCGAAGTCGTCACGCTGAATTCTGTTCTTCATCACATTCCCGATGTCGACATAGCTCTTGCCGAAATGAGCAGAGTCCTCAAAAAAGGAGGCCGGTTGATCATCGGCCACGAAGCAAACCGGCTTTTTTTCAGCAACAAAGCGCTTTCCTTTAATTTCAAGTTGTTTGACTGCGCCTGCAACCCCCGAAAAGCACTGCTGAATCTCGCAAGATATGCCGGTCTGCTGGAACCGTTGAGGAAAATATACCTGAAATCCAGCGGAAAGAAAGGAAAATATGAAAAACTGGCGGGAGAAATAAATGACAGCCTCTTGGCAGAGGGCATGATTGAGAAGCCCTTGAAGACCGATGAAATATTCGATCTGATAGACATTCATTCTCCGGCAAAAGGCGCCGCGAAAAAAAACAAGAAAGGATTTGATGTTCGGGAGCTCACAGAAAAATATCTGAACGATTTTGAAATAAGCCACTTCGAGACTTATAATCATTTTTCAAAATTGAGCTCAAGAAATTCAATTTTCAAACGCATAGATTCTTTTCTGAAAAAAGTTTACCCGAACGAAGGCTCGGCTTTTTTGGCCATTTTTACCAAGAACTAATAAGCAGATGAGCGCAAAGAAAAAAATAAAATTCTGCCTGATTCTCGGAACCAGGCCGGAAATCATAAAAATGTCCCCAGTGACCAGGGAGCTGAAGAAAAACAGGCTGAATTTTTTCATAATTCACACAAACCAGCATTATGATGAAAACCTGGACAAAATTTTTTTTCGCGAGCTGAATTTGACTTTGCCGAAATACAATCTGGGAATCGGATCCGGAACTCATGGTAACGCAACCGGAAGAATGTTGATCGGACTGGAAAAAATATTGCTGAAAGAAAAGCCGGACGCGGTATTGGTCCAAGGCGACACCAACACTGTTCTAGCCGGAGCGATCGCCGCCTCAAAGCTCGGCATCAAAATCGGTCACATCGAAGCCGGTCTTCGATCGAGAGACGAATCCATGCCCGAAGAAACCAACCGGATTTTGACCGACCATATGTCCTCTTTCCTTTTCGCGCCTACCGCCGAATCGAAAAAGAACCTTCTGCGGGAAAATATCCGGCCTGAAAAAATTTTTGTCACAGGAAACACCATCGTGGATGCCGTTTGGCAAAATTTGAAAATCTCGAGGAAAAATTCCCGCGTCCTGAAAGATTTTCGCCTCAAGCCGCAGGAATATTTTTTGGTAACCGCCCACCGTCAGGAAAATGTGGATGATCCGGAAAAACTCGCAAATATCCTGGCCGGCTTGGAGCGAATTAGTTCAAAGTTTAATTTGCCCGTCGTCTTCCCCGTTCATCCCAGGACAAAGAAAAGAATCAAGCAGTTCAATATCCGTCCCCGGGGCATAAATTTCATTGAACCGGTCGGCTATCTCGAATTCCTCCGTCTTTTGTCGAATTCCCGGCTTGTGCTCACCGATTCGGGCGGCATTCAGGAAGAAGCCTGCCTACTGGGAAAACCCTGCGTGACGCTGCGCGAAAACACAGAAAGACCCGAGACTATCAAAGTGGGAGCCAATATCCTTGCCGGAACGAATCCGCTTTCCATCCTGCGAAAAACCGGGGAAATGCTCTCGAGGGGGAAAAAATGGAGCAACCCGTTTGGCAATACCGGAGTCAGCAAAAAAATCCTGAAAATCCTAATCAGCAATATTTAGGCCTATGAAAATCTGCATGATATCGGAAAGTTTCCTTCCTGTCACAGGAGGACTTCAATTTCTTCTCAAGTATCTCACCGAAGAAATGGCGAAAAATTCGGAAATTTTTTTACTTTCCTATTCCGACGGAGGATCATATTTGGAAAAAAACAGTGCCGGCTTTCCAAAATTCGTCCGATTGAAACACAAAAACAGAATGTTGGGATTGCTGGAAATTCTGCACAAGATCCGTAAAATTTCCCCGGACATCGTCCATGTCCATTCCGCTGAAACAAACGCCTTTCAGATTGCCATTCTCAAATTATTCAAACTGATCAGAAAACCTCTTGTTGTCACCTCTCACGGCAGCGATATTATGACCTATCCCGAAGTCGGCTATGGCTCCCGGCTAAAACCCTTTTATTCCAAGATAGTCAGGCTTATTCTCAAAGTTTGCGACCGGCACGTGCTAGTCGGAAAAACGATGCGCCCGTTCGCGCTTGATTCCGGTAGCCGGGAAGAAAAAATGATCGTTATAAACAACGGTCTTCCGCTCGCAAAGATCAACGTTTCCGAGGAAAAAACCCGAGCCACTCTCGAGAAATTCGGGATTCACGAATCGGACATTGTCCTGCTTTCTCTTTCGGGATTGAGACCGCTCAAAGGAATTGACATTTTGGTCAGATCTTTCCGTGTCATTTTAGAGGAACTTCCGAGCGCTAAGCTTCTTTTGGCTTGTTCCTCGGGCGGCTATGAGCAGGAAATCAGAAAAATGGTCCGGGATATGCAACTCGAAGACAAAATAAGATTCATTGGATTCGTGACCGATGAAGAGGAAAAAGCGGCCCTTGTCAGGCGTTGCGACATATTTTGCAAACCGTCACGACTGGAGGCTTGCAGTGTTGCAATCCTCGAGGCCATGCGTGAAGGAAAAGTCGTCGTCGCTTCAGTCCCGGGCGGAGAAGATATTATAGAAAACAATGTTGACGGTCTGCTTGTGCCGGTTGAAGATTCCGACGCCTACGCCGCCGCCGTTATTTCTGTTTTGAAAAATGACGAACTGAGAAAGCAAATAGAGAGCAACGCCCGAAGGAACATCGAAAAATTTGACATTTCGAAAATCGCGCTTCAATATATAAATTTATACCGGCAATTGATGAAAAAATGAAACATTTGGTCAATATAGTTTTGGATTTCAAAAAAGGCCCTTGGGGGGGCGGCAATCAATTTCTGAAAGCGTTGAGAAATCAGCTTTTGAAAAGGGGTTTCTATGCGGACAATTTCGACGAAGCGGATGTGATTTTGTTCAATTCTCATCATCACATGTCCAGAATTCTGAGACTCAAGCGCAAAAATCCCCAAAAGATATTTGTCCACAGAATTGACGGGCCGATTTTCTTCATACGCGACCGAAACAAAGCCATGGACAAATTGATTTTTGAAGTTTCTGAAAAGATCGCCGATTTTGCCGTTTTTCAGTCGAAATGGAGCCTCGCGAAATGCGAAAGCCTCGGCTACAAAACCGGAAATCAAACCGTCATATACAACGCCCCCGACAAATCGATTTTCAATCCGGAGAGCAGGATCGAATTCAGCCGAAACAGAAAAATTCGCCTCATTGCCACCAGCTGGTCGGAAAACATGAATAAAGGCTTTGATGTTTATAAATTCATGGATGACAATCTTGATTTCGGCAAGTATGAATTTGTTTTCGTCGGCAATTCTCCCGTGAAATTCAGAAACATAAGGCATATCCCACCCGTTGACAGCCGCCGCTTGGCGCAGGAATTGAAAAAATCGGATATCTTCGTCACCGCCAGCAAGAACGACCCCTGTTCAAACTCCCTCATTGAAGCCTTGTCCTGCGGACTTCCCGCTCTTGTTTTGAACGACGGCGGCCATCCGGAACTGATCGGAAAAGGCGGAGAAGTTTTCAAAAACAATGCAGAGATTTTTGAAAAATTGGAAAAAATAGTCGCCAATTATGAGGAGTACCGGAAAAACATTCCTGTTTTTGATATCGAACGCACAGCCGAAGAATATCTGCGGGTTTTCCGGAACAGAAAGTTTCCGTCCGCCACAAAAATAAACATTTTTGACCTGTCCAAGTTCTTGTGCAGGTTGCAAGCGATCAATTTCAAAAACCGGCTAAGTTTTCTTTTGAGAAATTTCAGCTAACACCAATGATCAGAGAACTGAATTATTATTTCAAAGCCAGCTACCGAAGAAAAGAACTGGACAAGCTGCAGGAAAAGCACAAGGCTTTTTATGCCGGGAATGTTCTGGACATAGGCGGCCGGGACAGGGGCAATTTCAAAAAACCGAAAGACCAGGTCAACCGGTGGGTTTTTGGGGATATTGAAAAAAAACACAATCCGGATATTGTCCTCGATGTTTCAAATATGCAAAATATCGCCGACGAGACGTTTGACACCGTGAGTGCTATCGAACTTTTCGAGCACGTGGCCGAGCCGGAAAAAGGGATCGCCGAATGCCGTAGAATCCTGAAAAAAAACGGCACCCTGATTGTTTCCTGTCCTTTTTTGTATCCCGTCCATGCCGACCCTTGGGATTTTCAGCGCTGGACGAAAGAAAAATGGGAGAGAGAGATGAAAAAAAACGGCTTCAGGATAATAATATTTGAAAAAGTCGGCTTGTTTTTTTCGGTGCTTTCGGAATCATTTAAGTTTTTCAATAGGAGTTTTGGGATTTTCAGATTTTTCGGTTATTTATTTTATCCACTTCTGGACATTTTGGCCAGTTTAGACAAAATTCCCTTTTTTTACAAAAATAAAATTATCAATTCTTTTACAACTGGCTATTTCATAATTTCAAAAAAAAATCATGGTTAAAAACGAAAAAATTTTCACCAAATACAAGTCGAAAGGTGCAGATTACCATTGGAGACAAATAAATAAGAGAAATATTTTCGATTTCAATGCTCATAGAATCGGGTCGTACCAAATAATGTGCGAAAGAATCTTGAAGTTTACAAAAATCCACACGACATCGCCAGAACTGCGAATAATTGATTTCGGATGCGGAGATGGAGTTCTTCTCTTTATGCTAAAAAGAGAGCTGGAAAAAGATGGAAAAAATGTTTCGGTTTTTGGGGTAGATTCGTCACCGGAAAGCATCGCTGTCGCCCAGAAAAAAAATCCCGGGGGAATCTTCAGGTGTAATTCTGTCTATAGCGCTGGTTTTCAAGATGATATCTTTGATATCGCCGTGTCCTCGGATGTCATAGAACATGTTGACGACCCCAACAAAATGATTGACGAGATGATTCGAGTGACAAAAAAAGCAGGCTTTATTGCCATCAGCACGCCTGTCAAATTTTCCGAAACACCCCTTGACAATCTTCATTTCCAAGAGTTCTTTCCGGGTGAATTTTCACGGTTATTCGAAACAAAGGACCTGAAAACAGTCGATTATATCCAATCACATCCTCTCTTTTATACCCTTTTATATGGAAGACCAATCAATTTATTTGTGAAAAAAATCAAGATTTTTAAGTATCTTTTGAATATATTGGCAGGCTACTTCGGGAATAATGTATTTTTGCAGACAAGACCACAATCAAAAAATGATTTGATGAGTTATCAAAGTATTTTTTTGAAAAAATAAGCGATAACAATATTCAAGATGAAAAATATTCTCAAAAAAATGCGACGAATAGTCTGTTCTGAAAAAAACAAAACTGCCTACCCTGATTTGGAAGAAGAATTTATTAAAACATACAAAAAATGCGCACAATTCACCATGACATCCACAGAACGAATGTACGCCATGTACAAGGCCACGGAATATGTTTCGAAATTCAACGTCGAAGGGGATGTCGTCGAATGCGGGGTCTGGAAGGGCGGCAGTTCGATGGTGGGCGCGATGAAACTGGTTCAAATGAATGATACCGGAAGAAAAATATATCTTTACGACACCTACGAAGGGATGAGCGAGCCGACGGAAAAAGATGTCGGTTCTTCGGGAAAGCCGGCCCGGGACAAATGGGAGAAAAACAAACAAGAAAACGGAAATGAGTGGTGCTATGCTTCCCTTGACGAAGTGAGAAAAAATATTCTGTCCACCGGATATCCGGAAGAAAAACTTGTCTTCGTGAAAGGCAAAGTCGAGGACACCATTCCCGGACAAATCCCCGAAAAAATTTCGATTTTGCGGCTTGACACGGACTGGTACGAGTCAACCTATCATGAACTGGCTCATCTTTTCCCACTTCTTTCCCGCACGGGTGTTTTGATACTGGACGATTATGGATACTGGAAAGGAGCCAGAGAAGCCGTTGATCAGTATTTTTCAGAAAACAATTTGAAAATGCTCCTCATGAGAATCGACAAAGCCGGTCGAATCGGGATAAAGATTTAGTTCTTGGATGCACCTTTGTTCAAAAACAGGCCGTACATATATATCAGCAACCAGATAACCGTGTTGATATTGTAGGCCAGAACAGCGCCCAATATGCCGAATTTCAGAATCAAGGCGAAGTCGACCAAAATTTGGATTATCGGATAAACTGCATTAGTGAGAATCAAAATTCTGTAATTCCGCACCGCTTGAACATAGCGCCCCAGCAAATTGAGAGGGATGAACACAAGCACCAAAACCACATAGTACCTTGACAATGAATAGGTGTCGGCGTACTTCGCGCCGAAAAACAACCTGTTGACCGGAACGATCAGGAAATAAAACAAAATCGCCAGAAGCGCCAAAAAACCGACCATCACAAACAATATTTTCCTCTTTTCTCTCAGGATGACAGACAAAGGCTGTTTCGCCTGGGCCATTTTGGGAAACAGAATATTCGCGAAGGGTTTGAAAATATTCTTGGCCTTGGTCGGCAACAAGGAAATGATGTGATATGAAGCCAACGCCGCGGGCGACAAGAAAGTCGCGAGCAGGATCTTGTCAATATTGTTGGCAACCAGCTCCAGCACTTTCATTTTGGTGAGAAACACCCCATACCTTGTCATTTCAGGATCTTCTGTGGAGTTGGAGACAAATTTCAAACTCTTGAGAAAATAAAGGGAATTGAACAAAGAGTAAGAAAGGAGATAGCTCAAAAAGATCACTTTTAGGTTGTTTCTGAAAAAAGATACGGCCAAAATTATAAAAAGAGTATTAAAAATACTCAAAAGGGAAAAATATTTCGTTGACAGGTCGAACCGGCCCTTCCCCTGAAAGAAGTAGTCCCAAGTATTGGGCGAGTACAAAAAGGGAAAGAAAACCGATCCCAGCATCAAAGACGCGCTCAGAGTCTGATTTTGAGAAAAATAATAAGCGCCAACAAGAAACAAAGCGGGGACCCCGAGGAGACTCCAAAGAAAACTGAGCTTGACTGCTTTCCCGTAGTCCCCGTCATTTCCTCTGGCAATCGAGCGCATGACGGCGATATTCAAGCCCGGGATGGAAAAAATGGAGACCACAGAGATGATCGAGAGGGCAAGCTGGTATTGACCCAGGATTTCTTTTGAAGCGATCCGGGCAAAAACCACGGAAAGAGACAGGCCGCACAGGGAAGCCACGGCCTGCCTCAAAAGAACCCAGAAGCCGTTTTTCACAAAATACGTCAAATCCAATCCAACAACGTTGCCGTATTTTTCGGCCAGCTCGTAAATTCTGTTTTTGGATTTTGCAATCAATTGCGAGGTCTTAGTTCAAAAAATATCGAAATAAACCTTTTCAATTCTAGCATGAAAGACAAAAAAAAACATGCAAGAACTTGATTTTCTTAAATGATATGTTGTTCTTCATCTTATGCCCGCAGACCAACTGGAAAAAATAAACATCCTTCTGGAGAAGAGAGAGACGGCCTATCCCGTGAGAAACGAGACGTTTTTTGAATTAAAAAGAGAGATTGACAACTATACAGACCATCTGACAAAAACAATTGACCTTGAAAACTGGAAACCGGACAAAAGTATTTTGGAAAAAATCGGGAGATTCGTCGAAAATCCCATTTTCATTTGCGGCCCCATGAAATCGGGAACGTCCCTTGTTGTCAATCTTTTGGACGGCAACAGGAATATCGTCGCTTTGCCCGGAGATTCCCACTACTTCAGAAAATTCCGGACGTCCGGAAAATATTTTTATGCCTTGGCCGGATATTGGATCACAAGAATGATAAACCCCACCGGACAAAGCCCTTTCTGGTTTCTGGGCCGCGATGAGGAAAATTACAAAAAATTTCTGCTCTATCTGCATTATTTCACGGCTGTCGAAAAAAAGAGTCCCTTTGTGTCAATTGCCTCTTCTGTTTTTGCGGCCAATCCGAACCGGCCTGAAGATCCCTTGTATTTTCTCGAAAAGACGCCCGATAACGAAAATTCCGTCAGGAGCCTGCTGACCGATTTCCCCAAAGCAAAATTTGTTCACATCACAAGAGACCCTCTCTCGAATATCGCCTCTCTGAAAAAACTTTTCAAATTCAGGGGCTGGAGGTTTTCCGCTTTTCTTTTGGCTATGTACGCGAAAAACAGCTGGAAAGCGGCCAGGGCAAATCAAAAAGTTGCCGGAAAGGATGCGTATATCCTGATCAAATACGAAGACCTGCTGAAAAGCTGCCGGGAGGAAATGGAAAAAATATGCCGGTTCCTGAACATTCAATATGACGAAAATTTGTGCGTGCCGACCATCAATCGCCAGCCGGCCAAGGCGAATTCAATGTACAAAGATGAGAGAGCATCGGGAGAAATCGTGAAGAATAAAGGCAACAAGTGGGAAGCGGAGCTGACAGACACGGAAAAAAGCGTTGCCGTCTCCGCCCTGTTCTCCGACGCGGTTTCAGCCGGCTATGCCTGGAATGAAGAACGCATAAAAAAATTTTTCAAACCTCACTACGCATTTCTCTTCAAGTTTTTGTTTCATTTCTATCGCTTTTATATCCGCCTGAAGAATATTTAGAGAAACTTTTCGGTCAAATAGCCTGTTATTTCATCCACCAGCTCTCCGATTTTTTCCTCTTCATCTCCGCAAAGCCGCAGATGCGGATTTTCGGGGATTTCGTACGGATCGGAAATGCCGGTGAAATTTTTGATCTCTCCTTTCCTCGCCCTGGCATAGAGCCCCTTTTTGTCTCTTTTTTCACATACCTCAAGCGGCGTGTTCACATGCACCTCGATGAAATTGCCGCACATTTTTTGGACAAGATCACGCTCACTTTTGTAAGGCGAGATGAAAGAGGCGACGACTCCCACATCGTGTCTGGAGAGAAGCTGGCAAACATAGGCCACGCGTTCGATGTTT
>Ga0172371_10009752_pt1 | contig 13129 bp, 19 predicted proteins | sample Lak12m_FD_114543 | JGI IMG/M metagenome (GOLD analysis project Ga0172371, IMG submission 114543) | Freshwater microbial communities from Kabuno Bay, South-Kivu, Congo - kab_022012_12m | ecosystem: Environmental > Aquatic > Freshwater > Lake | place: Democratic Republic of the Congo: South-Kivu... | reverse complement strand
GATCTTTTCGTCTCCAAAAGCAGGGCAATAACCGATAATTTCATAGCCCTTGCTTTGGAAATCGACAAGCTTCCAGAACTTGTCATACGGGCCAGCCTGATAGATGGCCTTGTAAAAGAACCTAAACGGTCCCCTTTCAAGACTCAAGCTTCTGACCCATTCATAATGGGTTATTTCAAAACCCATCAGGGCAGAACCTTTATAAATCAAATTATAAAAGATTCTGCGATTTGATTTTGTAAAAAAGCTTTTTTTTACAATTTCCAATCTTTCCTCCTTTCAATCAATATTGTTTAAATTATAACATAAAATATAATAAAGTCAATAGAAAGGGCCGATATATCAATACCAGCCCTTTTTAGTCTATTTTCTCTTTCTTCCGTTCACCTCTCTCTGACAAGTGCTGCAGAGGACCATCAGCGGACACAATAAAAGATCCTCTATGTCTATATTGCCCTTGCATTCTGGGCAAACTGCATTGAAGCGGAACTCTTTTAGCGCTTCTATCCTGGAATTAATTTTTTCCAGGTTTTTGACTACCTGATTTACATAAGCGCATTCAAGTTCCATGTCCTGAGCTGCTTCAGTGCCCCGTCCAGTGAGACCTTTTTCGTAGGTCTCTTTCTCTCTTACAATGGATTCCGCCCTTTCCTTCGAAGCAGCTATTTGACTTTCGGCCTCTGCCTTTTTTCTCTCCAGGATTTCAATGAGTTTTTTGCGCTGTTTTTCTTCTAACATAAACCCTCCATATATATTTTTAAAAAAGAACCAAGAATCAAAAAAAATAACTATTTGTCTGCTATCTGCCTCCTTTCTCCATATATTTTATACGATACCATTATTTATAATCAAAGTCAAGACTAGGGCTGCAATATGTCTTCTATCCTGCCGTTGATCGAGATTATGACGTTTTCTACTGTTTCAAACTGCTTTAAGGTTTCGGTTATTTCAGCTCTAATGGCAGTTACCCTGCAAGAACCGCCAACCTGAAATTCAAGCTGCTGGTCAAAATCAGCCTTGGCTGTTTTATTTTCGATAATTAAACTCTGTATATGGACTCCGGGATTAATATTGGTGAAAAATTCTTCCTGTTCTTCCTGAAGAGTAGGACCCTTTAAAAGTTCTTCCAAAGCTGCCCTGGCAATGCCTTCTGTTTTGACGATTATCCTCTCTGTGGGAAAAACTTTGTTGCAATCAGCTTCTTTGTTCAATTCTGAATTGCCGAAAAACACTTTAATGCTCGTCGTTGCTTCAGATTCTTCCTGGGTAGTTGTCGCTGTTTCTTCCGAAAACGGAACAGTCTGGTCTTCAAAATGTATTCCTTCCGGAAAAACCTTCTGAATTACAAGATAACCGACAAAAACAAGCAAGACAATGGTTAAGATTATAAAAAATACGTTATTCATAGATTAAAAATTCTTTGCCCTTTCAAGCCATTTGCCGTGCTGGCAGTCCTGGCTATGGGGAGGAGGAGCCATTCTTTTCAACAAAGCGACTGCTTCCTTGAAAAGCTGGGGAATATCGGAAGGGTCAGAATCTATTTCCTGAATTTCCTTTCTGAAAGGCAGCCTGTCGTTAAACCCGTTTTTCTTATCAACAATGTAAAAAGCAAGATAGCCTTTTTTATTGGTGGCAAAACCGTTCTTTTCCAAAAGATAAGTATAAATATCCATCTGTATCTGGAAACGGTCATAAACATTGGCGACCGAACTGCCGGTTGACTTGTAATCCAAAGGAGCAAGTTTGCCGTCAGGGAATTCCAGAACATCGTCCACTGCGCCGAACAGCGTTGCTCCCAATCCTTCGTCAAAATACCTGATGCCGCTGAAATTGTTCCTCCACTGGTTCAGCAGTTCCTGGTTCGGAAAAAGCTTGGCTTTAATATTGTGGGCGACCAGCAAAGGATGCGGCTCTCCTTTTTTCCTGTAGCTGTCAAACTCCTCTTTCAAAAGCATATCAACTGCCGCATTCAAAGCATAAGGATAAGGCTGGGGCCTTCTGATGCCCATTTTCTTATCCAGCCAAAAACAGCAGGGACATTCCAGATAAAGATTAAGGGAGCTGGGAGATAATTTTATGGGTTTGTCATTCATAAAAAAGAATCGGCATTTCCAATTTATCGCTATTTTCCGAAAGACCGGAGGGATTGTCTTTTTCAAAAACCAAAGTTCCTTTTTTGCTTTCAGGGGCCTGGAATTCAAGATACGCTTCAAAAGGAACGAATTCTTCGGTCATCCAGTCTTCCTTGGCCTGAACAACGACAAAAGATATTTGGTTTCCTGATTCGTCATACAATTTAACCGGAAAACTGGCCTCAAAAAACCAATTTCCCCTGGCTAAGCCGCTGATATACAAAGGACTGCTAATTATTTGGTTGGGCCTGACGCTTTCAATTATGATTAAATCGCGTTTTTCCAGCTCGTTCCCGATATATTCAACAAACGTTTTTCCTTTTTCTGTCCGGCATTGCCTTGGATAAGATTCCAAAATCATATTCCCCTGCTCCAGGCATTCTTCAAACGAATTAACGTTTTCGGCCGCATCTTCAAAAACTTTATTGTTGAAAATGAAAAAAACAGCAAAAGCAACAAGAACAATTGCAATAACGGAAATTATTATTTTCATTTTATTTTTATAATCTTATATTCTTTTTCTCCGTCGGGCGTATTGATCTTAACAATCTGGCCTTCCTGATTGTCCAAAAGAGCCTTGCCCAAAGGAGACAAAAACGAAATCTTCTTGTTTAAAATGTCCGCTTCTTCCGAGCCGACAATCTGAAATTCCTCTTTCCCTTCTTTCGAACTTAATAAAACAAAAGAGCCTATCTGGACTTTGCTGCTTTTTTCGCTTCCGATGATTTTTGCCTGGTTGATTATGGATTTCAATTCCTTGATTCTTCTTTCGACGAATTCCTGTTCGTCCCTGGCTGAATCATACCCTGCGTTTTCGCTCAAATCTCCCTGGGAAACAGCTTGTCCTAATTTTTCCGCAACCTCTTTCCTTTTCACTTTTTCCAAATGCTCCAGTTCCTGCTTCAGCTTCAATAGGCCTTCTTTAGTCAAGTATTTTGCCATAAAATCAATTCAACTGCCAGACAAAATAATTCAAAACAGAAGCAAAGCTGACCCAAAATAAGTAAGGAACAAAAAGAAAGCCGGCTATCCTGCTTATTCTGAAAAACTTTATGGTAATCACCAGGATTAAAATCCACAAAACAATTATTTCGGCAAAAGCCAAGCCGGGATTTTTCAAGCCGAAAAAGATAATCGACCAGAGAACGTTCAGTATCAGGTTTATTCCGTAAAGCTTTAAAGCGCAATTCCTGAAACTCAAATCATCCTTTTTCTTCCAGACCAAAAAAGCAGCTATGCCCATCAAAATATAAAGCGTAATCCAGGCCGGAGCAAAAAGCCAATTTGGCGGGCTGAAAACGGGCTTTTCCAAAAAAGCATACCAATCTTGAATGCTGTTAGCGGTAAAGACAGAACCGATGGCGCCTGCCAGCTGGGCTATTAATATTGAAACGAAAGCTAAAAATATGTTTTTTTTCATATTATTGAATTTCTAAAAGCTCGACTTCAAAAATTAAAGTGGCGTTTGGCGGAATAATATTACCTGCGCCAGCTGCGCCGTATGCCAGTTCGGGAGCGATTGTCAGCTTTATTTTTTCTCCTGCCCGCATCCCTAAAATTCCGTATTCCCAGCCTTTAATGACAAAATTTGTTCCCAAGACAAAAGAAAACGGCTGTCCCCTGTCCACACTTGAGTCGAATTTGGTTCCGTCCTGCAGATATCCCGAATAATGCACAGAGACCGTATCGTTATTATCAGCCAAAATGCCTGCTCCTTCCTGCAAAACTTCTATTTTCAATTGTCCTTTTGAACAATCGCCTCTGAAGAAATCCCATTCTTCGCACCGGGAACCATCGGAAAATAAGCAAAATCCTTTTTGGCCGCTTTCAAAATCTTTTATGGACAATTCCCCTCCCTGTTCCTGGCAATAGACTGAAGCCGGATTGGCAAGACCGACAGATTCTTCCGGCTGGCTTTCCGATAGCCCTGAATCGATTTTCTGTTCTTTTTTAAAAAAAGAGAAATAACAAATTAAACCGATAACGATTAAGGCTAAAACGACAATTAAGATTTTTTTCATATATTGATATTTTACTTTATTTTATTGTTTTTGGCTAATTTCTTTTTGGTATTCCAAATAAGAGTACAAATAGGAAAAAACCAGCAAGGCGATCATCGGAACGATAAAGAAATAAAAAATATAATCCGTGAAAACCAGGCCCAGCAAAACAAAGAGAGCGGAAATTTTAAAAAGCTTTCCTCCTGCCTTGTGGGTTTTCTCCCAAACCCGGTCATTGCTTATTGTCCAAGGCGTTCTGATGCCGATAAACCAGTTTCTTTTCGCTTTTTCAACCAAAATGCCTGCGCAATACAAAAGAGCGCTAAAGGCCGGAACCATAAAATGATTCATGCTGAATTTGAAGCCAAGATTCCAAAAAACAGTAAGCAGATAAATATACAGCAGGAAAAGCAAAATAACAATAATAAATCCGTCAAAATACTTTCTGAACTTTTTGACGTTTTCTTTTAGAGGATCGATTCCGGGCAATAAGATAAAAAGCAGAAACAAAGCCAGAGAAATAATCGGTATTAGAAATGAAGCCCAGAATTTGGACATGTAGCCGTCCACCTCTCCTTTAATATTCCAATGAGAAGCTGATATCTCGAGCATTTTAGGATAAAAATAAAAAACCAAAACAAAAGAAACGGCAATTATCAGAAAAATTATTATTTTAGCGTTTTTCATTTTAAATAATCTTAGCAAGAAATATCATTATTTCAAAATCTCAAACACTTTCTGTTTCGAAGAAAATCCGGAAACCAAATTAACGCGGGAAAGAGAAACATTAAAATAACAAGCCAAAGCTTTGATAATGGCTTTGTTCGCTTTGCCGTTCTTGGGGGGCTCTTTCACCCAGACGATAAAATTAATCTCATCTGTTTTTTCTATTCTTTCTTCTTTGGCCGAAGGTTTCGCCTTAACGAATATTTTCATGGTCTTTTATGAATCTTTCGATTGATCTGTCGTATGTTTTTTCAGCTTCTTTTGAAAAATAACAGGCCGGCAATTCGCCTTTTTTCCGATGATGGCTGATGCATTCGCAACAAATACCTTTTCTTTTACAGCCAGGATAAGTACAGGGGCAATCTTTTAAATTGTTTTCTTTTTCGCATTCCATAAGATTATTTTAACAAAAAACCGCTATTTTAGCGACAATAAAGAATTAGCGCGGCTTATTGACTAAGCCGCGCATTGCTGTTTGTTCATAGTTCATAGCATCCCTTGTGGCCCTGCATTTCCTCCAGCAGCAAAATCGGAAAAAATTCAGGATATTTCGGCTTGCCGTTTTTATCGCGATAAACGCAATAAGCTTCTGGAATAGCGCAAAGGCATTCAACCTTAATGCCTGTTGCCCGGCAATATTGCTTGCTGCCTTCTATGGTATAAAAATCGCAAACGCCAAAATCAATCCTGTAAGCTCTCTGCAGATAAAAAATAAGCTGTCTGGCTGGAATCAGATTCCAAAGCCACATATCAGGCATAAACTCCATAAGCTTGTCGAATCTTTCCTTTATGCTTTTGCACTGGCGCAGAATATCAACCCGGTCATCTTCTTCTATATTTTTTATCGCTTCCTGAACTTTATCCATTTTCCCTCCAAAAAGAGCTAAATTAACCTTATAAACAGGTCAATGATAAGATAATATTTTTTAGAGCAAAAGTCAATTCAAAAAGGCCGCCTGCGAGAGACGACCTTTGGAGTGTTTTTTCTGTTAAGAAATAGCTGATTGATATTCGCCTATCCGCTTTCCGCAAATCCTGCAATAATACCTTATTCCCCTGGAACCGCTCAGAACGCCGATTTCATCATATTTCTTTTCATAGGGTTTGCCCTTGACCCATCCGCAACCGTCAGGAGTGTCCTCTTTTGAAAATATAGAATACATATCCTGGCAAAGGTAAGCGGTTTCCATGGTCAAAGGGCCGAAAGTCGCGTCTTTTTTAACAACCGCTCTCTTGCAATCATGTCTCTGCCAACTGTTGCCTTTTTCCTCCAGGAAAGGCCGGCCGCATTCTGATTTCAGGTCCTCAAGCTTCTCTGCGATTATGCCTTTTTCCCTGGCAATCTCTCTCAAATACAGCCTTTTTTTAAGCTGCGCTATCAAAATTGCCGCATCGAACCCGGAAACCATTCCTGATTCTTTTTCATCCAAAAAAGGATAATTTGAAAAAAGATCTGTCATTCTTCACCTCCAATATTTTGTACTGTTTTTATGATAAATATTTTGTAAAAAAAGTCAACTAACGTTTGGAAACTACCATTTTATCGAAAATTCATGGTAATCGTCTCCGAAAAAAGGGCATTTTATTTCTGTGATTTCAGCTTTGGATTGGACTATCAATTTGATAACAGCGGAAAAATATCCGATAAGATATTGGCAGTGGAAATGATTTAAGCGCCAATTCTCAATTCTTAAAACAGCGTATCTTTTTTCTTTGTCGAATTCCGTTACTTTAAGATCTCCTACTGTATGGTAATTTCTCCAGACCTTGGAAGCGTTTTTTATCACAGTATCAATGGAAATAAAGTATTTGATAAAAATCCTGCTAAGAGGAGAAAACTTGACGTCTGATTCCCCCATTTGCCGGAATTCATTATCGCTAAATCCGAAAAGCCTGTTTGCTGCCAGCAAAATTAGAGGCGCAAGCCAAACAGGATAAAATTTCAGCGAATTTATCTTCTTGAATTTTATCGGATAACCAAGTTCTGTTATTGTTTCCTCCAGTTTCTTTAGCCCTTCTTCTCCTTTTAGTTTCAAGACAATTTCTCCCATGCTTTTTGGGCCGTTTCCTCTCATTTCTCCTTTATTCTCCATTAATTCTTTCAATTCGTCTTTTGAGATTATTTCTGCCATGCTAAATGATTATTTTCCCTCTTTGCCGAATTTTTCAAAAGCTCTCAATACTTCCAAGGGCACGGCAAAAACAATAGTGTTCGATTGGTCGGAGCTTATGTCGTTGATGGACTGAAGAGTCCTCAAATGAAGAGCTCCTTTTGATTCGGCCAAGGTAAAAGCGGCTTTTGCCATGTTGTTGGCGGCAATAACTTCTCCTTCAGCTTTGATGATAATCGCTCTTTTTTCCCTTTCAGCTTCTGCCTGCTTGCCGATAACTCTTTTCATTTCTTCGGGCAAAGTAATGTCTTTCAATTCAACGTTAATAACTTCTATTCCCCAAGGATCAGAAGCTTTGTCTATTATGGTCCTGATGTTTTCCGAAACCCTGTCTCTGGCAGAAAGCAGTTCGTCCAAATCAACCTGGCCTACGGCGTTTCTCATGGTTGTCTGGGCTAATTGGGAAATAGCGTAATAAAAGTTTTCCACTTCCAAAATAGCTTTTTCCGCTTCCCTTATTTTATAATAAATAACGGCATTAACACTGACGGAAATGTTGTCCTTGGTAATCGCTTCCTGATTGGGCACATCCACTGCTTTGACCCTTAAATCAACTTTTTTATAAAACTGGATAATCGGCCAGACCAGCCTCCAGCCCGGTTTCATAACGCCTGAATACCTTCCGAGAGTGAATCTGATTCCTCTTTCGTATTCCGTAATCTGCTTTATTGAAACTAAAACGAGAAAAAGAGCTATGAATAAAATTGGGTATGCCATATTGTTTTAATCGGTTAATGGTTATGCTTTAATCAATTTTACCATTCAAAGATAATTTGTCCAATTTAAAAGGGAGGGCAAAAACGCTCTCCCCTTTTTTTTGATTAATGAACTTGCTTGCTATTGTCCTTGTTTTTATTGGCCCCTTTTCCATTCTTCTTGGGGATTTTCTGAGGCAGTTTTTTTCTTTTTGATTTCAATTATTTACTCCTCCTTTCACTCAATAAACTTATTATAATTAATGCAATTATACAAAAAAAGTCAAGCTGACTATTGACACTAATCGGTTAATAACGTATAATGGACACCAGACGATAAGTCAAGCTAGCTTAAAACTCTTATTTAAAAACAGTAGTTAAGTAGAGCGACTTAGAGTTACAAGGTCGCTATTTAGTTAAAAAAACATTGGAACTCAAAAAGAATTCCAAAAAACAATGGCATTTGATGACAGAGGATTCAAACCCCGAGAAATGGTAAAGGGCAATTGGAAATGCTCAGAATGCGGGGTTGAAATCACTGAACTTCCTTTTGAGCCAGCAGCTGACAGACCTATTTACTGCAGGGAATGCTGGTCCAAAAAGAGACCAAGAAGAGATTTCAACAGGTAATCCAAAAAAACAAAAAATCCCGATAAAATACGGGGTTTTTTGTTAGACCAATCTGGCAGTAATAAATACTTCGATCAAAGCGGCTAGAGCCAAAAAAGGAAGGATTACTTTTAAATAGGAATTCAAAGCATAATTCAATTCCAGCTTTATGCTCCCCTGTTTTTTGAAGATTCTGTCAAAAACAGCAATGCCCAAACGATAGCCTATGGCGCAGGACAAAATCAAGGCCGGCACTTCAATAACGCCGTGAGGCATTGTAGCCAGAAAAAAAACAGGCCAGGAAAACATGTTTTTGGCGAAAAAAGCAACCATGCCCAAAAGAACGGCATTGGAAAACAAAACCAAAAAAGGGAAAATCCCGAAAATCAGGCCGAAGATAACGACCAAAAAAAGAACAAAAGAATTATTAAGCAGAATAAAAGCAAACTGTCCCAAAACAGGCATTTCAGCTATCGGCTCCATCATTGCCACAACTTGCTGCAGGATAATTTCAGCTTCCCGGGGAATCGACTGGCTGGAGAAAAAGCCAAGATAGCCGAATAAAAAAAAGAATAAGGAAAATATAATAATCTGTTTTTTAAGGGAAAAAAGATATTGTTTCAAAGACATAATTTAAATATCGTATCTTATTTCAAAGCCTAAAAACTCATCCTGGCAATTATCCAAAACCACGCTGAAATCGTCTATTTTAGCCCAAATCGGGCCTTTTCTGGCCCAATTTATCATCTTGTCGACATTCAGCCTCTCCCCTTCAAAAACAGCCTCTACCCTGCTATCCCTAAGATTTTTAACAAAACCGGTAACTCCAAGCTTATCGGCTTTTTTCTTGCAGGTGTCGCGGAAAAATACGCCCTGAACTTTGCCGGAAACAAAAACATGGGCGCGAATCTTTTCGTCCCCTTTTGCTTCTTCTTTTTTACTTTTGAAAAAAAACATTATTTTAGAAAATCTATAATATTGGGAAAAACCTGAACCAGGCCGTAAAAAATGGCCAGAAGGATAAGTATTAAAGCTAAGATGAATTCAATCATAGTGGGCAATGCAGGATTTGAACCTGCGACCCCTGCAATGTGAATGCAGTGCTCTGAACCACTGAGCTAATTGCCCTGATTTTTTCATCTTATCACCAAAACCGAAACTAAAAAAGAGCGGTTAAGCTCTTTTTTAGGTTCTCAATATTACATTTTTTAGTTAAAGAATTCTTTTGCCTTGATTTTAGCTATCTTTAACTGAAGATTTTTCTTTGACTTGAAAACATTGTACTGCCCCTTCCTTCTGTCCAGCCATTCTTCAAACCTGACAATTTTTGATTTGAAAAGCCAGATAAGCAACAAAGTGGCCAGTAAAGGAAGCAAGAATGAATCCAAGAACAAATTGTTGGTCAAACCGGTTGAAATAGTCGTAGCTCCGGCTACTGCTCCTTTTGAGACAACAACCTTAGCTGTGTCTGATTTTGAGTAAGAAGAGCTGGTAACCAAAGCTGTATTGGTCAACTGCGTCTGGCCGAAAGAAAAGCTTTCTGCAGAAGCAAGGTCTGCCCTGAAAGTAATTGTTTTTTGCTGGCCAGCGTACAAAGTTCCGATATTCAAGCCGTTAACAATGTCGCCTGAAGTCAAAACATTATCAACCTTCAATTCATCGCGATAAATCAAACCTGAAGGCAAAGTGTCTTTGACAACGACATTGTAAAGAGTGCTGTTTCCGGCTGCTACCACGATGCCGACAGTCAATACTTCTCCCGGCTCAGCATAGACCAAGTCAGAATACACTGTGCCCTTTGAAAGATTTCTTATGGTTTTGCTGACTGAAAAATCAGTATATGTCTGTCCTTGAGGACTGACAGTCACAGAGTCAGAAGCTGAACTTCCAGAGCCTGTGCAAGTAATTGTATAAGTTCTTGAATAAGTCAAAGCGCCTGTAGATTCATTGCCTGAAGTGTATTTTGAACCTGTCCAAGCATTGGAAGCATAACATGAGCTGGCGTTGGACGAAGTCCAAGATAAATTGGCTGAACTGTTGTAAGGAATAGTAACTGTTCCGTCATAGCCATTGGCTTTAATATCTACTGTAGGAACAGCAGAAGATTCGGCATTAACGGTTACTGTGTCAGAAGCTGAACCTCCTGATCCTGTGCAGGTAATTGTATAGGTTCTTGAATAAGATATATTGCCTGTTGATTCTGAACCTGAAATAGATTTTGTTCCTGACCAGGCGCCGGAAGCAGAACATGAGCTGGCATTGGAAGAAGTCCAGGTCAAGTTAGCTGAACTGTTGTAAGGAATAGTAACTGTTCCGTCATAGCCATTGGCTTTAATGTCAACTATAGGAACAGCAGAGCATCCGCTTAATGTCGCTTCAAAAGTAACATATCCCTGGGAAGGCCATCCGCCCTGAATGTTTCCAAGACTTACTTCCACGCTTCTGTAATGCTGGGTAACAGTAAGAGTAGTCGGATTGCTGGTTGTCTGATTGGGATACCATTTGGCAGTGGAATCAAAGGTCAATCTTTGCGGAGTGCTGACGTTGACTGTTGCTGTGTCGGAAATATAGTCAGCATCATAAGCCCACAAATAAGCAATGCTGGAAATGTTTGTAGTATCGTAATCAGGATAGTCTATTCTGATTTTTGTATCATTGGCAACGCTTCCTTCAACGCAGTTTCTGTAATAAACCTGGAAAGCGATTCTGTCTCCGCAGCCGGCTGAAACCGGATCTTGCCAGCCTGTGCTTTGGGTCCTGTTTTTGACAACCAAAAGCTCCAAGTCTCCTGAACCGCAATTGAATTCCGGGCAAGCAGTGCAGGTTACGGCATTAGCTTGAGAAACTAATCCTAAACTGAAAACGACTAATGCTGATAATATTAGAACGATGTTTATTTTTGACTTGAATATGTTTGTGTAAGTCATATTATTATTTAATTATTTATTATTGTTCCCCTTTTAATGAAAACTTACGGAAAATTTTCATTAGAAGAAGAAGGATTGATATACGACTGAGTATGATTCAATTATACATCAATCCCTCTATTTTGTCAAGTTCTCTTAATTTGGTCGTCCAGACGGTCCCCCTCCAGAAGGCGAAGACGGTGCACTACCACCTGGAGTAGAAGGTACGGTTCCTCCGCTAGTTGGTGCCGGAGGAGGCGGAGTTCCTGGCGGACAATCTTGAGGAGTCGGGCCAGGCGGTGGAGGTGGCGGTGGTGTTGGCGGACAAGGCGTAGGCGGTATGGGCGGTGCAGGCGGTGAAGGACAACTTATACAAGGAGAACACCCGGAGTAGCAACAGCACGATGTCGATTGATTGTAACAATCTCCAACGTAGAATGTTGCCGATCCCTGGCCTTCAGTACATCCTTCTATCTGAGAAATTGCGCTGAAAGTGTGGGATCCTGGAGTAAGGTATCCATAATAGTTGAATGTATAAGAGTAATACATATCAACCGTTCGGTACAATCTTCCATCCAGATATATTCTCAAATTCGGATCCCAGTCCCTCCCTGTCCCCGTAATAGTGACAGTAAGTTTTTCTCCCCGGCACAGATATACTGGCCGATCAGAGGGAAAAACTGATACTGTAACTACTGTATCGCAGGAATAAACGGGCTGCTGGACCACTATCACTTCCTGCGTTGGCGCCGGTATCGGTGTCGGCAATGGAGCCGGCTCTATTACCGGTACCGGCATTGTTGGCACTGTTATTGTTTGCTGCGGCAATTGAGCCTGACCAGTAAAACAATCCCCGCATCCGCAACAAACTGCAATTACTCCTAAACCGAATAGGAGAGAAATTGCAACAATACATAGAATAAGTAGATTGTTGTTATTATCGTTCAATCAATTCCTCCTTTTATTTTTATTATATTTATTTTTAAGAGCTTACTTGACTATGTTATAATAATATCATATTTTTATTATTTGTCAAGTATATCAAGAAAAAAGGAGTAAAGATAACTTTTGCCGAAAGACAGCTGCATCTTTACTCCTTTAATAATAAAACTGAGAGAATTAAATTAAAATTTGTGTCTAGGGAGGACGAGGAACCGGTCCGCCAGGATAATGCCCTGGACCATGGGGCGGATGTCCTGGATTGTGTGGCGCTAAAGAATGATGAACTCCAGGCGGTGGATGATGAGTCGGCGGATGAACTGGCGGATGATGAATTGGCGGCGGGTTAATTCTTGGAGGATGATGTACCGGAGGATGAATTCTTGGAGGATGGTAAATCGGAGGATGATAAACAGGAGAACGATAAGTCGAATAATTATAATGATATACCGTTGACGGACAAGGACAGATCGCGCAACCGCACCAAAGATTATTAGGTGCAGGCGCAGGAGTTGGAACGTAAATCACTTGCGGCGAAGGCTGGACAGGCGCAGGCACAGGCGTAGACACTGCCGGAGGATGCACATAAATCACCTGTGGCTGGGCAGGAGCGGCATAACAACCGCTGAACAATCCTACTGAAAACAATAGGACTATTGACAGAACAACGAGAAAAACTCTTTTCACTTGAAACTCTCCTTTTTTCTAATTCTCTCAGCTCTTATTTTTTTATAAAAGTGTAATTCAGTTGCTCAACTTTGCCTGAACGGCAATCCTGCGGATATCTTTGCCAGGAGGCCAGCAACTAATTAATACTAGCACATTGTCAGATTCTTCAAAGCCCTCTTGGGAAATCTCCTCCCCTCTTTCCAAAAACACTTTTTTGCTTACAATATATGAATATTTTCTATTGTTAAAATAAATAATAACTTCATCCCCTTCGATTAATTC
>Ga0172371_10009750_pt1 | contig 13133 bp, 9 predicted proteins | sample Lak12m_FD_114543 | JGI IMG/M metagenome (GOLD analysis project Ga0172371, IMG submission 114543) | Freshwater microbial communities from Kabuno Bay, South-Kivu, Congo - kab_022012_12m | ecosystem: Environmental > Aquatic > Freshwater > Lake | place: Democratic Republic of the Congo: South-Kivu... | reverse complement strand
GGGCTTCCAAAGGGAAGTGAGGCCCCGCGGTGAACTTCTACGGCAAAAAGATGAAGCTCACATTCTTGACTCACCGCGGCGGACGGAATAACGTTCTTTGCACCATGGGCACGTTCAACGACAAGGAGTCATCGGCATGACGCAAGGAAAACTCAGAGACGACTTAACGGCATTACTGAAACTCATACAAGAGACTGGGTCGACTGTTTGCGTCGGAACGTGCGAACATCGCAAACCGGGTGAGCTCCACTGTCATGGCATCGCCAACATTCTGAAAATCTCCTCGTCCGGCGCCAAGAGTCGCCTTCGCGAGTTGGTTGAGATGGGCCTTCTGGACAAAGAGAGGACGGAGCGCAACGACGGCAAGCTCATCGTGAGATATACGGTAAATCGGGCAGGTTCGGAGTATTTGGACGGCCTGGCCGACAGCCGTCAATAACGCAACATCAGGGGGTATGAGATGGATGTGGCACGGGTGATGGACAACCTGAATATGGCTGTCGTGGCGTGTGACCCGGAATTCAACGTCTTGTACGCCAACCCCAAGTGCAATGAGGTGTTCAAGGCACTTCCGAGCACAGACGACTTTGTGGGACGGAATATGGCCGGGTGCCACAAACCCGAAACGATGGAAAAACTCAAAAAACTATTCCAGGAATACAAGGATCACGAGAGGAAACTGGACTATTACACGATGGACGGACCGGAAGGCAAACTCACGATTGTGAATGTTCCTTTGTACGAGGGCAATGCCTTTGCCGGGGTAGTAGAGCTGATTTTCGAGGGCTCTTTGGCCTGAGCGCACATTCCGACCTCCGTGCCCGGCATCGGGCACGGGAAATCACTCGACAAACGATCGGTGTTGTCTCCCGGGCCTTACGGCCTCTGTCGCAGACGCCACGGGATTGCAGGGATGCTGTTATCCCGTCTGCTCGTTGCGCCCATGAGTTCATCGAATTGCGGCCGTGTCAGATGACCTTGAGATAGCAGTTGCTCCCAGAGCTCGTAGAGGTGACAGACTCTTCCACGCCCGAGCTCTTTCAGAGCGAGCATCGCCGCTTGTTTGTCTTCGGTCACCAGGACTGAATCCCCAGCCGGCTCGGTCAATGCCCAGGCGATGCTCTCATGCTCTGCAAGGTTCGCGGTCCCGCCGCTGCCGGTACGGAGATGGTCATACAAGATGGTACCAGCCGGGCTACCGACGGTCACGGTGAAAGGTATAATGATTTGTTCTCCGGTAGCATGGGATGTCGCGCCGAGCGCTCCCTGCCTACGCCGCGAATGGTCCTGAACTGCAGCCTGCGCCGTCGCATCGGCCACGAGGAACTCGCCGTTGGGCCAAGCGGCGAGGTCACTCGAAGGCACGACGCGAGCTATGTCACCCAATGCCATGTCATCGAGTATCCACCTCATATCGTTTACCTCCACGCGACCAATTCCTTGGCTCGGCCCAATGAAATGACTGAGTCCTCCAATGCTTCCACCACCAATTTGGCGGCCAATCCTTCCATAAGCGGCGCCAGAATTACCTGCAGATCCGGATGAGCAGTCAGTGACGAAGCTCCGACTTCCTCCCTTTCAAATCGCTCCCTCGGCAGCTCCGGCTGAAGGCCCTTTGCGGACAGGTCATCGGCAATTTCGCGTTCGATCAGCCGACAGTTCTTGGCATGCCAAATCGCTCCCTCAAACGATAGACCCCAATGTGCGGCGAGATGGTAGATCAATTCGGCTGGAGCTTCCGGCAACACCGCTATGTTCGCCCAGTCGTGGACCTGGCTTCTGGGGGCCAGGAAAGCCGGAGCAAAACCGCGGGCGCGCTGCTCTATCGCTTCTTCGAAGTTGCTGGTCCCCCAGGTGCGTGTCGCTCTAGTGGCAGTATTCGCTTCGCCCCCGTCGTGGAGCAAATGGCACAGCTCGTGTGCCAGGATGGCTCGACGAGATAGGCTGTATTGGACTCGCCCTGACTCAGCGTTGATGAGTATCACAGGAACAGCCCCGGATTCCCAGACGCTCGCGGCTTCAATGAGCGGAGTCGTGAACTTAGCACGGGCAATGTGTACGCCCAAACGCGTGAACTCGCTTTCGAGCTCAAGGATCGGCCCGTTTGACGGGACCAGCAGCGCCCTTGCAGCTTCACCCATTTCGTAGCCGTGTTCCCAAGGCTGAAGGCGCTGCGAGAGCCCTTGAAGATCCCGATATCGTTCGAAGGCCGGCTCTTTGCCTTGGATAGCCAGCAGATACGCGAGCGTGCGCCCGATCTCGGAAGCCGTGGCCAGGAGGCGTAAGTCGCCCGGCGTGAGAATGTCCGGGTCTACCAATGCCGAGCGAAAGCGGGCTACACTTCGAGTCGGTGAATCGCCTTGGCCGCGACGCAATTCACCGGGAGAAACGGCAAGCCCCCGACAAACGCGCTCAAAGTCAGTGACTGAGAGATCTTCTCTGGCTTCCTTATCTTCCAGCCAGTCAGGCGCTACGCCACACCACTGGGCGGCTTCCTGCAGACTGGCCCCGAAAGCTTTCCTTCGTTCACGCAACAAATGGCCTACAGAATTCATCTGAAGCACCTCAAGCGATCTCCCGAGCATATAGTATGCTTTTCCCTGATCACGGCCCTCGTTGTCAAGCGAACGGTTTCCTGAATCCTTGATCCGACGTCTTCATTCGCTTCGTTTCATGTGTCTTGACGCCGAGTGAGATCTCCGCCTCGCGGAACAGCAGACCGGTTCTCTGCCGTCCATTCCCAGACCAGCAACGCCCATACCGGGACATATTGCAACCAGACCACGTAGTTGTAGAAGAATTCCACATGACCCCGGATCGCGAAATAGTACGATAGATTAAAGATCGGTAACAGTGCGCTTAGAACCAGGAGAGAGAGTCTCGGCCGGATGACGAGAAAGGGGATTACCCACACGTAATACCAGGGGAACTGCGTCGGGCTGAGCAGGAACAGGGCGGCAACACTGAGCAGGCAGTGCTCCCAGAGGTCAGTGGCGCTCGATGCTCCTTTCCGGATCAGAAGCAATAGCCAGGCCGCAAGGGCTGCGCAGACCAGCGCGCGGGAGACGAGAGCGGCCCATCCGGGATCGATGGAAGCGACCGTCAGAAGAGACTTCACGATCCATGAGAGCGTCATGAAGAGGGCGTCATTCCTCTCCCAGCTTGTGCCATATGCCCTGAAGCCGGATTCCGGGTCGAAGCTCGTGAAAAGGATCGGCCAGGAGAGCGCTCCGAACACCAGCGCGAACAGAGCGGCCGCCGATGCCAGATTCGGCACGTTGCGCCGGAGCCGGGCAAGGAGGTGCGGCAGCGCCACGACCGGCCACAGCTTCGTTGCTGCCCCGACCGCCAGCATAGCCGCGCCGGAAAAAGGCCGGTCGCGGACTGCCAACAGGAGTGCCGCCAAGGTAAAAGGTAGGGAAATCACGTCCATGTGGCCTGAGTTGAAGATTTCTTTCACTACCAGGGGATTCCACCAGTACACGACGACGAGAAGGGGAGGGAGCTTCAGCTCTCTGAGGGCCGCGAAGAGCATCACGAGCACGGCAGCGTCGAACAATGCGAGCACGAGGCGCCATGACAGAATGCTCCACGGTCCGAGGAGATAGGTCGCGGCGAAGACAACCTGTGCCGCGGGCGGATAGATCGTGCGAACGGAGGGATAATTGATGCACTCGATCACCTCGCCCGATTCCCGCGCCAGCCGTCTCAGGAGCGGCGGGACTGCATCGGGTGTATCGATCACCTGTTGCGGAGCGTAACGGTATGGGTTGATTCCATTCACAGTGACGGCTCCGTCCCAGAGATACCGAAAGTAATCGTCTTCCAACATCGGCGTGGAAAAGAGCATGGTCGCCCGAAGGATGATGCCTACAACGACTGCTGCTAAGAGGGCCGCACGGCTCGCGGCGGCTCTCCTCCCCCAGTGGACCGCGGCGAGCCACACCGCTCCGGCGAGAAGCTCCAGAGCGACGAGAGCGACAATGGGCTTGTTTTCCAAAGTGTTGTGCGAGCCGAACTCGGTCGAGAGAATTGCCAGGGCCAGGTGAATGAGGATGAGCGCGGCAGCCGCTGCCACCATCAAGGGGAAGGCGCGCGGAAGTGAAGGAGGCGACGAAGGCATCATGCCAATACGCTTTCCAACACGTATAGAATTTGCCAAGTTATCTGACTCTGTCACGGGGTCGGCCGGGCCCCGCATCATCAAGCCGCAGCGGGGGCTGTTTCCCTTTGTGCCAGGGAATAAGACACGAGAGCCACGAGGTAGCAGAAGGCCCCTACCCAGAATCCCGCAGATATACCGTAGAAGAGCACGATGCCGAACGCAAGCACCGACCCGCATACCGAAGTGGCTCCGTTGATTCCCCAGAGCCATGGCGTCAGATCCGGGACCTTGCCTGAGGCCAGACGCATCCCCAAGGGAAAAGCCATCCCCATGAAGATGCCGATGGGAAACAGCATTGCCACTGTGGCAGCGATGCGAACCGCATTTTGCGAGCTCCGGAGCGCATCCACCACATAAGGAGTCACGAACCCAAAGAGAATCAGGAAGACCGCAGCCAGGATCAGTGGAATGAGAGCCACCGTTCTTGCGCCGTGTCTCTGGAAAACCTGGGAAAGATAACTGCCGATTCCACTGGAAAGCAGCAATGAAAAGAGAACCACCGACAGTCCGTACACCGGGTGTCCGAGAAAAATGTTGAGCCGCTGCATCTGGGAAATCTCGATCAGCATGAAGCCGAGCCCGATGGCGCCGAAATAGAGAAAGAACGGCAAGGTCCCCTTGAGCTGAACTTCCCCTTTGCGCGACAGGAGAGGCACGACGACGCAGAGGAGCGTCAACAGGATCACCGTGGCCACGAGACTCCCCAGGATAAAGACGGCCTTCAGGTTGTTCCTCGTCCCGCCGTGTTCCCATGCCTGGGCATTGAAGATGTCCCGAAGCCGCAGCAGGTTGTAGAAGAATGGCTTGTCGTCGGTCGGTGGGCTGATGTTCACGAAAGAGAAAACCGGATCGCGGCGATTGTATCCCTCTTTGGACGCGATAATCGCAAAATTCGGATCAACAGCCGATTTCGGCGAAAGCGCCACTTCGAATTTCATCCTCTTGCATACGTCTTCGATCGTCCGGATTTCCTCATCGGTAAACGGGGCTCTGTTCACGAGGATCGTGGCGTTCGGAACCGCATCGTCTCCGGTCCCGAATCCCCGTTCCGGAAGGAGCCGCGCCACGATGATGTGTTTGCGCGGGTCCTTCACCCCCATTTCCAGCAATGCTTCCCTGGCCAGCGAGGTGAGCCGATACATTTCGTACGGATGGTCCGGCCAGTGGATCCTCGTAATCGTCAGCACGCCGTTGGGTTTGAGACGGCCCAGCAAGGTTTTCCACGACTCCACCGTATAAACAGCGTTCTCCGAGAGCACGAAGGCTCCGCCGAGCGTTGCCGTCGGCCGTTCAATGTTACGACCCTGGATAATGTCGAACTGCTCCTCTTGACGACCGATGTAGCTGCGAGCCTCGTCGTGCACGAACTTCACGTTGGGATACCGGTCAAGGTGTCCGGTGAAATTACCGACGACGCGATTCACGAAATCGATGATATTGGAATTCAGGTCTACGCCGACAACCGATTTCTGACCGAAGACCAGCGCGGACAGCACATCCGTGCCTCCGCCCACGCCGATGCAGATTACGCTCGCGTCAGGACGGATGTAATGGGCCAGGTTCGCGATCTCCCACTTCAGGTGCTCCATCGTGGAAAGGTCGCCGTCAAAGCGCTGCACGTGGGTGCCCGAATTGTTGTCGATCTTGACGAAAATCCGTTCGATTTTGCGGTCCCGCGGATAGGCGGTGCTCAGTCCCCAGCCCGCAACAGGCTCCGGCACGCGCGGGTCGCCGACAACCTTGATCCGGGAAAAGGAATTCCACTTTTCATACAGCCCGTGCGGCTCCAGCATGTTCATCATCCACGTCACGCGAAGGAAGGGCCTCTGTTGGGCTGCCAGGATGGCATTGGAAAGTCCGAAGACGAGCACAAAGACGTTCCAGGCAAACACGGCTTTCGTCAGTCCACGCGAAAGAGCGTTCTCCACAAAGAGCACCGAGCCTACGCTTGCAATCAGTGACGCCATCACCACCGCGGACGGCCCATCGGTGACCTGGAGGAAGAAGATGGTCACGATGCACCCGAAGGCTGCGCCCGCGAGGTCGGCTGCATACAGTTTTCCCACCTGAGCCGGAAACCTCGTCAGGATAAGGCAGATGCAGACTCCACCCATGATGAAGGGGATCGATATCACCACGTAAATCAGGCCCATGGTGAACGCGGCCTGAAACGTCATGTGCGGAATGGTGGGAATCGAAAGATAAACGAGGAAACTCACCAACATCGAGGCAGAAAAGAGGAGCGCACTGAAAGCCAAATGGTAGTTCGTGCGTTCTCGCACAAAAATCCTGGGCATGAGATAGACCACCAACGCGCCGACCGTGATGCCGAACATTGCCACGGAAATGGCCACAAAGCCGAAATGGTAGAGCATTGTCACCGTGAAAATACGGGTGAGGAGAATTTCGAACATCAGCATGGAGAGGGAGACGAGAAACGTTCCCATGTACGTGGTTCGACTGGCACTCAATTCCATCCGGGTATGTCAACCTTTCTCTTTGGAAATTCTTCGGCCTATAGCGAATGCCCAAAATATTGTCGGGTAGTAACAGTTCACCGCGGGATTGTGTGAGTCCTCACCCCCACACTTGGGGAAGGGGTCAGGGGATGGGGATTCTCCCCAACCTCCTCGCTGTCGGGCCTTGTTATCCTTCCCGGTGAACGCTTGCGTCCGTCAAGTAATGCAGCCGTCGTCAAATGCGGACACACGGCTGCGGCCTGCCGCAGGGGGTGAAGACCATCTGCCACACCTGAATGTACCGCGACCGGAATGCGGCCGCACAGGCGAGGAGATAGTATTCCCACATGCGTTTGAATCGCGGACCGTACCGGGACTCCAGTTGCCCCCACGACCGCTGGAAATTCTCGTTCCAGGCCATGAGCGTCCTGTCATAGTGAGGCGCAAGATTGTGAAGGTCCTCCATGACAAAGATCTTTTCAACGGCCTCTCCGATCTGGGCGACGCTGGGGAGCATGCTATTCGGGAATATGTATTTCCCGATCCACGGGTCGGTTCCGATCACCGACTCATTGCCCCCAATGGTGTGCAGCAGAAAGATTCCGCCTTCCTTAAGATGGTCGCGGACTACTTCCATGAAGGTACGATAGTTTTTCGAGCCTACGTGCTCGAACATGCCCACGGAGACGATCTTGTCGAAGCGACCTGCGATGTCCCGGTAGTCGCAACGAATTATTCGGACCGGAAGCCCCGCGCAGAATTGCCGGGCATAGCCGATCTGCTCATCGGAGATGTTGACGCCGGTCACCTCGCACCCGTGCCGTTCCGCCACGTATTTTGCCAGTCCTCCCCATCCGGAGCCTATGTCGAGCACGTGGTCAGCCGCCGTGAGATCGAGTTTCCTGCCAATGAGGTCGAGTTTGTTGAGCTGGGCCTCTTCAAGATCGCTCGTTCCGTTGAAGTACGCGCAACTGTACTGACGGTACGGGTCAAGGAATGAGAAGAACAGGTCGTTACCCAGTTCGTAGTGCCTCTCCGCCACCACTCGCGAGCGACTCTTTGTTTGGAGATTGAACAGAAAAGCCCGCCCGAACGGTATGAGGAATTTTGCGCTCGGCCGGACCTTTTGATCAAGTCTGCCGCTGAGAATCCTGAAGATGAATTGATCCACCCGCGGACAATCCCACCAGCCGTCCATGTAGGATTCTCCGAGTCCCAATTTCTGGTCCCGAAGGACTCGAGCGTAGAACCGGTCGTCGTTGACTCGGATGTCCCACGGGTTTGGACCGTCGACGGTCACGCCCACCTGAGAGAATAGATCCTCGATCATGCGTTTCATGGTTCATGGTGCCTCGTTTCAGATATGAGAGTTGGAACCTCCCCGGCGCCCGTATCCTTCCACGATCGTGAGCCACTTGGTCAGGCCCGAGGTGAGGATTTTCGCCGCCCGCTCGCTGTCGAGGCGGTATTTTTCAGGTATGAACGATAGATCCACCACATGGATGCCGCTTTGCTTCCGAATGAAGGGGCAGGCCTCGATCTCGCCGGGGCCCAATTGCGAGAGGTAATGATAAACCCGGTTCAAAAGCGCTTTCATGCCCTTGAGCTTGATTCCTTCCGCTGCATAGTTGTTGGCGAAAAGGGTCAGCCCTTCGACCGACGAGCCCGCGGAAAATCCCTCGAGGGACACGCCCTGCCGTATCAGGAAGAAAAAGGGCGCGAGCATGGTCAAATGCACAGGGGTAGTGTAGTCGGACTGGATCGTTTTGTCTATTTCTTCGAGAACCGCGGCGAGATCGTCCTGGACCGGGTCGAAATCCCAGATGCGGGTGCGCACTTCCAGCACGGGAAATTTTTTGAGAATCGCCTCGCGGACCGGCGGCGGGGCCAGCAGGATTGAGCCGGTATCAACCCAGAACGAGTCCTTGATCTGTTGGAGCTCCAGCTCCCTCAAATCTTTCACGTACAAGATGCTGAAACTGGGCTGCAAGGCTCGTCCGTCCGCTGCCAGGGTTTCCGCCACCGATTCCGCGTGGTGTATGAGAACCGTCTCGACGTCTTCCAGGTCGTCGTCATACATGAACGCTACGTCGGCAGCCTGGACAATGTGGTCCACCGCGATGATTTGCAGTGTTTGCCGATCGTAGTCGAGCGGCTCGTGATCTCCCCGCCAGTCCTCATACGCAAGGATCTGCAATTCCCGTTTCAGCGCGTCCGATAGCCTCTCGACTCCTTCCTCGCCGTAGAGATTCTCCTTCGGGATGATGACGGTGCGGCACCCCGCGTCGTACGCGGTTTCCAGTTTGATGTCGAGAGAACCGATCGCAGTGATCCGGCCCTGCGTGTCGATCTCGCCGGTCATGGCCACATCGCGCCGAATTTTGCGCCCGGAAAGAGCCGAAGCCAGCGCCAGCGCGATGGCTCCTCCCGCGGAGGGCCCGTCCTTTGGGGTGGACGCTCCCATGAAGTGCAGGTGAATGGGCGTTCCGGCCTGCTCCGGCTGTATGCCCAGCGGACCCGCGCAGTAGAGGATCGCGGTGGTGGCCACCTTGCGGCTCTCGTCCATGATTTTCTGAATGTTTCCCGTGGCGTGGACCATGCTGAGAAACCCGTGAGCCGTATCCTTCTTGCCGCCGATGGAAACCACCGTTGCCTGGACCGGGAGAAGCGTGCCGATACCGAGCTCCACGTTGACTCCCAGGGCCATCATTTCCCCGACACGGTCGGTTTCGTTGATCTGCCGAGGGGCCCGAGGCGCCTCGAGGTACTCTTCAATCTTTTCCCGTGTTATCGCGATTGCCTGCTCTTCGCCGACGAGAATCTCCTTGCGGAAGATCCGCAAGAAGAGCGTGCGGACGAGACGCTCCAGCTCGCGCACTCCAGCTTCGTGAGTGAAGTTCTTGATGAGGTATTTCAGGAGATCCTCTTCCTCCTCAGGATCGAAGAAGATCTCGTTCTCACTGATCTGGTACTGTTGCCGAACCCGCTCGATGAGATGTTGCCGGGCAATGGCTATCTTCTCTTCAACGCTGTACCGGTCGAGGAACACCACTTCGCAGCGGTTGATGACCGGTGGCGGAACGGTCTCCAGAGTGTTCGCGGTCAGCACGAAATGGCAATTCGAAAGGTCTACGTCCACGGTGGTTTCCGTGTATTTGTCGTGGAAGAGATGATTCTGTTCCGGGTCGAGGATTTCCAGCAGGGTGGCGATGGCGAACTTCTCGGTTTTATCAGCTTCGTCCATGATGAACATGCCGTTCATGATCCCCATCTTGATGATTCCCTGAACGATCGCGCCGGGCTTTGATCCTTCATAGGTGAATCCATGACCCCGCAGGTCCGCTTCGTCACGCATTCCGCCGAGAGAAAGCTTGTGGTACGGAATTCCCAGATTCCGGGCGATGGAAATTGCGAACGACGTCTTGCCTACCCCGGGCGGTCCCACGAAGAGGAATGCACTGCCGTTCTTCCGCCATGACGCCGAATCTCCGGGGCGGAAGGACCGATACCGCCAGATCAGGTTCGTAAAGAAGTCGCACACGGTATCCTTGGGTTTCCTGAGTCCGTAATGGGTCCGGTCGAGACCTTGTTCGAATTCTTGAGGCGACACGGCAATGGGCTGGATCTTATTCCAAGGCACGGCCAGCAGCGTTTCGATGAGCTCGCTGAACTTGGCGCCGCTGTGGCCCACCGCGTTAAGTTTGTTCTTCTCGATGACTTCGAGAACCTGAACGGGAAACGCAGGATCGTTGCGCACCTCGTCAATGCGGTCTTTGAGGCTCTTCTGCCCGGACGCTACCGGTTTTGGCGCGGGCTTGGGAGGGGAAGGAGCCGCAGGGGCGCCGGGGAAGAGACCGCGTGTTTCTTCCATGAAGTGATTGAGGCCACGCCTGAAGAGCTCGAAAATCTGTGCATTGCTCTTCCCGTCCACGGTCGCTTCCGGGAGACCGAGCTCCTGAAACAGGTACACGAGACCCCAGCGATCCCTGAACAGGTCGAAGACCTCTCTCGTGTGGGCTTCACCCTGTTTGAGCAGCACATGGAAGAGCCCGACCAGTTCCTCGAGAAATGCGGTCCTCCGCAGCAAGGAGAACGAGGTGTCCCGGCTGCTGCGGTAACAATCGCCGAGAACCCTGCCTTGAATCTCCGTGTCGAGCTCGGGAAAGACCTCGGCGAGGAATGCCTCGGGGAAATCGTCCACCGCCGCGACGAAGCTGTTGAGCATCCCCACGATGCCGCTGTCGTAGGGGGTCCCTTTTTCAGCGTCATCGAAGAGCGCCAGAAAGGGCCGGCCCTGAAGTCCGTTCATCTCGTCCGCGAGCGCTTTTCGCAGATCGCGGTAAAAGGTGGGGTCAGCATCCCGGCGTTCCAGGGCAAAGGCCACGTCGGATCGGACGATCTCACGCTCGGTATGAGCCGGGTAGAGAATGTGCTCCACCTGGTGGCGCAGCATGAATTCCGAGAAGGCGAGCACTTTGCGCTCTTCCGTTGTGCCTGCACCGAGGCGGGATTCTGGGCGGGTCGGTAAGACGAAGGCGAGATAATCGAAGACCCGTTCGTGGATGCGGATTCTCCACGCTGCCTCCTTTCGGCTGAGAAGGCTGACGATGCGGATGCGCCCGGCCTCGTCCTCGAACCGTTCGATGGCGAGGTTCTCGGCTGCCTGAGCCACGGCGATGGGGTCGGTCCCCTTGGTTTTCTTGAAGTGCGGCATGATGCGGCGGACCGCGATGGCCTTGAGGATCTGCACCACTCGAGCCACGTCCTCTTCCTCGGGTAAAGGCAGTCCTTCAAGCATTCGGCGGTCGAACTCAACGGGAAACATGGCCCCTCCTGTCAGGCGAGCATCCTGATCATCTAGTGATGCGGGTACGGAGTGAGACAAGTCAATCCTAAAAACGGTAATCGCACGAGATTTTGTGTCCGCCGCTCAGATTTTGTCAGGAAGAGAGCCTGATTGACGCGGTTTAGGGATAATGGTACGCTGATCGGAGGACCGGGACTGAGGATGAAAGAAATAGGCAATCGTTCACCAGGAAACAAGTCCTGTGTTCCGCGCGGGATCACCACAGAGAACGCGGAGGTCGCAGAGGAAATCTTCCTTTCAACCTGTATTGATCGATTCTCGAAAGCACGTCATTGCGAGGAGCCCCGCGACGAAGCAATCTCTGCATTTCGGCAATCAACCCAATGAGATTGCTTCGCTTCGCTCGCAATGACAATGTCTTTCGGCGCTTCCTGGGTCGATCGACCCAGAATCGCTCAGATCAGGTTTCAAATCTCCGCGACCTTTCGTCTCGTGTCGCGACGAACGGCAGGCACAAACTCTCTTGGAGGAGGCGATGAAATGCGTATTCACTTGCTGAGTCTTCTGGCGGCGGTCCTTGTGGTTGCGGCACTGGCGGGCTGCATTCCACGAGGGGAAGCGGTCGAGATCAAATCGTTCCCCCTGGACAGTGCAGACGAGATCGGGGCGCTCCAAGGCGTCACCTTTGACAAAGACGTCTCGGCCGACGGAAAAGGTTCATGGAAGATTGTCACAGACAAGCCCACGGTTGTGACAATAGCCGAGACCGGTGACATTGACGTGGAGGACGCGCGGATCATCTATCGCGCCAAGGTGCGCACCAAGGATTTCGACGGCCAGGTATTCATCGAGATGTGGTGCAGCTTCGCGGGCAAGGGCGAGTTTTTTTCCAAAGGGCTCCAGAGTGTCCTGTCCGGCACGACCGACTGGACCACGATGGAAACGCCGTTCTTCCTGAAAAAGGGCGAGAATCCGGACAATGTTCGGTTGAACCTCGTGCTGAACGGGAAAGGAACCGCGTGGATCGACGATGTGAAGGTGCTGAAGGGGGCGTTGTAGGGGCTAGGTCTGGAGAATCTCAGAGTTCCGTTGCAGGGAATTGCCCAAATGGGGCGCTGGCCGGGACCGCAAAGGCCGCAGTTCGACTGTCTCGAGAATCTGTGGACCGGGTTGAGTTCCACTCAGGCCTCGTGTATCCGTGAGCGCTTCGCGCGTGCGCAAGAGAGCTGAAGCGCGCCACGGTTTGTGGTTGACAGGCGCACAAGTACAAGATTATCCTGCCCATCACGGGATACTGAGTTCTCTCGTGATATTGCCGAACTCTTCGGGCCGTTCGGAATCGCGTGAAGCTTGCGGCCGCCACGCGGGCGGTCCGGTGACAGGAGCGATAGCACGCACGGTTGCCGATCCCGGGGCAACCCCGGAATCTTGGCAGATACCACGCCAAGAGCTGTCTGCGAACTTCGTGTGCTTTGCGGCAATGTCGTGAAAGCACTCAACCGAAAATCACAGTGGATCGTCGCCCTGAGGCCTGAACCCGACGCGGCGCTTCCGATGAAAATCATCGGAATTGAAGGCAGCTAGGAGCCTGTCGCAGAACGCTTTACATTTTTGCGAGGGGGCGGTATAGGGCCTGTTCATGACAGACCAACGATTCAAACCCTACGAGCCGGATAAGCCGTTGTTGCTTCCGCCCGACATC
>Ga0172371_10009749_pt1 | contig 13133 bp, 7 predicted proteins | sample Lak12m_FD_114543 | JGI IMG/M metagenome (GOLD analysis project Ga0172371, IMG submission 114543) | Freshwater microbial communities from Kabuno Bay, South-Kivu, Congo - kab_022012_12m | ecosystem: Environmental > Aquatic > Freshwater > Lake | place: Democratic Republic of the Congo: South-Kivu... | reverse complement strand
GCGCGGACGTCTGCGAGCAGTGCCCCGACCTGAGCGGCTGTGCTGTGCCGTGTGAGCCCGCATGCGAGGAAGGCTTCGTGTGCGTGGATGGCGAGTGCGTGGACCAGGGCGACGCGTGCCTCGGCCCCGGCACCCCGATCGGGAAGTGCGGCGAGATCGGCGACGTCGGCTGCTGCGACGAGAGCGGCAAGCTGTACTACTGCATGCAGGACGCGCTGTATTGCATCGACTGCGGGTCCAACGCTCCGGAGTGCGGATGGTCGCCCGACAACGGTTGGTACGATTGCGGCACCGACGGCGTGGCGGACCCGTCCGGCGACAATCCGAAGGATTGTTCGGGCGCGTGTGCGGCGGACTGTACCGGTAAGGTCTGCGGTGACGACGGCTGCGGCGGACTTTGCGGCGAATGCGCAGAGGGCGAGGTGTGTGTCGAAGGGGCGTGCAAGCTGCCTTGCGACAACGCTTGCGCCGAGGGCGACAAGGGATGCGGGGCGGACGGCACGCCCTGGACCTGCGCCCCGGGCGAGCAGGGATGCCTCGTGCAGCAGCCTGGTGCGGCATGCGCCGAGGGCCAGGTGTGCGACGCGGGCGTCTGCGCTGATGAGGTGCCTGCTGAGGACGTCACCGAGGACAAGGACGTGATCGAGAGCGACGATACGGCAGGCGGCGACACCGGCACCGGCGGCGACACCGGCACCGGCGGCGAAGGCGGCGGCGGCGGCGGTGGGTGCTCCACGTCCGCTACGGGTGCGGGTGCGCTGGCTCTGCTCCTGCTCCTCATGGCCCTGGTGGCAGTCCCGATGACGGTTCGCAAGTAGCCCATCTGCAACTCGTAGTATTCTGTAAGTTTTTCCCAATTTTTGTTGATTTTCCTACCGCGTCCCATTATCTTATCTACCGCTTGGGAGGGCCGGATACGGGCCGTCCTGCTGTGGTTGAGTTTCGGGAGGGAGTGCGATGGACGGTTTCAACGGAGTCAAGGTTTTCTCCGCGACTAAGGCACGTGAAAGAGAGGAGCTTGGCGAAGAAATTACACAGTGGATCCGGTCCAACCCCCAGATCCAGATCTTGGAGAAGGTAGTCACCCAGAGCTCCGATCGGGAGTTCCACTGCCTGACGATAACGTTGTTCTACCGGGAGTGATACGGGGAAGCGTTCCGAGCGTTCAGTCGCCGACGGTTACCTCGGTCGAAGTCGCGGGAGCAAAGGTCGCCCGGCTTGCAAAGTGCGGGATGCTCTTGTCGTCGAACAGCACCTTCACCTGCATGGTCCACTTCTTGTTGTTCAGCGCCGCGACCAGGATACGGGCGTTCGTTCGGCCCACTGGATTGCCGTCCAGGAATACGTCTCCCGGGGCCTTGGATGCCACCCTCAAGATTGCAGGCTTCAGCCCGATTTCCACCCTGAATCGCGGGGACTCGGCGCCCTTGCGTACGACTATCGTCTTCTCCGAATCGACGCACACCGGGCAAGCGGGGTAGCTCAGACGGACCACGTGCGGACCGCATGAAAGCGGAAGCCCAACGACTTTCCCTGTTCCAACCTTCTGGCCATCGACGAAGATGTCCGCCAGGCCGACGTTCGCAGTAATCTCGACCGGGACCAGCGATGCCGCGGCGGCCACCTCGCTCTTGCCGCTCCCATCCGTCTTGCCGGCCTCCGCATTCCCGTCGGGCTCCTTCCCTGTACCTTGAGCCCCCGCGTCCTGTTTGCCGGACTCCTGCTTGCCGGACTCCTGCTTGCCCGCGTCCTGCTTCCCAATGTCCTGCCTGCCTGCGTCCTGTTTGCCGGAGTCCTGCTTCCCGTCGCCGTGTTTGGCAGTACCCTGGTTGCTTCCGTTCTGTTTCCCGGCTACCTGCTTCCCTGGCTCCTGTTCTCCGCCGTTTGTGTCCCCGTCGTGCTCATTGCCGCCATGTTGAGCTGCCACCCCATTCATGCCGGGATCGAGCTTCACTTCGGGGTCGCCAAAGAGCCTGATCCGCTCGGAGGCGCCGACGCCGTTCTCGGGAGAAGTTGCCGCGGCGTAGAGATCACTCAGATCCAGCCGCGGCCACCGGACCTTCATCCAGGACCGGCTTCCCGTCGAATTCTTCGAGCTCGCTCCTTGATTCGCTGAGCCGTGCGCGACAGTGCCTTGCGCACCTGCGGACGCCTCGTCCCCGCCACCAGGGGAAACGGGGGCGGACCTGGTAGCGCCTTGCGCTCCTTCGGACGGCACTGCCAAATCCGGTGCGGCCGGCCCCGGGGACGCAAAGCCATGGGTGCCGGCTCCACCAGGGACAGGCTCATCGGTCTGCTCCTGGCTCGTGGCGCCAAGAAACCCCGGCGGGCTGGTGATGAAATAGGCCCCCGTTGCCATAACCGCTGCCGCGGCAAGGCCGGGCAGGCCGTACCTGACCAGCCCCCGGCGCAGCTCTATCCGCCGCTGGAGCCGCTGGATTTCCTCGAAGACGTCCTCCCTGTCCGGGTCGAGAGCCAGAGCGCGGTCGAAGGAGCGAAGCGCGGTAGCTATCTTCCGGGTCTTCACCAGGCTGCGCCCCTTCTCCACGAGCCTCGTGACGATTTCGCCCGCGGCCCTGCGTTCGTACTCGTCGGGGTCGGCAAAGTAGCGGGCGACCTCCCTGATCGGGTCTTCGAGCCCGAATTGAGAGACGTAGGCCCGCAGCGTCTGCTCCAGCTCCTCGCACGACTGGAAGCGCTCTTCGGGGACCTTGCGCAGGCAGCGGTCTATGATCTGAGAGATCTCTTCGCCCACCGCCGGTCTGGCTTGGACGGCGGGCGTGTAGCGGACGTCGAGGATGTTCCGGAATAGCGCGTGGGCGGATGAAGCCTGGAATGGAAGCTCGCCGACTGCGAGCGTGTAGAAGACCGTCCCAAGCGAGAAGATGTCCGCCCTGTTATCCAGCTTCCGCCCTTCAATGTGCTCAGGGGACATGTGCGCAGGCGACCCGATCATCGTGCCCGTGACCGTCATGTGTTGCAGATCCTTGATCTGGGCGATGCCGAAGTCCATCAGCTTCAGGACTCCGTCTGGTCCAATCATCACGTTCTCCGGCTTCACGTCACGATGTGTGATACCCTGATTGTGTGCGTATGCCAGCGCGGATGCGACCTGCTCCACCATGAGGACCGCTACCTCCGGCAGGATGGCCGGCCGGTCGCCGATGAACTTCTTGAGCGTAATCCCCTCTACGAACTCGGCGACTATGTAGTTGTCCTCGCTGTCGGTTCCCGAGTAGTCGTGTATCCGTACTATGTTCCGGTGGTCCAGGCTCGCAACGACGTGGGCTTCACGCTGGAAGCGCACTTTGTTCTCTTCCTTCCCGGCCAGGTACGGATAGAGGACCTTCACGGCGACCGTGCGTTTCATACGCTCGTCGGTGGCCTTGTACACCACGGCCATTCCGCCGCGCCCCACCTCTCGCACGATACGGTATCGTCCCGCGTAGATTTTGGAGGCTTCTTCCACCGTTTGCCGCCTCGGCCGGTGCACAGATACACGTGCGGAAGACCCGCACCATCCAGTATAGCGCATCCGAGCCCCGGAAAAAAGGTTGACTTGCGCTCGCGGGCAATCTATATAACGACATCCAGGTCTGATCAGTAACTAGGAGCCTGATATGCCTAGCAGAATTCGTAAGCGTAGCGAGACCGGCGGCCTGAGCCAGCCCGACCAGGTGATGAGCGGCCTGAAAACGACGTATTCGTTCCTGGACGAATACAAGTACTACATGGTGGGAGGGTTCCTCGCCATCGTGGTGGTGCTGCTGGTATCGTCGTGGGTGGCGGGGTACCTCGAATCCCGTGAGAGTCAGACGGCGCAGGAGCTGTTCGATGCGCTGAAGAATGCCGACGCTCCGGTGGGAGAGGAGGTCACTGCGCCCCCCGGCGTGACCGTGTTCAAGACGCCGGAGGAGAAGTTCGGGAAGCTGTCCGAGTCGTTGAACGCTTTCCTGTCCGAGCACGATTCGGGGGCGATAGCTGACACTGCCCGGCTCTCACTGGCTGCGGCACAGATGGAGCTTGGGAAGAACGAAGATGCGGTGACACTGCTCTCCGGGCTCCTGGAAGAGTTGGGGGATACCTCCCTGGCTCCAATCGTCCATGAGAACCTCGCCTATGCTCACCTCCGGCTCGGGCAGGTAGACAAGGCTACCGAGCATTTCAAGCAGATGGGCGAGCTGACGACAAATCCATACCTGAAGGCCCGGTCGCTGGTGCACCTGGGCGACTTGGCGAACCCGTTTGCGACGGTAGCCGGCGCTCAGAAGGACAAGGATGGCGCCCGCAAGCTGTACCAGGATGCGCTCGAGCTGCTTCCCGTACCGGAAGAGGAGACGGCTGACCCTGTCGTCACGCTTACCCGGCAGGAGATCCAACTCAGGCTGTCCATGTTGGACCTGGGCTGATGGCTGCTCTCTGCGGCGTGCTGCTTGCAGTGGCCGCGGGGCTCGGCGCCGCGGACCCGGCAGCAACCATTGCCTTCCGGCTGCCGCTGGATCCTCCTGCCATCTTCTCCTATCGGCCGCAACAGTCTGCCGCCCCGGTGGTGACACCCGATGCCAGGCACGTCCTGGTCGGGACCGCATCCGGGCTGCTGTTCCTTGTCACGTCTGACTCCGGTAAGGTGGTTTACGAGCGCGACCTGGGCGGCGGGGTTTCCGCTGCTCCGGTGGTCTCGGGAGACAAGGTATTCGTGGGAACCGAGGAAGGGACGGTCCACATGCTGTCGCTTTGTGACGGCAAGGAGCTGTGGGACCCGGTGCCGTCTTTCAAGGGCGCGGTTCGTTCGAAACCGGTGCTGGTCGGGGAGAAGGCCCTGGTAGTGATCGACGACCGGAGCGTGCTGCATGCCATCGACGTGGGCAGGGGGAAGCTGCTGGGCTCGTTCGACGAGCATTCGTTCACAGAGCGTGGAGCGGCGCCGTTTACCAGGTATGGGTACTCGGCTCCCGGCGTGGATGGCGACGAGATCTTTGCCGGGTTCGAGGACGGGCACGTCGTGCGGGTGTCGGTGTCTGGGGCCGCTTGGGGAGAAGGGGCCGGCAAGGACGACGTTCGTGCTTTCGACGTGGACTGGGACGTTGGCTTGTGCGGGCTGGCGGAGCTGAGGGCCCTCTCCGCCCAACGGCAGGTGTGCCCATCGACGCGCGTCTTCAGCGACGTCGACAGCTCCCCTACCCCCACTCGTCACGGTGTTCTGACGGGATGTCACTGCCGCGGTGCAGTAATGCTCGACCCCGATTCGGGAGCGGTGAAGTTCGAAGTGCCGTTGCCGGGGCCTTCCGCACCGACCCTCGCGACCGATACCGCGTTCATCGCGGGGACCGGCGGTGACGTCGTTGCGATCGATCTGAAGACCGGCAGGACGCGGTGGACGACGAGGGTCAGCATCTCCATGATCTCGACGCCGGTCCTGTTGGGGACGCCCGAGGACATCGGGGGAGCGACCGTGGTCGTTGCTTCCGGGGGCGACCTCTATTTTCTGGAAGCGGCCGCAGGCACCATCCTGCATTCGCTGAGAGCATACGGCGGTTTCAGCGACGCTGGTGCCGCGTCGGGGCGGAGTCTGTTTACGCTCTCGAACGAGGGCGTGTTCTATCGGATCGATTTTCACCGCTAGCTGTTCGAGGAGGTGTTGCCGTGCTGCGCTTCCCTTCCATGTTGAACAGTCTTGCTGCCGCGGGCATCTTGGTCCTGTGCTCTTGCTCAGGAAGCGGGGCTCCCGCCAAGGATGCTGCCGGTGAGCTTCCCCGCGGAGAGGTGAAGCTGCCCGTCGAGGATGTCGGAGATGCTTTGTCGGAGGATGCGGCGGGCCGCGTTCCACCGGAATGCGCAGTGGATACGGATTGTGCTGTTCCCGGCGACGTTTGTGATTGCACCGGTTCCTGCGTTGTGCCGGGGCTTGGACCGTGCACGGAGGACAAGAACTGCGGCGGCGGCAAGTACTGCGACGCGTGCTCGAAGCAGTGTTTCGCGAAGAAGATTCTGTGTGAGCCGTGCCGTAGCGAGCACCTGTGCAACCCGATCACAGGGGACTGTATCCCGAGCGGCAACCAGTGCGACGTCGATGGCTCACGCTGCCTGGACTTCGTGTCCGGGGGCAGTTACTGCGGTCGTGCGTGCCTGGGCGATGCGGGCTGTCCGGGCGGGTACGGCTGCCTGGACCTCAGCGCAATCGGCATTGACGTCATGCAGTGCGTGCCCAAGAGCGGCTCGTGCGAGAAGGTCAAGGAGTGCGAGAAGGACACCGACTGCGAGTTCAAGGAGATCTGCAACGCTTCGTTCAACTGCGTGCCCGGATGCCAACAGGACACGGAGTGCCCGCAGGGGAAGGTCTGCTCCGCATTCAGGTGTAAGGACGCATGTGACCCGGTGAACCATCCGTGCGACGAAGGGCAGGAATGCGATCCGGCCGGGCACTGCAAGATTCCCGGCGGGTGTGTTGATGCTTTCGACTGTCCCGACCCGGAGACGTTCTGCGACCCGGACGCTCACCTGTGCATGCCCGGCTGTCTCGAAACCTTCGACTGCAAAAGTGCGGGCAAGGAGTGCGAGAGTGGAGTCTGTGTACAGGCCGGCTGCCCGTCCACGGATTGGTGCTCGTTCGGGGAAGTGTGCGACATGGAGTCTGCGGAGTGCATCGTCCCGCCCGAGCCGTTCTGCAAACCCGGTTGCCAGAAGGACGAAGAGTGCGGCCCGGAACCCTCCAAGTGTCTTGAGATCCAGGATGAGGAGGGGACCAGCAAAGGTACGTTCTGCTTCCCGAAATGCTACGACGACCCGGAGAATCCTTGCCCGATGGGCTACCAGTGCATGGAGCTCACCGATCAGGACGGCGCTTCCATGGGCAAGGTCTGCGCCCGTGCGTGTGACAATCCCCCAGTGACCTTCGAGTAACGACCATGTGCTACAACACCAGATCTGTTGTTCCTATGTTCGCCGCATGTTGTCTCGCTGCGTTCGTTTCCCATCGAGCAGCGGCACAGCAAGGACCGGGCCCAGAGTCGAGCGAGGACCTCCTCAAGACTGACGAGTTCCTGTTCCCGGAGCCGGGCGCAACAGAGCGCAACGTGGCCGTCCTGGCCAAGATGATAGAGGGGAGCGAGGAGCCGCGGGCGGACCTTCGTGGGCTGTACGGAATCCAACTTCTCGCCGGGCAGAATTTCGCGGCAGCAAGGCAGCATTGCTCCGAGGCACTCTCGCTGGGTCCCCTTTTCGAGCCGACCTACTGCATGGCCTTGCTGCACTTCCGCGAGGGGCGGTTCGACGATGCAGACACCATGGCGCGCAAAGCGATCGCCCTGCGTCCCGCGTCGGTGGCGCCGTACGTCCTGTTGGCCAACGTGCGGCTCGCACTCAAGGACCGTGACGGGATGGTGCACGCTATCGAGCTGGGGCAGAAGGCGGTCCCTGATCGGGCCGCGTTCTGGGAGTGGGAGTTGGCGAAGATGCTGGAGGCTATGGGGGATCTTGACGGCGCGCTGCAGTGTGCCGGCGTACTGGCAAGAATCTCCGCCGACGACCCCAGGGTCTTCACGCAAGCCGGTGATTGGCTCAAGAAGCAGGGACGTAGCCAGGAGGCGCTGCACATGTACAGGGCAGCCCTTTCGAAAGCGTCATGGTATGAGCCTGCTACCCTCTCGCTGCTCGAGACGCTTCGCAGTGAGGCCGCATGGATGGAGCTACGTTCCGCTGCGGAAGGTGTGCAGGACAATCCGCAGCTCGTCCAGCTCCACGGGACCGCTGCCGCATACGAGGGGCAGGCAAGAGAGAACCTGCTTCGCGGGGAATGGGAGAGCCTTCAGGCCAGGCACGGCGTGCGGTTCGACGACATCTCCACGCTCGACCAGATTGAACCTGCCTTGGCTACCGACGTGCTGCTGGAAGCGGCGCACGAGGCACTCAGGTTCTCCTTTCCTTCCGCAGCGATGCCGCTGCTGCGAAAAGCCCGTCAGCTTTCCCCGGTTGAGCCGCGCGTAGCAGAGGCGACGGGCGAGACGATGCTTGCCCTGGGAGACGTCGACTCAGCGTACCCGCTGATCGAGGAGGCTGCCCAGGCTCTGCCGAACGCTCACCAGTTCCTGCTGTTGGCCAGGGCCGATGCAGGCAGGGGGAGGTCCCAGCAGTGCATGGAGCACACGGCGAAAGCGTTGGAGTTCGCTCCCGACTCCGTGGACGTGCTGCTGGTCAGGGCCCGCTGCGCACGAGAGACCAGGGACGCCGCAGCCGAAAAGGGCGCTCTGGACCAGGCGCTCAGGACGAGCCCGGACGACGTGTCCGTCCTGCACGAGGTCGCGGAATACCACATGCACCAGCAGGGCGGAGGCAAAGACGCTTCGTCAGCGCTGAAGCGGATCTTCGCTTCCGAGCCCTACGACTTCCGGGTTTGCTTGAAGTTCCTCGTGATCGACGAGGGGCTGAAGGAGCTCGACTATGCCATGTCGGGATATCCCGCGTGCATCTCCGCCATCCCCCCCGCCGACGCCAGGGGACGGGCCGATGCATACTCCAAGCTGGCAGCGCTGGTAGGCCGGACCAAGAACCGCAGCGCCGCCGTGGCAGCCCTGGGACGCGTTTGCAGAATCGGCATGCGGCAAGCCTGCGACGACCTCACGAGACTGACGTCGAGCACCGGGAAGCGAGCGGAAGCTCTGAAGGCCGAACCATACGTCGCACCTCGCCGCGGACGGGGGGTCTCCGGCGAGCTCGAACGGCTGGGAGACGCCGGCCGCGATTTCCTCGTCCTGGCTCTCGAAGCACCGGGTTTCGAGTCGCTGACCAAGGACGAGAGGATACTCCTGTACTACCTCTCTCGCGCCGCAATTGCGGGTGACAACCTCCTCTATGTCCAGAACCACCGCCACGCGCTCCTGTTGCGGAAGTTGTTCGAAACGCTGTTCGACCATCGCAGCTTGTTGTCCAAAGAGGATTCCGCCGCGGTGCACGACTTCCTGAAATACGTATGGCTGAACCATGGGAACTACGATCACCGTACCGGCCGGAAGATCCTTCCGCGGCTCCTCACCCGGGAGGGCCTGGAGCGATCGATGCGTGTCCTCGATGAGCGGGGCGTAGCGTTTTCCTTCATCCCCGGGGAAGGCCTCGAAGAGAAGATCGCGTACCTCGACGCAACTCTGTTCGACCCCGATTTCGAGCCCAGGCTGACCGTGACGGAAGAGGGCAGGGACGCCGTGCTCGAAAGCGCCGTGAACCTGTACGATCCCGGGATCTCGACCGACATGATCGACGGGCTGGAGCCCGCTGACCGGAACGCGCTCAACGTGCGCTTCGCCCTCCAGGGGGGCAAGGTCGTTGTGCAGCGGTTCAAGGCGGGCGAGGTCGGAAGCGAGTACATGGAAAGGATCATACACTTCCTGAAGCTCGCCCTACCCTACGCACAGGAAGGGCCGCAGCGCCTGAGCATCGAAGAGCTGATTCGCTACTACGAGACCGGCGACGAGCAGTGGTTCCGGCAGCATAGCATCAACTGGCTCAAAACCCACGCCCGCATCGACTACGTCAACGGGTTCGTAGAGCAGCTCAAGGACCCAAGAGGTGTCATCGGGAATTTCGAGGGCATGGCTGCGTTCGTTGCGGATGCGAAGCAGGTGGATGCATTGGCTGACGCCGCCGGCTTTTTCGAGCGGCAGATGCCATTCGCAGACGAGTACAAGCGGGAAGAGGTGCCCAGGCCCGTAACAAACGTGGCATTCGTGCTCTCCGGCACCGGAGACATGGGGCCCGTTCCCTGGGCCGGATACAACCTGCCCAACTACACGGACATCCGCTCGACCGTCGGGGCCAAGAACGTTGTGTTCGTCAACATTCTGACCGCACGCTCTGGCCGTGATCGGGACGCGATGCTTGAGGAATTCTACTTGCCTGAGCAGAGGGCCCCCGTGCGGGAGTGGGAAGAGACAACCACGCGGTGGGAAGTCTACTTGCACGAGGTAATCGGGCACGGCTCGGGGCGTCCGGCCGAGGGGCTGAACGACGATCCCAGGAACCTGATCGGGAAAGCGTTTTCTTCGCTGGAAGAGGCGCGTGCAGACCTGGTGGCACTCTACTTCGTCGGGGACGACAAGCTGGCCGAGTTGGGCGTTTTCCCGGCAACGAAGCGGGCGGACGTGTTGAAGGCTGCCTACCTGGCCTACTTCCAGGGCTTCCTGGCTTCGTACCGGAAGTTCGACGGCGACGTAATCTCCCAGCCGCACATGAAGGGAAGGCAGCTCATCATGCAGTATCTTCTCAAGGGCGGCGACGGCGGTACCGCAGGGGACTACGGCCTCGTGTTGGTCGAGAAGGACGGGAACTTCTACATCGATGTGACCGACGCGGAGAAGGTCAGGGCAGGTGTCGGCGCTCTGCTGGCCAGGATCCAGGCCATCGTGTCCAAAGGCGACAAGGCCGGCGCGGAGTTGCTCGTAGACGGCCTCGGCACGCGGTCCGATACCAGGATCAGGGACAACGTCGTGGCCCGTTCAGCAAAGATCGGGCTTGCAGGCCAGACAGCGTTTGTCTTCCCGCGGCTGGAACCGGTCGTGGATCGAAAAGGGCACGTCACGGACGTGAAGATGTACAACGACGAAGACCTCACGTCGCAGCAGCTACGCTATTCCAGGCTTCAGCAAGGAACGGATCTCGAGTAACCTTACTGCTGTCTTGTTCCCCAGAACTCTGCGTCGAAAAACACGTCAGTGCTCCCCAACTTCAGCTTGACGTCCCACTTGCAGCGTTCCTCCAGCGGGTTCTCGTGTCCCCATGTGTCGATGACCTGATTGTTGTCCGCATCGTAGAGGGTGCACGGCTCGCCGAGCTTGGTGGCCAACGTGAACGTGTCGCCGGTGTCCGCATCCAGAGACATCAGAAAGTTGCGCAGGTACGATGCGGCCATCGGGATGAGGGCGTTGCACCCGCTTTCGATGACTGCCTCCACCCAGGATCCCGCCTGGTCAGCCATCTCCTGGGCGAACTTGTCGCAACAGTTGTTTAGCTGGAGGCACTCCTTGCCGCCCACCAGCGACCCGAAGAACTTCTCGTACGAATCGACTTTGGGCAGGCCGTCGGAGCCGTTGCCGGCCACCATGGGGAGCACGAGCTTCTCGATCACGAAGTTCAGGAACGCTCCGTACTTGAAGTCCAGCGAGTGCGGATAAATCACCAGCTTGTCGAAGACCCCCTGCTGGAAACCTTCCACTTGGGCCTCGAACTTGCCGATGACCATGTCCTGGCCCATTGCGTTGAAGGAGTAGCTCTTCTTTCCGCATTCCGGGTCGAGGGGGTTGCACGTCTCCCCCAACGTCCACTGGAAGGATACCGTATGCCACTCCTCCTCCGTCTGGTCTTCCGGGAAGAAGCCGGTGGCATCGGGCTCCGCCTTGAGGGTGACGGTAGAGTGGATCTCGATGTCGCGCAGGATGTTGCCGACGTCTTTTCCGGTGAACCAGATGTCTCCTCCCACGTTGTCCTTCAGCAGCGAATAGAGGATGGCGTCCACCACCTGTGATGCGATGCTGCCCACCGTCGTGAGGTCCTCGATGTCCGGATTTGCAGGATCGTTGAAGAACATGTCGCACAGGTCCTGCAGCGCACCGCCGAGCTCACACGTGATCTCCATCAGGCCCGCCGTCGGGCTGTTGAAGAAGTCGATTACGATGTTCACGACCGTCTCGACGTCGTCGGGCAACGCACTGAGCATGTCGAAATGGTTGATGATCTGGTACTTGCCCTTGTATTTCGGCGGCACATCCTCCAGCACGATGGTGACTATCTTGCTCTTTCCGAACTCGATGAGACCGGTGATGTCGTCGCACCCGAACGCGACCACGGGGCCGCCAACCTGGAACGCCGTACCGATGACCGTGTACATGAGCGGATGATCCGGCGTCAGGTCCGGGAAGCTCGGCACCTTCCATGCCTGCATTATGTCGTTGAACTCGGGCGACGCCTTGTCCGCCATGGGAAGCGCAGACGGGTCGATCTCCGCACACATCGGCTTGCCGTTGTTCTGGAGGAACAGGTAGCCCTTGACCACGTCGAACATCGCCGCGCCTTCGTGCTTGAACTTGACTGTGAGCGGCTCCACCTGCTTGGGCAGGATCACGATGTCGAAGACGAGGGGCGGTACCGCGAACTTGTTTGAGAGCGCGGTTGCCTTCAGTGCGAACTGGCCCATCAGGTCGGTCGACGTGACCTTGACCGATGCGATCCCTTCCGCGTTCGTGCCGCTGTTCTTCGCATCGATGGTGGCCAGCGGCGTGCCGTTTTCATCGCTCACGTTCAGGAGCTCCCACTGGATCTCCTGTGAGGGAAGGGGCACCTTGTCTTCGAGGTAGATCACCTTGAACGTCCGCTCCTGGTTGTAACTCATCTCGAAGTAGCAGTGGTCGATCTTCACGGTATTGGCCGGCGGATCCTTGAAGCCCTGGCAAGCCACGTTGTCGTCGCCGTAGGGCTCGAAGTACTCGAGAATGCCGTGGGTCGGGTAGATGATCTCGGGGCCGTTGTCAGGCACGGCGGTCTCGTCCTGGGTGGTGCTGCCCCGGTCATCGTCCACGAGGAGATCCGGGGTCCATACGTCAAGCTGGTCCTCCCACTCGACCGTGGTCGTCGACGACGAGCAGGAAGCAAGAAGGAATGCGGCGAGCAATATCCGGCGCATGCTGACACCCCCCGGCAAAAAGCACACGCAGTCTACCATCCGGAGAGGTTCATAACAAGATCATATAAGTGCGAAAACAGGTGGGCTACCGTACGAGGATGTCGGCCCACGCTTCGCCGGTGTTGTCGCTCGTGGTGCAGCCCGTGAGCCCTTCCAGCAACACGAACCGGATCGTCCGCCACCCGTGTCCAGCCGCCGCCGTCGGTCTGCATGTCGCAGTACGCCGAAAACGTCGCGCCTCCCCCGTTGCCGCCAGGTCATGGAGCCCATCCGCGAGCAAGCTTGCACGCGTGCTGCTCGGGTGGTACTCTGGTGCGGCAGTTTGTTGAGAGGTGGGCCGTGGATCAAATTCGTCGCAGAGTGGCGACAGTGACATTCCTGGCCGCAATGGCTTGTGCACTGGGCGGAGCCGTCCCCTTTACCGCACCCGAGGGAGACCTCAACTCGGACGGGTCGGTGAACGCGGTGG
>Ga0172371_10009747_pt1 | contig 13138 bp, 13 predicted proteins | sample Lak12m_FD_114543 | JGI IMG/M metagenome (GOLD analysis project Ga0172371, IMG submission 114543) | Freshwater microbial communities from Kabuno Bay, South-Kivu, Congo - kab_022012_12m | ecosystem: Environmental > Aquatic > Freshwater > Lake | place: Democratic Republic of the Congo: South-Kivu... | reverse complement strand
CTGGTCGGCGCATTATACCTTCGCCGTCAAGCTAGATTCCGAAAGCGAGGTGCAGAGCGCCCGCGTTCTCGTGGACGAGGAGGATATTCTTCTCCTCAACCAACTCCAGGGAGTGCGTGCTGATTATTGGAGCATCGGTGAGTTACTCATGGACTTGCTCATCTCTGTCGCATACGGATTTCCAATGTCCCGGCCCACCGGCAGCCATCGCTACGTATCGGAGCTGCTGGAGACCATCCGCCAGCATGAAGACGATCTGGACGAATAGCGTCACAGTGATGATGCGTAGGGGTGGGTATCGCGGTATCGCTGCTCACCCCTGCCCGGTGAGCAGCCAGCAGGGGGAGCATTCGAGGGCCTGTGCGAGGGCGAGTATTTCAATGTCGGATACAATGCGTTGCCCGCGCTCAATACGCTGCACATCGCGCCAGGTCGGATTCCAGTCGCCATCCGTCACCTGCGCGATACGACCGCACAAATCTTCCTGGCCCAGATGAAGCTCCTGACGTCGAGCAGCAGCTCGCGTTGCGAGCTGATTAAGTTTTCCCTCACTGGTTCGAATTCGTGGTGCACCGCGGGGCATGGCCCCATTATGGCAGTAGGCATAGTTGCCGTTACCACTACATAGTGGTAATATTGATGACCTGACTTAACCTTCCTCGCTGGTCAGTCAGCGTATCCTCATTTCCACAGTATGGACATGAAAGTGTTTAAGGAGGACATGCCCAATGCCATCTCAATCGCCACGCCCCAGATCACTGCTGTCGCACTTGTTCCGTTTCATTGAACCCGATGACCTGCGGATACTCATTCGCCATCTGGTACGAGCAGTACGCGATATAGTTGTGGCCGGTGAGCCGGTCCCAGAATTGACCTACAACGACACGATTGCGTATTTCGTCAACGAGCGACCGGATGATCCACGCATCGTGAAAGGCGCAGTGCTATTGATACCCAGGCGCCTGGCGATGCAGGTCTACTTTCTCTTTCTGGACGAGCACAACACACCGCTTGGCAATGAGGGTGCCAACCTGTATGGGCGCTCACTGCGGGTAGTGCGCCTCGATGATGAACTCCAGGAAGCCTTCGGTGATACCGAACTGCTCATTTTTGAATAGGAAGGAGATAGATCATGCCGATCTTCATCGGGGCTGTCGCCGCCCTAAGCCTGAAAGCAATCGCTGCCGGATTGGCCATACTGGCGGTCATCGCCATACTCACGTTCCAGGCTATTGTGTCCTGGTTTCGCGCTCGCACGGATCTCAAGCTCCAGGACAAGGACAACATCGCTTTCAGCCTGCAGGAGAAGCTAAAGACTGGCAAGTACAAAACCGTCCATGGGATTTTCAACTCCCAGACGGAAGAGTTGCTCGATTACAACTCGGTCGAATCAAATGACATTGACGAAGAATTACGTGATATTCATTGCGGCAATGAAATCGTTGTCTATGAATAGGAGAGACATATGCCCTGGTGGTTACTGCCGGCGATTCTAGCTGGCATATTTGCTGTTGCCACGATTGCACTGCTGACCTGGGATATCATCATGGACTGGATTGGCAGCATCAAGCAGCAGGTGCCCAATGCAAAAATCGCCGAGATTGTGAAAGAACGCCTGGCCTCGGGGCGCGTTCGAGTCTACGCTGGGGTCTTCGCCCCCCGGTTCCTCGGTCTCGGGGAGAAACCGATCGCCCATCAGGTATGGGATGAGGTCGAGCAATTGGATCAGACAGCGTCGCGCAATATCGGTTCCGGTACCCCGGTGAGGATCAAATTATGAGCCAACACCCATCACGACCTCAACTGATAATCGACGGCATTCCTGCCCAGGTTACCGCTAGTGACGCCGCGGTATTGCGATCCCGCCTTCTGCGCGACGTGGAAAGCCTACGGGAAGCGGCAGATCTCAACAACATCGGCATCTGGATCGGCACGACGCCCATGCCATCCACTGAAAAATCGGTACCAGGCACATCTGCGCCAGCCGGCAGTGCTGGGCGCCAATCGGATGAGCCGTCAGTCGAGCAACGCGCTGTTCGCTATACGGCCACCGTGCCGCTATGGGGGTTGGAGTGCCTGATCGTGCCCCAGACGCTCACGGATGAACTGCTCCTCGCCATCGAGACGATCCGGCTAGAGCCGCTAGTGTTTGATACCTGGGGCCTACGAGCTATCGAGCCATTCCCCCGATCGGCGTTGAATTTTCATGGAGCACCCGGCACGGGCAAAACACTGGCCGCCCATGGGGTTGCTGCCGCACTAGGGACAAAGATCCTAGTCGCCAGCTACGCGCAGATCGAGAGCATGTACCACGGCGAAGGACCGAAGAATGTGGAAGCGCTTTTCTACGCCGCCCAGCGCGACGGCGCCGTACTCTTCATCGACGAAGCCGATTCTCTGCTCTCCCGGCGGCTGACGAATGTGACGCAGGGGTCGGAGCAGGCCATCAACTCCATGCGCAGCCAACTGCTGATCTGCCTGGAGAAGTACCGTGGCGTCGTAATCTTTGCGACGAACCTGGTTGCCAATTACGACCCGGCCTTCGAGACGCGGGTGCGCCATATCTACTTCCCCATGCCGGATGCAGAGACACGGGAGGCGATCTGGCGGAACCACTTCCCCTCGGAGTTGCCGTTGGCGGGTGATGTCGATGTGCCGGCATTGGCCCGTGCCGAGGTTGTATTCTGCGGACGGGATATTAAGAATGCCGTGGTGAACGCGGCGCTGCATACCGCGCGACAAGGTGGCACCTGCCTGTGCCAGCAGGACTTCCTGGCGGCGATCCGCCGTATTGTAGATGCACGGGAAGCACTACGGCCGGCACACGACACAGGGTTGCACGATCGCATTCGCGCCGCTGTGAAGACGGGCGAGTCACCGGAACTCGGTGAGACGCTGGTGACGACCAGTTGAAAGGAGGAGGCATGACAGATCGCGGTGCCGGGATCGAAACACCCCGTGAAGTGGCGGAGGATGGCGGGTTGGTGTTGATCTTCCGTGAAATCATCAAAACGCTGAAGAGTATCGAGACGCAGGTACAGCAACTGTCCGCTGCCTTGCCGGATCACGTCAATGATATTCGCTGGGCCGGTGAAGCAGCTAATGGGGAGGTGAAACAACAAATCGGCAAATTCGAGAAGGAGGTGAAAAGCCAATTTAGACAACTGACCGGATTGCTGAATAAGCAAAACCAACACGCTGTAGAGGAGATCAGTAAGGCACCATCATCTGGAGGAGCAGAGTTTGCCATTCTCTTCCTACTCTTTATCGTCATTGGCCTGCTGATCTTCATTGCGATCAAGGTCCATTAATGCGGAATCACCGCTGAGATTGGAGGTGTAAGATATGGGATTAGATTTACAGCGGAACGCCCAGATGCGTGTAGAGTATATGGGCATCATATTGCTCATCTGGCTGTTGCTTTTGCCGGTAGGCTACCTGGTGTTATGGAAAGCTGCGAAGTCCGAGACGAACGGAGGCGCAGGATGCTTGGGCGAGTTATTCAATGTTCCGCACAGCCTTGCTGAGGCGCGCAAACGATTCCTCACGATCAACCTGATCCTACTGGCCTGCATTGCCATCGCCGTAGTCGTCTATAGCGCGATCGCGCTCGGGTAAAAGGAGGCATCATCGATGGGAGACGTTGTAGGCTATCTCCTGCTCATTCCTGTGGCCCCAGTCCAATTCCTGCTCTGCATCCTGCTGATGATCGTGAAGGATTTCTTGGGCATGGGTGTCGCACAATTCTTTGGTGGGGGTGTCAACGGTCCGTTTGGCTTTTTCCAGTTGCGTGCTTCCTTCTGGCGCATGGTGATTCTCGCCGAGATCATCCTCTTCTGGTACGTATTCGCGGAAGGCGGATCACCGGACCAGTGGCTACCGTCCGTGCTCATTATAAATGCGGTAGGCGCTGTCATCGTGCTGCTGGTGCTTGCCTGGTTTAAGAGCCGTATGCGCCAAGGTGTGGAATTGATGCGCGAATGGGAGCAGGAACGTGACCGCGATAAGGGCAATTGAGCCCTATACAATAGCGAACTCATTGTGTCACCCCCGGTCACTTTTGACCGGGATTCGTTTTTTCACCCCTCCGTAAATCGCCTCCGGCGTTTCACATCCCCCGGCTGTCGGGCGGCGGTCGCCTTGCGGCTGGCCATCAGCCCAGGTGGGGTATTACCACCGGACCCGCATCACGCCTGTCATCGAATACCTGGACATTACAGTATCGTTATATAGCGATACCTGGTAGCAATATCTCCCTCTCACCCCTCCGCAAATACCCTATCAAGGGGAGGGTCAACGCCCTCCTGTTGAGGGTTTCGAAAGGTTAATCCGATGTCGAATCACCATCATATTCGTCCACCACCAAGTTCTCACGTAGTGCGTTAACGATACTTTCTCACGAACCCGGTGTGCCATGTGCTGCCGGGTTCATCGCTTTTTACCCCTGTTGTCGATGATCTCTCACTTGCTCCCGATCCCCAGGACACCACATCTGGACTGCCGGCCAGCCACAGCGGCGACCGCCGCCCGACAGCCGGGGGCCGAGTGCGAGAACGACACCGCTGCTCAAATCCGTTCGGTTTAGAGCAGATTTACTCCTATAAATAAGGTAGCGCAACTCGCTACCCCATTCGATCACCCTGTTGATCACTTTCACGAAGGAGGATTCCCCATGAGTAACAAATGCGCGTGTTTTATTCGCGTTTCGACCGAGGAGCAAGCTCGCGAAGGCGTGAGCTTGTCGGCGCAGGAGGAGCGTCTACGGGGCTACACGATGATGGCCGGCCTGGAGATTATCGCCATGATCCGGGAGGAAGGCATCAGCGGCAAGCTGCCACTCGCTCAACGGCCTGGAGGCAAAGAAATTCTCCGACTAATCCGCGAAAAGCAGGTCCAACATGTAGTGGCACTGAAGCTCGATCGCCTCTGGCGCAGCGCTGAAGACGCCTTACGCTATACTCGTGAATGGGACGCGCAAGGTATTACACTGCACCTTGCCGACCTTGGTGGAACCGCTATTTCTACATCGACGGCGATGGGAAAGATGATGCTCTGTATTCTGAGCGGTTTTTCTGAGTGGGAGCGTAACAGCCTGGCTGAAAAGACCGCCATGGCCCTGCAGCATAAGAAGCGACATCGTGAAGCCTACTCTCCAACGCCATATGGCTATCAGCGCGAAGGCGACATCCTCGTACCTGATCCACAGGAGCTTGCTGTAGTCACACGTATCCAGGCGATGAGCACCGAAGGCGCCAGCTTGCGGCAGATCGTCCGGACGCTCAACGAGGAAGGCATTCCGAGCAAAACTGGTGGCCAGTGGCACTCCAGTGCAATCTGGTATATGTTGCATAACGACTTATACCAGTCTGCATAAGGAATCAGCGGCCGGCGAGGGAGCAGTCTTTCGCCGGCTTATCCATCAACCTGACATTCAGTTACATAAAGGAACGATACAAGTAACAGCGAACAGGAGGATAGTAGCATTATTCACAAAGGCAAGGAGATTGTTGATGACCACCCAAAGTAGCGGCATTGAGTATGTCACAGATGTGCTAAAAGAGGAGACGGGGCCTGAAGAGGCAACGGAACCCGAAGAGGCAACAGAGACAATGGCTGAACATGAGACACGCGACCCCAGAACTCTCAAACCTCACCCGTTGAACGCTACTGTATACGGTGAAGGATTTGATGATGCACTGAAGGTGAGTATTGAAGAGCACGGCATCCTCATCCCGTTGCTCATTACACCAGATGGCACCATTATCAGTGGACATCAGCGATGTGCAGTCTCGCTGGCACTTGGCTTTGATTTCGTTCCAGTGATGGAATCAACTCTCACCGATCCACTGGAAATCGAGGAAGCTGTCCTCCGAGCGAATATCACACGGGAAAAAACGAATAACCAGAAAGCGGTCGAATATCGCGAATTGAAGCGTATTCAAGAAGCCCTGGCGAAACAACGGCAGCAAGCGGCAGCGGCACAAACCAATGTGTTGCTCGGCCGCCAATCAACGTCTATCACGGTTAGGGAAAATATTCCCAAAGCGTCAAGAAAGAAGGGACGGTCGCGAGATATTGCTGCAGAAATGCTCGGTATGAGCGGAAAGACTGCCGAAAATGCCTTAGCCGTACTCCAAGTTATAGAAGAACGCCTAGTCATCGGTGATGTAGGAGCCGCGAAAATCCTTCAGAAGAAGCTCAATAAGAGTGTGAATGGCGCAGTGCAAAAGGCAAAGAAAGAAGGATGGATCACGGAAGATGGCGAGATTGAGGGGCGTTTCAACCCAAGCAATGACAACATCGATTGGGCAGGGTGGTCCTGGAATCCGGTAACTGGTTGTCAGCATGAATGTGAATACTGTTATGCTAAAACGCAGGCTTTTTTACACACGCATATCTATCCGAATGGCTTTGATCCACACTACAGGGAGGATCGGTTATGCATCCCGCTTAATATGGGCAAGCCACGGGGTGATAACTTGAAAGACCGCACCGTCTTCGTCTGCTCGATGGCTGACCTATTCGGTGATTGGGTGCCGCTGGAGTGGATCACAAAGGTATTGGATGTCGTTCGTTCAACACCGAATTGGAACTATGTCCTCTTGACGAAAAGTCCAGAACGGATGATAGAGATTGAATGGCCGGAAAATGCCTGGATAGGCACGACGGTAGACAGACAGGAGCGCGTAAAAGCTGCCGAAGAAGCCTTCGCCCAGATCACGGCAACCGTCAAATTCGTGTCGGTCGAACCTTTTCTTGAAATGATAACTTTCTCATCATTAGAGATGTTCGACTGGGTTATCATTGGTGGCAGCAAGGGACAGCCGAACTGGGCTGAAGTGCAGCCGAAATGGACTTGGGTAACATCACTCATCGAACAAGCAAAGCAGGCGAACTGCCAGGTCTACTGTAAGCCGAATCTGAAGCCAATTTGGCCCAAGGAATATCCCAGTCCATCTACATCCGACAAATCGCCTACCCACCAAATTGAAGAAGATGAAGATGGTATGTCACGAGAATGAACCGATTACCAATATCAAAGTTACCTTACCTTCTGCCACCCACGGTAACCAAGCAGGTGTGGCTATTAGATCAACTCACAATCCTAAATATGGACATATTTTGCTTCGGCATGCCCGTATTTAGTGCTTGCTTCTCGTGAATGGTTGACTACACGGACAAATGCGCTTATACTTCTGATCAAGTTATCGTTCATCCGATCATACTTATGGCATATTGCTGGAAGCGTTGTAACTTGAAATGAGGTGCTGTTATGGTTATGACCGATCCGCAGACAACAGGTGAGGAAATCGACTATACGGATAGTGAACAACGCCAACTCGTTCGAGAGATCAAGGCGCTGACCATCCCGGAATTGAAAGCTTTGATCCGTCCTCACGGTATTCCGGTTTCTGGTACAAAAACCGAACTGCTGGATCGGATCGAGGATGCACTGCGCGCCGGCAATCTTTCTTACGCCAATATTGTTGATTATCTCGATGCCATTTCACCATGGAAAGCCCAGCATGTCTACCTGTATAACGGGCCTGCTTCCGTGGGAAATTGGCGCGATCTGGAATGGGGTCGCCAGCATCTTACCAGTTGCGGTGTCGGCCACCTAATCAACGCTATCAACCGCCCGTTCCTGCCCACCGGAATGCAGCTAACGTCCATCGAACACCGGCATGATCGGCTGCGGATCATGGCCGTGGAACGGCGTGAGTTTTATGACCGGGCTGCTGAGCATGACCGTGATGCCGAATCCCTCGATGATGACGCTGAAATTGAATATCGCGCGTATAAGAGGATCATCCACCGGGGATGGGTGGTGTTTGAATGGAATTTCTTTTCTAACACGGCGATGCTGCAGATCGCTCAGCTACCGAGTGGTGATAAGTATGAAGACATCGCACTTCAATTCGGCACGCGCATCAGCCCTATTCTCGATATGTCTGCGTTTGAAAAAATCAATATCCGCCGGGTGATTAGACGCCTTATTGAGATGGAAGCGAATGACCAGGCTGAAACCCGATCACATATTTCAACATTACAATCCCGTACGGGCAGACGCATCACGGCATCGAGCGCGACATCAAGTGACAATCTCCTTGGCGATCCTATTATCGATGATGCAATGCAACGAGTCCGCGCGGATGGCGGGACCGATCACCTGGGAAATTTCTACTGGTTAACGGGAAGCGAGAATCCCGCGCATAATAATCCACTGGAAACGCAAGTACACGTCGTGTTGATTGGCGAAAAAGCACGGGTGAACCTGTCGAAGGTAAATCGTGAGGAAGACGTCCGCTATGTTCTGGACCGAGTGCGAACGCTTAGCGAGTGAACAACCCACTTCGCGGCCGTTGATCGAGCGCTTCGACGAGATGCTGCAGTCCTTCAAGCCGGGTGGAGGTGTAATCTGCCCGGCTACCCTTGCATCAGCTATGGGTACCACTGAATACCACCTGCGAAGCATTTGCGAGGCGCTTGCCGAATATGGACTTTTCGTAAAGGTGCAGTATGCCATCTGCCCCAACATGATGTGCGGGATGCGGGTAGATCAGGCGGAAATATCCGAGGCCATTGAGAACGAAATAACGCCTACTTGTACGGCCTGTGAGACGCCGATGGTAGATGAGATTGAATACGAACTGGTCTTTCGGATTCATCCAGATCGAATGGCGGCGATGATGCAAAAGCATGTAACAGTTTTCTTGAGCCATAGTGGGGTTGACGAGGATTTCGCCAAACGTCTCGCGGGTGACTTACGTGTAAAATGGGGTATTGATGTCTGGGTCTATGAATGGGAAATTGGTTATGGCGATGTTATCCCAGCGAAGATGGAAGAAGGACTACGCGATTCAGAGGCATTTCTCTTCCTGACAACTCCCGACAGCCTGGCGTCACCAGCCTCAGGTGACGAGCGCGCATATGCTGTGTATCGACAGTGGAAAGAACGCAGGAAAATTGATGCCGCTGGAACGGCTGGGCGTCCATACCCGTATATCCCAGTGATCTATGTGCGCACTCCCGATGAAAAGATGGACCTTCCGCCACTCACCGAGATACGGCGTTGGGTGCCGATCGCAGATGACAGCTACGATACCGATATACAGGTAGTCGTGAAGGCCATCGAAGGGAAAACCGATAAACCACCGTTGGGGCCACCGAAGGTTTCACTGAGCTAACCAGCCGATCATTACTGTTTCTACGACCGGTGAGTATTGATTCACCGGTCGGATTTTTACTGCCGGTATCGCGCTCAGGTATTGTGTGTTATCCCCAATATGACAAGCGGCAGGATTCCAGGCGTAAAGACCGAACGTATGAAAAGGCAGAGCGATAATAGGACGCGACGGCGTTGTCCCCCAGGACGCTCCCCTTCCCACGGAGGCTACGAATGCTCAACCTGAAGTTGCGCGATGAGTTCTTGGGTTCCCAGATGACGGGTACGGCTATCACCCTCCGTCGGCCCGATAATAGCGGGGCGGCACAGCAGGACCCTCTGAAGATTCTGAACATCACCTATCCCACGGTCGATGTGCAAAACGCGTTGCGAGCAGTCAGTGATGCGCGAGCGAAAAGGCCCATCGTCCTAATTGGGGACCGCGGCCGTGGTAAATCCCACATTATGGCGGTTATCCACCACGCCATCGCCGCCCCTGATGTCGTTGAGCAATGGGCACGCGATTGGGGACAGCGCGCGAATCAGCCGATGTTTAGCAACATGACACTGGAACGCGGTTTCACCCCGATCTCAGAGGCCGTGCATAATCAGGAATACCTGTACCTGTGGGATCTCCTATTCGACCGGCATCCTCGCGGTGAGTACTACCGGGGACGATTCGAGAACACCGGCCATTACTTCCCTTCCCGGTCGCTGATGGAGCAGATGTTCACCGACGCACCAGTGGCGCTGATCCTGGACGAATTTCAGAAATGGTTCGACGGCCTGCCCGAACAGCACGGCGACGCGAAACCTCTCGAATGGGCGTCGAATTTCGTGCAGATCCTTTCCGAACTGGCATCCGACCGGCCGGACATCCTGATCCTTTTCGTGTCCGTGTTGAACAACGGCACCGAAGCATTCCGGCAGATTCACCGGAATCACCCCGTGCTGATCGATTTCCACGGACCGACGGCGAAGCAGGACCGGCAGCGCCTGCTGCTGCACCGCCTGTTCGAAAATCGCGATACCATTCCCCAGGCCGACGTCGCCGCGCTTGTTCAGACTTACGCCGAGGAGCGGTTCCGCCTGCGCTTTGAAGCGTTTCGTCCCATCACGGACAGGCCGCAGATCATAGCCGATGTGGGGAATTGCTGGCCGTTCGCGCCGGAGATGCTGGAACTGCTGGAAGATCACATCCTGATGGCCGAAGCCGCCCAGGAAACGCGCGATATGATCAAGATCCTCGCCCAGGTGTATAAGGCCAGGGGTGAGGATGTTCCAGAAATCACGCCTGCCGACTTCTTCGTGGACGATGACGCCAGCGGGGTGCAATCGCTGCTTGATTCCATCGCAACCGCCGGCGAGCAGGAGCAGTTGCGGGAAATCGCCCAGAGCAACCTGGAAGACATCCATCAACGGAACACAGCGATACCGCACGCGCGTGAACTGGTCAGCGCCATCTGGATGCACTCGATGTCGCCGGGCCGGAACGTCGGAGTCACCCGCCGCGAATTGCAGTTGGACATCACCCGCACCACGGCACAGGATGATAATGCCTTCGAGAGCGAGATAGCGCTGCTGATCGAAAACTGCGATAACGTCCACGGCGATGATACGCCGGATGGCCGGCTGTATTTCAGCCCCGGCATCAATCCGCGCACCAGGGTTCGCGCGGCGGCGCGTAACGACCGCCTTTGGGAGTCTGGTGCCGTTGCAACAGCCGGCGCCCAGACAGTCTTTCCGGGCATGGACGTCGAGCACCTGCAGAAGACCTTGCGGCATATCATGGTGCCGGAGGCCCGCGAGTTAAAATCGCGCGTTATCGTCCTCGGACCACACTGGCAGGACAACCCCTGGAGCGAGGTTGAGGAGAACGATAAGCCGGATCGCTGGGATCGCCCCGTATTGCTCGTCGTTCCGTCGCAATGCGCGATGACTGGCGGAACTATCCCCGATCTGGGCAAGTGGCTAGTGGATCATATTGGCCGGCGGCGCAATACCGTACGCTTCCTGCTGTTAACGCTGGGCGAAAAGGGAATCTATGAAGATCCTACCCTTATCTACCTGGCGCGTTGTGCACATTTGACATCGCGCACGGCCTGGGGAGCGGATGCGCGGTTCTTTGCGCTCCAATCGGAGTTTGACCGGCCGTTGCGCGAGATACTGAAAGGGCGGTTTGATCGCTTCGCGATACTGCGCAACTGGAACTTCCAGCACCCGGAGAACTGTGTCTTCGAGTCAGAACGCATCAGCAAACAAGGCGCAGAGATCCCTGCGGAAGTCGAGAAGAAGATTATGGACGATCTATTCGTTCCTGCCGACTTCGAGCAATTCATTACCGAGTGCGCGCGAGAGTCATGGTTTGTCGGCGCTGTGCTCGATGAGCTGGCAGAACCACCGGCCGAGAGCACGAAGGACGCCACTCCCTACCTGGGTGAGCAGACGATCTTCGAGGAGATCCTCAAAATCGTCGCGAAGGGAACCATTGTGGTGAGTGTCCGGGGAAGCTGGGTTACCAAGCCGGACGGCGCCGATTACGAAACCGCGCTCACCAATATCAAACACCGGGCTTTTGTCACCGGCCAGGAGATGCGCAACGTGCAGTTAGGGCTGCCGGGTGTTGTCGGCGGCCAGACCGTAGGATCGCAACCACCTGCCGGCGGCGGCGGCACACCCTTACCACCCGGAGGCGGTGGAACAACGCTCCCGCCTGGAGGCGGAGGGATTCAGTTGCCGCCGGGAGGCGGAGGGACACTGCCGCCGGGTGGAGGGATCACCCTGCCACCGCCGGGAGGCGGCGAGATACCGCCACCGATTGCTCCACGTACGCATCGGACGGAGGAGCCAAAGACAGGGATAAACTTGCAAGGCAGCTTCGAGGCATGGGGGATTCCAACCGACGCCACCCTGTCCAGCGCCAAGATGGAGTTCACCGGCGTCAGCGTGCAGCAGATGAAGCGCATTCTCCAATCGCTGCCATCGGCGGTACGCGCCCAATTGGAAGTGGTCTACACCGAGGAGGAGGATAGCTGATGGCGACATGGTTGGACATCATCCTCGATAGCGGTGACGCCCAGGCGACATGGGCAGCGATCTTCGCTGAACTCGGCCGTGATGCACCCGTGAGTGTCAGCCCGGCGAAGCTGAACGAAATGACGGTGATCCCGGATCGCCTGTTGGCCGAGAGCGCCTGGGAGTTATGGCAACAATACGGTCAGACGGCATGGAAGACATCGACCGCGTTAAAAGACTGGTGGCAAGTCCCTTCGGCATCGGGCAAGGCCGTGCTGATACTGGATGCGCTGTCCCTTCGCGAGCTGCCCGCGCTACTGGCCGGCGCCGAAGCGCACGGCATCGTTCCCACGCAGATCACCGTTACCGGAGCGGAAGTACCGGCGGACACCGACACGTTCGCGAAAGCGCTCGGAGTATCATCACGGGGCAGCCTGGCGAATAATCGTACTCCTGGCGGCTTCGCGCTCGGGCCGGATGTCTATACCGATGTCATGCCGCAGCCCTTTACCGATTGTGTTGGCGGCATTCCCAATGAGCGTAATCTGTTCATCTGGCATACCTGGCCGGATATGCTGATCCATCAATCGGGTATGACACATACGCAGTTATCGCGCGCCGCCGACACGGAGTTGTGCAGCGACGGATTCTGGACGCTGGTCGATCGTGTGCGCCAGGGGCGGCGCCTGCTGATTACCGCCGACCATGGTTATGCCGTCTCACAGTTGTTTGCTACCGAAGAGCGTGATGCTGAGGTGATCAGCGCGCTGCGCGCGACGTTCGGCGCCTCGCGGTATAAGGATACGCCGGAAGCCTGGCAGCATACCTTCATGCCGCCGCCGGTGATCCAGGGGCAAGGCGCGCTGGTCGTGATCGGCCAGCGTAAGTGGCCAGTCTCCGGCGGATTTCCAAAGCTGACGCACGGTGGCATGAGCCTGCTGGAAGTCGCCGTGCCGT
>Ga0172371_10009746_pt1 | contig 13139 bp, 8 predicted proteins | sample Lak12m_FD_114543 | JGI IMG/M metagenome (GOLD analysis project Ga0172371, IMG submission 114543) | Freshwater microbial communities from Kabuno Bay, South-Kivu, Congo - kab_022012_12m | ecosystem: Environmental > Aquatic > Freshwater > Lake | place: Democratic Republic of the Congo: South-Kivu... | reverse complement strand
CTCACATTCCCTGCTCCATCCATTGTTCTGACATAAACCGTTTTGTTCCCATCACCACCCTCTAGATACCAACCATTGGCAATGTCTTGCGCATTGGCACTTGGAGTAACTGTCTTAAAGCTCCCCGCCCCCCAAGTGTTAGAAATAGTGTTAGTTGTGCCAGATCCAGAATATGCGCCCCAATTTGTTCCATCTTGAGAGAATTGCACCTTTATCGAATCTGGACCCGTTGAGGAACCGCCGCTATCACTAAAAATACTATTTATGGTAAGGATTCTGGTGCTAGCATTTACATAGCTTGTATCACCTGTACTTGATTTTACTGTAACCGTTTCAATTGTTGGTGTTGTTTGTTCGATACTAAAAGATGTGTTTCCGGAATTTAAAACTACCCAGTCCGATGCCCGGCCTTCATTATCCACACCTCGAGCTCTTACCTTATAACCACTACCAACCGAAAGACCAGAATATGTAACTAAATTATTTTTAGAAGCGTCGGCATCACCTGTTCCTCCGTCTTCAATATAGGTGGTACCTACCGAACCTGAATTGTTAAATGCCTCACTGGTTAGTTCAACTTGAAGACGAGGATTAGTGGAAGTTCCACAACTGGTGCAAGTAACGGCATCAGCAGCTACCTTAACGGTTGTTTCGTTTGTATATCCACCAGCAACAATTGTAGTTGTCCCATCGGAGCGTTTAACAGCTAGGTTTTGAGGGCTGTCCACCGTGTCATAAGTTAATGTGAAATCATTTAAAGTCGGGGTATAAACACCGTCAGAATTGAAGGTTACCTTAATTTTAATGTATTTAGATACAGCTAAACTGTTGCCTTGTTGCGAAAAGTCCGCTAATCCTGATGTTGAATTTAAGGTATTTTGCGTATATGTGCTTGACCAAGATGACCAAGAACTGCCATCATCTGATGTTTGAAACTGAAAAGCTAACGAAGTATTTGCAGGTAAAGAATTTGTATTCCAACCAACACTTTTCCAACCTAGCTTGTTATTGCTTGAATGAATATATTCGACAGAACCTGAGGTATAATATGTTGGTGCAGAAAATGTGGTGGCTGAACCTGTGCCAGCAGCAACTACTGAACAATCGTAGTATGTTGGGTTTCCGTTAATGTCTGGTTCTTGATCTTCACAAGTATTCCCGAAGCCTGTAGCACCTGAAACATTTTTATTTTGAACATTAAACGTGGTTGATATATATCCACCACCACCACCACCTGTATTAGAAGAGCCGATATCTCCGCCCTTGGCTTCCATAGTACCAGTATTAGTAGATATATTACTTGCGGCTAAATAAATACTTCCACCTGCTCCACCGCCAGCTAAATTCCCTGCATTGCCTCCTCCATTTGCTAATATACTGCCAGCAAAGCTTAAGTTATTAGCAAATATTCTAACAGAACCTCCGCCTGATTTTGCCGTAGCAAATGCGGAACTTCCGCCACCTGAACCAAAAATTCTATCAGGGTATGAATAAGTATATGCCGAACCAGGGTTGCCGATATCGGCCCTGTACCCACCAGCTCCAATAAATGCACCTCCACCACCACCCCAAGAATTATATCCACCGTGACCATTTGTCCCAGAAGGTGACCCACCTGCACTATAGCCCTTCTCACTTACATCAATTTTACCACCAGCAGGAATAGTCAGTGTACCTACTACCTTAAACTCAAGTTGTAATAGAGCATTGGTGGTGAGTGTTCCATTAATTGTAAGGCTGTTAAAAACCGGAACTCTATCTGGAGGACTATAGTTGACTGATGCTCCGGTACCATAATTTAGACCCTTATTGCTACCATTGCGGGATTCATTGGAACAATTTGCGATAGTAACACCTGTTACAGATGCGTTCTCATAAAGCGACTTAATATTTACAGTGTTTCCCGCTTCTATCGTCACGTCACAATCCGTAGCGTTCGAAGTTAAAGGCTTTAGAGTCACAGAATTATTGGCTACGTCTAGTTGGTTTAAAGTGCTATTATTATCGTTAAAATCTGCATTAAGATCCCATTTTTTTGTAGGTGCAGCCGACTGCACATCTCTCGGCTTACCTATGTTAAACAAATAAGGGAAGAAACTTTGAGCACCGGTCAGTAGCGCAAACGATATTATAAAAGAGGCGATAACAGTTTTATGAACTGCTCGTGAGTATGGTTTGTCGGTCCACTTCTTATATACTGGGACTTTTTGATAGGTTGTATCATGCAGGTAACGAACCTTAAGATGAATAAAATAAAGCCAACCTAAATAGCCAACTCTTAATTGACTAAAGGCTAGTCCGATTCTTTCTGCGACCCTCCGGAGCTTCTTCAATCTTCCCCCTGGATATAAATCCTTAACTAATATATCTATTTTCTGATTTTTTAGCCCCCAATGCAAGTATTTTTTTCCAAGAATTAATTGAGTACCAATATTACTCATTAGAGGGTTCAACCCTTTTTTAGATACTATTCTATCACTAGTTTTCCAAGATATTCTTTTTCTGATTTATCTATATTAAAATCTTCAACAAATTCTTTATATTGTTTATAGCCACCAAGGGTCATCTCTTCTGTAGAATTAAATAGGCCAAGTATAAAATCAGGTTTAATCCATTTTGTATTTCGTTTGCCTAAGTATTCTTTATAGCTAGAATATTCCTCTTTATCTTCCAGAGGGTTGAACCTTTTTCGAGGATTTAGATGAATATATCTTGAAAGATGTATTAGATAGTCATCGTCTTCAATTAGAATAGCTTTATATCTACCCTGGAATAAGGTACCTACCCTATCATATCTTTTATTAAAATAACCAACATAATTATTAGCGAGAGATTTCATAAACTCCGGTAAAATATTAGCTTCGGTCTGTTTTAAAATAAGATGATAATGATTAGGCATTAAAGCATACGCTAGTAAATCGACGCTATCTGAAAATCTGCCCCTTTGGAGGGTTGAACCCTCCGGAAGAGGGTTCAACCCTTTTTTGAGATCTTCAAGTTTTGTAAGATAATTTTTCAGCAAGTATAGAAAAAATTTATAATCACGTTCATCACAAAAAATATCACGCTTCTCTACGCCACGATTATAAACATGATAACAACTATTTTGCATCATTTTTTTTACAATAAATCTACTTGGCATAACAAAATTAAAGCATAAATATTATAGAGGGTTCAACCCTCTTACTGGAGTTTTTCGAGGCGTTTTTTAACTTCTTTTACAACCTTATCGGTCGGGTAAATTTCCTGAGCACCAGAGTGCATATCTTTAATAATTACCGTATCGGAAAAGGCTTCTTTTTGACCAATGATTAGAGTATAGGGCACTTTAAATCGATTTGCCGCCTTAAGTTGTTCTGAAATCGAACCTTTTTCAATCGCTCCTTCCGCACCTATTCCTGCATTTTGCAAATCGAAAAGTAGCTTATAACATTTCTTTTTTGCTTCTTCACCAAGTTGGGCAACGTAAACTTCAACCTCGTGTCCTTTGGGTAACTCAATGTTTTGACGTTGCATTTCAGCCACAATTCTATCAGCTCCCAAACCAAAACCGATCCCAGCAACCGGTTTGCCCCCAAGGAGTTCCGTCATTCCGTCATATCGTCCGCCACCACCAAGCGAGGCATTTGCACCCTCTGATTCACTCCAAAGCTCAAAAACAGTACGAATATAATAATCTAGACCACGAACCAATTGCGGATTAATTTCATAAACAATATCCAACTCATCTAAATATTCCAAAATAGTTTTGAAATGTTCATGACATATATTGCATAAATGGTTTACAGTTTGTGGAGCTTCGGCCGATATTTCTTGACAACCTTTTTGCTTGCAATCAAGCACCCGAAGTGGATTGGATTTTAACCGTCTTTTGCAATCAGGACAGAGTTTTTTTTCGTTTTCATTTAGGTAACTAATAAGCACCTTACGATATTTAGGACGACAATTTGGGCACCCAATTGAGTTAATTTGTAGTGAAACATCGGAAAGACCAACTGATTTTAAAACCCGTAGTGAAAGTGCAATAACATTAACATCTATTATTGGAGATTTATCACCGATAACTTCAACTCCATATTGCCAATGTTCGCGGTATCTTCCTGCTTGAGGCCTGTCATAACGGAAAATTGGAAGTTGATAATAAAGTTTTACAGGCTGTGGCCAAGATGTCATTCCTTCCTCTAAATAAGCACGGAGAACCGATGCAGTTCCCTCAGGACGAAGTACTACTGCATTCCCAGAACGATCTTTAAAGTTATACATTTCACGCTCAACAATGTCGGTGTTTTTACCAAGCGTTCGAATAAATAAGCTAGCCGGTTCCACGGTGGGTGTATAAATCTTGGAGTAACCACTGCGCCCACATGCATGTTCAAAGCACTCAGAAAGGTATTTAAAATAACGTTGCTCATCAGGCAAGATATCACGAACCCCCCGAACTTTTTGAATAATTTTCTTACTCAAGATAATAATTCCCTAAAAATCCTATAAACTAATATTAAGTTATCACAATTAAATATGAATGCAAGAGGTAATTATAAAAATTTTTAAGATATAAATTCTAAATCTAAATTAAATTTAAATATCTAAGGTTGGAGTCCAGCTCGGGCAGGCAAATTCCATAATAGAAAATAACTAAATAATTCTTTTAACCGAAGTAACGTCTTTAACCTTCCGAAGCCTTTTTATCAACTCTGTAGCTTCAGAAATTTCAGATACTTTTATTTTAAGTGAAATTATGGATCTTTCTTTTAAAACCTTACTGGTGTGACCTTCAATATTTATTTTTTGACCCGAAATGACATCAGTGATATCCCTAATCATTCCAACGCGATTTTGACATTCTATTTCAATTTTTAGACTGACTTTGCTTGATGTCCAAGGGTTATAATTAAAAAGTCTTTCCTCTTCAAGACTCTTAAGATTTTTACAACTACTTTTGTGTACAGTCATTCCTTTGCCACGAGTTATATAGCAGATAACCTTATCCTGCTCGGATGGAATGCAACAAGGAGCAATCCTAATTGAAAGTGATTTAAAATCAATTTCTCTGGCAGTTGTTTTTTTGGGGGATATTTTTTTTCTTGATTCAGGGATAAATGTTTTACCAAGAATTATCTTTATCGCTTGACGAGGTGTCGTGAGGCCAGCCCCAACAGACGCATAAAGGTCTTCGAGTGTTTTGAAAGAAGTTTCAGATAAAGCGTTTTTTATCTCTGTTTCGGTAAAATTATCAATATTCAAACCAAGATCTGTGACTTCTCCTCTTACTATATTTTCCCCTTCTGTCTTATTTCGTACAAAATCAAATTTTCTAAAAAATGCACGAATATGCTGTTTGGCTTTAGCGGTTTTAACAAAATCAAGCCAATCCCTTTTGGGGCTACTATTCTTTGAAGTAATTATTTCAACCACATCTCTTGTAGTTAGCTTGTAATCTAGATTTGTAATTTTACCGTTAACTTTCGCACCTGTACATTTATCTCCAACTGTACTATGAACTTCATAAGCGAAATCAACAGGAGTTGCTCCGGCTGGCAAATCATAGATATCTCCTTTTGGTGAAAACACATAAATACGATCGTCCAGAAACTCAAGCTTTAATCCTTCAACAAAATCAGCTGATGATTTTACTGAGTTTTGCCAGTCTTTTATCTGCCGCAAAAATTCGGTTTGATCGGGTCTGGCAAAGGTTCCTTTTGTTAGTTTTTCATCAGATGCACCGGCTTGTTTGGATTGAGTGTAATGAAGATGGGAAGCTAGCCCAAATTCAGCTTCCTCATGCATATCATCAGTCCTAATTTGTATTTCAACTACTTTTCCATCCGGCCCAAACACAGAGGTATGAATGCTGCGATACCCGTTTGGTTTTGGTGCTGCAATATAGTCACGGATGTAATTTGGGAGCGGTCGATACATTGCATGGATTTTGCCAAGAATACGGTAACAATTTTCTATTGTGTTTGTAATTATTCTAAGAGCAACTAGGTCATAAATCTTATCAAAATCCCAATTTATTTCCGGGCGGGTTAGCTTCTTATATAAACTATATATATGTTTAGAACGACCTTGGATTTCTGCCTTAATTTTTTGACGTGCGAGTTCATCTGAAATTAATCTCATTAAATGAGTTGTATAACGATCGGCTTCTTTAAATCGCCTATTTGCTTCTTTTTTGAGCGTTTTGAATTCTTGCGGGTATGCAACAGGAAAAGCCAAATCCTCAAGTTCACCTTTTATTTCTCCCATTCCGATTCGGAGTGCCAATGGAGCAAAAATATTTAAAGTTTCGCGGGCAATTCTTATTTGGTCTGCTTTGGGCAGATATTTAATTGTTCGCATATTGTGGAGGCGATCGGCAAGTTTTATTATCACTACTCTAGCATCTTCTGCCATAGAAAGAAAAAGCTGACGGAGTGATTCATTTTTAAAATTTGCTTTAGCCTCTTCGACCTCGTCGTGTGAATAAGCAGAAAAGTCGACCATGCCAAGATTAGTAACACCAAGGACCAAAGCGGCAACGTCATCACCAAATTTTGACTTAATTTCTTCAATTGTAGTTTCTGTATCCTCTATCACATCGTGTAAAAGTGCTGCAACAACCATAGATTCCGGCATCGAAAGGTCAATTAAGATTTTTGCGACTTCAACCGGGTGGGCGATATAATCGTCCCCACTCTTTCTTTTTTGCCCCAAGTGAGCATCAGCAGAAAATTCTAGTGCCGAAGAAATAATCCTTTTATTATACCCCTTTAATAAATGTAGATATTTCGAGAAATTATCTTTCATTTTCACATTATACTTTATAAATAATTTTACTAAAAATGACGGAAGGGGTTTTTCGCAAGCTTGCGAAAAACCCCAGTTGCCCCCCCCTCAATCTTAGCTGCGATGTTTCAAGATCACCAGCCTGGGATTTTGATCAAACGTAAATGAAAAAGTTATTATTTTAATGACTTCCTTACACTTAGAATTCTCATCTCTATAGATTTTTTGTCGTTCCAAATATTGTATCTAAGTGAAAAAGCAAGATCGTACTTTTGCTTTGAGCTTTGTGCTGTGGGCTTAGAGCTTATAACTTCATGGTCGTAATTGAACCAAATGGCATTTAAGGTAGGTTGTAGGTTGTAGGTTTTAGGTTTTTTGTCCCCACTTCTTACTGATTCCTTATTGCTTATAGCTTTTATATTAAATTTCAGGTGTTCATTCTTTTGTCCAACTTTCTTAAAATTTTCGAGTTCAGCTCCTAATATGGCGAACGTTGGGGTGTGATTCCCATAGCCAAATGGTTCAAGAGTGGAAAGTAATTTAAGCATCACATCGTTTATTTCACTTATGTCTATTACACAATCGATTGTTAATTCTTTGCATAGTTCAGTACTTTTAATTTTATTTCGGGTGACTTCCAGTAACTTATCTTTAAAAATAATAAATTTATCATCAGACACAGTCACTCCCGCTGCCTTTGCATGACCTCCGTATTTTAATAGGCAATCTGATACTTCTCCTAAAGCAGCTGCAATATCAAAACCATCTATTGATCTTGCTGAACCATGATGAGTTTCCCCGTTGTGTTCAAAAACTATCACCGGTCGAGAATAGTTTTCGGCAAGACGGCCTGCTATTATACCAACTACTCCACGGGGCCAATTTTTGTTCGAAAGGAGATAAATCTCATGATTTTTACTCTTACTTTGTTCGATTTCTGCCTTTGCCTCCTCAAGAATTCGCTCACACATTTTCTGTCGATCAGAGTTAAGCTGAGCCAAATTTTCGGCGATTGTCTGTGCTTTTTGTGGATCGTCGGTTAGTAATAATTCTAAAGCTTTCTTTGCGTGCTCAAGTCTTCCTGCGGCATTAAGCCTTGGGCCTAAAAGAAACCCGACTGCGTAAGCATTAATATCATCGGGAGATATCGAAGCTGTTTTCATAAGCTCGGTGATTCCAGGCCTTTTAGTTTTTGCAAGTACCTTAAGTCCATACTTGGTTAGAATACGATTTTGATCAGTGAGTGGCACAACATCACAAATTGTAGCCAGTGCGACTAAATCGAGTAGCCATTTTTCTTGTCCTGATGGGTAAACATCAATAAATTTTAGTTGAAGTGCTCGCGCTAAGAAAAATACCACCCCACAGGCAGATAAATTTTGTTGTTTAGTTCCCTTTAAAGTTAACCCAGGATGAATATTTATTGATCGTTTCGGTAGTCTGTTTTTGTCGATTTCATGATGATCACAGACGATAAAATCTATTTTTTTGAACTTATTAGAATCAATTAACTCGCTCGAGGTAATTCCGCAATCGACTGCAATTACTAACTTCACACCTTTTTTCTCTAGCTCTTTTAAAGCTTCAGGGTTCAGACCATAACCCTCTTCCTCGCGATGTGGGATGTATGTTTCCAATCTATGTACACCTATCTTGTTCAAAGCTTCAAAAATTAAAGCAGTTGCAGTAATGCCGTCAACATCATAATCGCCATAAATAGCTATAGGCATTTTATTCTTAATTGCTTCAGATATTTTGTTTACGGCAAGAGCCATGTTTTCAAAATTATTCGGCGAAATTATTTTTTCATAAACCGGATTTAAAAATGAACTAATTTCTTGTTCGTTTTTTATTCCTCTGTTTTCTAAAACTGAAAAAAGCCAATTTGGTAATCCCTTTCTTGACTTATAAACTTTTTTAGTCAATATCTTCCAATCCTTCGACACCTCTGTCATAATGTTAAAAGTATAGACTAATAATTCACGTAGGTAAATATGAGTGTCGAAGAAGATATAACAAAAATAGTCCATGAATATGAAACAAAAAATGGACCCAACTCAACCGAAAAAATACTTTCTAGTATTATGAGAGATCAACTCATAAAACCTGGGGTCTCGATAGAAGAAATTGCATCTGACCCAGAATCTTTTGCCTATAAGATTGTTGAGGATAGATATCCTGAAATTTTGGATCGTGAACTGCTAGCCGGGGTACTTTCAAAAAAGTATCTTGATCCAGAGTCTGAGTTTCAAAATGAATTTCATCAACTAGAATTCAGACACAGTGCCGCCATTGAACAGGGACATCCCCCAGTTGAATATTCACGTATGGCCGAAAAAAATTCAGGTATTTTTAATGTTGTTAAATTTTTAACTGCAATGAATTGGACAGAATATGAAACACTTCAAAAAAAATGGGAGAAAGAAGCAGAGCAAGAAAAAGAGAAAGAAATCACTTTCAAACAAAAGAGAGAGGCAGTTAAAGAGTTTGAAAGTTATCGTATTTTAGTACCACGCGAGGGTTCAGAAGAAAGTGTTGAATTAAGCCTTAAAGAATATATTAATTCACTTGCAGTTAAAATGTTTAGAGAAGAAATGAAAAAGACCGACATTGACACTAGAATCGAACACATTAAAGCTAATTTTAAATTTGCAATAAAGCCCATTTATAGGATGTATATATTTGAAGAATATCTGAATGTATATAAAACAGCGCAAAAAAACTGGTTGACTTGGGAGATTCGAGGAATTCAACAAGAGCTCGAAGAACATGAACTTCTTGAATATAGAAGAGCTCATCAAATATTTAAAGCTGCTGAAAATTCATTATATATAGTGAAAAATATTATCTCTTAGTCTTTTTTTGCTTAAAATTCTGCCAGGTGATTAAAAGTGGTGGTGCATTTAAAATAGAAGAATAAGTGCCAGAAAATATTCCAATGACTAAAGCGAGTACAAAATAACGAATTGTTGTGCCTCCAAAAAGAAGTAATATCAACAAAATTGCCCAAACAAGAAACGAGGTGTTTAGAGTGCGTGGAAGCATCTCGATGACACTCCTATCAACGGTTTCTTCGAAATCATCTGAAGCATTGCGAATAAGGTTTTCCCGAACCCTATCAAAAATAACGATTGTGTCATGAACTGAAAACCCGATTACGGTAAGAAGAGCTGTGATGAACAAAGGGTCAACTTCAACATTCCTAAAATGTCCAAGGAGAGAAAAAACACCTAATACTATCAATGTGTCATGCAAGAGTGCTATAACCGCAGCAACCCCGAATTCCCAAGAATTTGCCGGTTTTGGAATCTTTCGGAATGAATAACCGATATATAATACTATTATAAGTGAGGCAATCACTATCGCCCAAACAGCTTTTTGGGTAATTTCTTTAGAAATGGAAGGCCCAACCGTTTCAAAACTAGCTTCCTCTGCTCCTTCGCCAAAGGCGTTTTTGATTTTATCTTTGACTTCTTTGTGTTTTACTTCATCTATCTCTTTTATTCTTATAGAAATGCTGTTCTCACCAATTTTTTGGATAGATATGTTCGAGAGTCCATTACTTTCGGCAAATTTTTTTGCAGCCTCTAAATCGGTTACACCTTGAATTTCCAAGCGGGATCCACCGGTAAAATCAATGGAAGGCTTAAGTCCCCAAATAGCAAGCGAAATAATACTAGGAATTAAAACCACAAGAGATATTATATAGAACCATTTTCTGTGCTTCATTAAACGCATTGCCAACCTCCGGTTGAAGTTTCGAGTTTCGAGTTTCGCCTGCCCGTGCCGGACTTCGGCCAGGGAGTTTCGATTAAATTATTTAGTTTTGAAATTAATTCATAACTCATAATTCTTAATTCATAACTCATTTCACTACCTCCGATTCTCGAACTGCAAAGAGTGGATATTTTTTTAATAATCGGAAGCGAAGCATAATATCCATTATAGTGCGTGTTCCTACAAAAGTAGTTGCAAGCCCTACTACAATACCAAGTGCCAAAACCACGGCAAAGCCTCGAATCGTTCCTCCAGCAGTATAAAGAAGTGCTGCAATAATAAGTGAGACTGCGTTTGAGTCTCTGATTGAAGGCCAGGCATTTTTAAAACCAAGTCGCACTGCAAGTTCATAGGGTTTGCCTTTCCGAAGTTCTTCACGAATCCGCTCAAAAACCAAGACATCTGTTTCCATCGACATTCCAACCGAAAGAATTAACCCAGCGATGCCACCCATGGTAAGTGTAATGCCAAATAGTTTTACGAGAGCCAACATAAATACACCATAGAGGACAAGTCCAATAGTCGAAAAAACACCAAGCATTCGAAAATAGACAATCATAAAAAGGCTGACAAATAGACACCCCAAAACCCCTGCATAGAGAGAAAGATTTACTGATTCACGCCCCAAAGTTGCCCCAATACTGCGGGTTTCGATCAATTTAACCGGAACCGGCAGGGCACCTGCATTTAGCTGAATTGCCAGATTTTTTGCTTCTTTTAGTTCAAAATCACCTGTAATCACACCTCGTCCACCGGTAATTTGTTGATTTACTGTTGGTGCGGAAAGAAGTTCATTATCTAAGTAAATTGCGAGTGGTTTTCCAATATTCCTACCTGTTATTTCTTCAAATTTTTTGCCGCCATCAGAGGTAAACTCAATATCAATTTGAGGTTTTCCAGCTTGATCGAAAGACACATCAGCACGCTTAAAATCCTTACCGGTAAGATCTGTTTCCTTAAAATCTGTTCCTTCTTGATTAGTCTCCTTAAACACTAGTTCTGCAGTTTTTCCAATTAAATTATTGGCTTCATTAACATCTTTAACCCCCGGCATTTCTACCACAAGCCGGTCTTCACTACCTGATTTGACGACTATTACTACCGGTTCTGTAACACCAAAAGAGTTTATTCTGTTTTCGATTATCTTCGCAACCGAATTCATAGCATCTTTTTTTCGGTCTTCATCAAGCTTGGACAGGTCTGCGACATATGTCAGCCTAGCTCCACCTTGCAAATCCAGGCCTTCCTTGATATTTATCTCTTTCTTAAAAATTACCTTATTCTTTATTTTAAGATAAGGACCATTTGGCATACTAATAAATACAGCTACAATAGCAATTAATAAAACAATAAAAAACTTAAAATAGATTTTAAATCTGTTCTTCATAAATCTATATGATTTTAACTTAAAATTTACTTTCCGTAAATAAGAGAAGACCCGTCGCGGTAAGACCGCGTCCGCCTGCTGACGGAAGGGTCTCTCTTAACGGGTCTTGATTGTTGATGAGTGTCAGGGTGCTATTGACCTTTGTGATAGTCCCACGCGACGATGAGAACGGAACTGACAATTGCCAGCCCGACCACTGCAAGCCCGAGGAACACTCTCATGACTCCACCTCCTAGCTCAGTTCGCCGTTGGCGAGAGCTTCTGCTTCGCTGGCGAGTTCTTGTGCTTGTCGCTGGATACGCTCTTCTGCATGGACAGCTACGAGTTCTGCGCTGGCCCGAATGTGAGCATCCGGATCCAGACCATCGTTGGGACAGAACTCATAGTGGCCATCGTAGTAGCCACAGATTTCACAAGGCACAAGGCCACCTCCCCTCATCAATCTCAGGTACCCTAGAACCGTACAATCAGATTTTAGACGCTGTTATTTTAACACAAAATGTTATTTTCGTAAATAAAAAATTTGTTAAAAAACATTCAATATAGGGCAATCAATCCTTGTTTAAAAAAATAAAAATTGAAAATTGTAAATTTTAAATTGAAAATTACATAAATCTGTAGCTATTCCCAGCGGAACAAGCGAACAGCTAGAATAAACATAATAACTGCCCAGACAGAAAGTCCAATAATATCAGTGCGAATAGCATATAAATCTGCACCTTTAACCATAACTTCTCTTAAAGCGTGCGAAAAATATGTTAGCGGGAAGAAATCCGTGATTCTATTCAGCCAATCAGGAAGGGCATCTCGGGGGAAAAAAATACCTGAAAGAAGCATTTGCGGAAAAACAAATAAGTTTGCTAGTGCCGCCACCACATTTTGAGTTGTGGCAAGACCAGAGAGAGCAAAACCCATCGAAAGGAATATCAAACCCCCAAATACAATAAGCCCTACAACCAGAGCAATGCTCCCCACTATTTGAAGTTGAAAAAGGATTATTCCCATCATTATAAGTACCGAAGCCTGCATTAATGTGATAATGACCCGCGAAACGATCTGGGAAAAAATTATTACCGATGGATGAATAGGTGTTGCAAGTAATCTTTTAAGGATTCCTCTCTCTCGCCAAGAAACTATTTGCCCTGTTACGGCAAAAATAGAGAGTTGCATCACGCTCATGGCCACAAGCCCCGGAATGATAAAATCG
>Ga0172371_10009743_pt1 | contig 13142 bp, 13 predicted proteins | sample Lak12m_FD_114543 | JGI IMG/M metagenome (GOLD analysis project Ga0172371, IMG submission 114543) | Freshwater microbial communities from Kabuno Bay, South-Kivu, Congo - kab_022012_12m | ecosystem: Environmental > Aquatic > Freshwater > Lake | place: Democratic Republic of the Congo: South-Kivu... | reverse complement strand
CAGGGGTAAACAGAAATGCCTTCGTTGGAAGCGACTTCTATCATTATCGCATTGATCAACGTTGCCGGCGCGATCATCTGCGCGCTGATCAACCGTTCACAGCGTCAATCCCAGGACGAACTCTCTTCACCATTGGAGGGGATGCCACTCTCCCGGGGAACCAGAATTTTTCTGTATCTGGCGGTCATTTCTTTCGGATTCTTCATCGCCCAAAGGCTTTTCCAATCTTCCCAAACAATGGTAGAGATTACCTACCCACAAGACCAGGCAGCAGTCGATCAATGCGAACTGATCCAGGGAACCAGCCGGGCCATCCCGCCGGAGTCCTCGGCCTGGTTGGTCATCTTTTCAAAAGATGTTGGGCGTTATTATCCCCAAGCCAATCCGTTGCTGATCGGCGCAGACGGTAAGTGGTCCATGAAGGTTTTCATTGGCTTGGATAGCGATGCCGAAAAATATTTTGACTTGCTGCTCGTCCTGGCTGATGATACTGCCAACCAGGAGTTTCTTGATTATGAAAAACAGGCATATGCCGAAAAGAATTGGTCGGGGATGGAATTCCTCCCTGCAGGCGCCGATCTTTACGACCAGGTGACTGTTCAGCGTCGTTAATCAACCCGCGCGCACTTAAAACCGCTTGTTTGAAAATGGCTTTTCTTCATATATAATGAATGTACATTGAATGCACTCACCATCACGGGGGTACGTCACATCTGCGTTGTTCGTCCGATCAAATCCCGAGAGGAGTACGGAACCATGACGATGATCAAGTTTTTCTCATTGAAAAGCAAGAAAGAAGTTTGGGTGGACAGCAGCAAGGTTACGCTGAAGACCATGAAAAATGGCCGCAAAGCCGCCGAAGCTGTTGATCCCGAAACAGGCAGCAAGATGTTTAAATTCCTTTCGAAGGAAGAAGCTGCCCAGTTAGGCTGATCCTTTCTCGACGTCTGAACCCGCATAACCCGCAACTCCCCGTGATTGGGTGAAAAACCCAAGGTATTTGATTGCTTGGTAGTCCCTGACTTGGTCTCTTTACCGTTGAATTAAATTTGACAAAAGGCATTCCTTTGTTATTAAATAAGGAAAGTCTGTTTACAGGTATTCCTCGGGAGGGATTATGGCATCCAAAGATGTATATGAAGATTTGGTCCGATATTATGAATTTCAGATCGGGGCAATGCCCCGCCGCCAGGAATTCAAAGAAGCGCTGCGCGTAACTTTTTCCGAAGATGACATGCGCATTTTCTTCCAACTGCCGTATCTGGGGTTCATCAGTGAAGAGAAATTTATCGCGAAACTGACCAAAGCAGGGATCACCGCCGAAAGCATGCATAGCGCGCTGGAACGCCTGATTCCGAAGGGCTTGGTGGATAAATTCCAGAAAAAAGGCGTTTGGGGATACGAACGCGCGCCGGTCATCGTTGTCCTGGAAATGACAGTGCGCGAGGGAGCCGATACGCAATTCCGCCGCATCACCGCCCAGGTGATGAACGACCTGATCGAAGGCGCCGCCGAGACCATCCCTACCCGCACGCCCTATTACCGCGTGCTGCCGGTTGAACCGGTGATCAAGGAAAAATCCGCCTCAACCGTGATCGAAGTCAACGCGGTCATTCCTGATCCCCGCCAGATCCTGCCCCTGGACGTGATTTCCGAAATGCTGAAAGGGGTCAACCTGATCGCGCTTTCAAACTGCTATTGCCGCAGCTCGAAAAAAATCATTGGCGAAGCCTGCGAACACCCCCTGGAAACCTGCTTCTATTTCGACGAACTGGCGCAGATGAAACTCCAAACCGATTATGCCCGCCAGGTTACTTATGAAGAAGCCATGCAGATTCTGTATGAATGCGAAAAGCAAGGTCTGGTGCATAACGTCAGCAATTGCGAAGGCAAGATCCAGACGCTGTGCAATTGCTGCGATTGCTCCTGCGGCGTGATCAAAGCCTGGAAACGCGGCATGCGCAACACCACCTCACCCTCGCGTTTCGTTGTCCAATTGAACGCGGAGCGATGCACCCTGCGGCAGGATTGCGTGGCCGCCTGCCCGGTTGAGGCGTTGTCAGTATCGGCGGGCAGGTTGTTGGTTGACGCCGGCAAATGCCTGGGCTGCGGTTTATGCGTGACCGCCTGCCCGGAGGGCGCCCTGCAAATGACTCTGCGTGAAAACCCGCCCAAAGTTTACAAGGATAATGACGCGCTTTACCGCAGTATTTACGCGGAATCCGCGTTGGGTTTGCTGGGTCGCACGCTGGGCATCGGTAAAAAATGATCTTCCGTGAATCATTATTGGCATAATACTTGCAATGTATTTGGTTGAAAAATGAATGATTTGCAATACAATATATAAGTGAATTCTAGGAGGTACCATGAAGAGAAAGACTGTCATCATTTTGTTCGCGCTATTCACAACTCTGTTGGTTGTGCTGTCCTGCACACTTCCGATTTACATTGTTACCAGCGATGCCAGCGATTCCAAATCCGATGATGAAGAGGAAGAGGAGGAAGAAGAAGCGATAGAAGCTCCCACCGCGACAGTGGAACCCACAGTGACCAGCACGCCCACCACCGCCATCACGCCTGTCTTGGTTTATCTGGATGGCCCCTGGACCATTTGGGAAGGCATCGAAGAAGAACGCCTGGATATCGATTTCCTGCAGGATGGCTATTCGCTGGTGGGTAATGCCTCCACCGATGACGGCCACAGTCTGCTCTACGAAGGCACCATCAGCTCCGATGGCACATCCGTCAGCGGCACCTGGCGCTCCACCCGCGGTACCCAGGGCAATTTCATCATGTACCTGGATTCCACCTATTCTGTCTTCGGCGGCAACATGGGCGGCGGCATGCCTTTCTGCGGCAACCGTCTGAATTCCAGCAAACCCTCGCCCTGCCTGCGGTAATTGAAAATAAATCGCTGCCTTTGATCGACCAAGACAGCGATTTACCTATTTAACATCATCAGGATAGTTCAACAAGAACTATCCTGATTTTTATTCACGCTCTCATTTCAGAATTCAATCCCGCACTATCCCATCACCTGCTTCAGAAAAGCCAGTTTCTGCATGTCATGGTGCGAGCCGCCGCCGTCATGCAGGTTGAATGAGTACACTTTGATATCCTTTTTGCCGGCATAATGATTGTAGGCCGCGAAAACAGTCGAGGGCGGGCAGATGTTGTCCATCAATCCCGTGGAAAACAACGCCGGGGCGTTCGCCCTGGCAGCGAAATGCATGCCATCGAAATACGCCAGCGTGTTGAAAACCGTCTCGACCTTGTCGCGCTGCACCTTGAGAAAGCGCGCGATCTCGTAATATGGATTCTCATCCGTGATGGTCACCGCTCTTTGGAAATGGCAGAGAAACGGAACGTCCGGCAGGACCGCCGCCAGATCCGGCACCAGCCCGCTGACCGCCAGCGAAATACCGCCGCCCTGGCTGCCGCCAGCCACCGCCACGCGCTTCCTGTCCACCAGCGGGTGCGATCGGGCAGCTTCCACCGCCCGCACCGCGTCGCTGAACAAGCGCCGGTAGTAATAGGTGGCCGGGTCAAGGATGCCCAGCGTCATGAAACCCGGAAAGTGCGGGCTGGAACCGTCGCCAGCCAGGTCGGGGGTGTCGCCTTGCAGCCAGGCAGAACCCTGCCCGCGCGTGTCCATGACCAAAGTGGCATAACCCGCGCTGGGGTAAAGCAGCCAGTCGCTGGGGTAGCCGCGCCCGCCGCCGTAACCGATGTATTCCACCACGCACGGCATGGGTTTTTCAACACCTCTTGGGATGATCAGCCAACCCTTGATGGTCTGTCCGCCGAAACCTCTAAAGCCGACATCGAAAATAGTGACCAGCTCCAACGGGTAGCTCGTCGGTTCAAAGACCGCATCAAGTGGCCATTCACGCGTTTCCTTTAACGTACGCGCCCAAAACGTATCAAAATCTGCGGGTTCTTTCCGTTCGGGTTGATAGACTTTCAATTCCTCTAGGGGTAGATCGAAAAGCATATTGTCTCCTGATAATTGATTTACAGAATTGCTTCAAACCAAATTTAATACAAAAAATACTTAAAAAAAAGCTTGTAATTACCCGTAAAAATGACTATAATTTAGTAAATTGTGGAGCAAAGTGGTATAAAGTGGGACGCCGGGCCATTCCGGCGTTTCGGCTTTTATATCGGAGTAGAACTTATGTTCTTTGGACAATATGACCATACCATCGATGACAAGGGTCGGCTGACCATCCCGGCGCAGTATCGTGATCTGCTCGCCAATGGCGCCTATATCACGCGCGGCCTCGATGAAAACCTGATGGTCATCCGCTCCGAAGAATTTACATCACTTTACCACAAAATCAAGGCCATGAACATCAACGACGAGCACGCGCGTGACCTGGCCAGGATGATATTCGGCAGCGCTTCCATGCTGGAACTCGATAAAGCCGGGCGCGTGCTGCTCCCGCAATTTCTGCGCGAAGCCGCGCAGCTCGACACAACAGTGAAGCTCGTCGGCCTTGGGCCTTATTTCGAAATTTGGTCGCCGGAAAATTGGAGCGTTAAGGAGAATTTGATCAACGATGCCAGGTGTCGCGCGGATCAGTTCAAAGATCTCAATCTGACTTTCTAACGATGAGCATCGCTGAACCGGTCGCGCCAACGCCGCATCAACCAGTACTTTACCAACCGATACTTGATTACCTTGAGCCAGTCAGCCCCAGGCGTTACGTGGATGGAACACTGGGCGCCGGCGGCCATGCGTTGGGTATTTTGAATGCTTGTGCCCCGCTTGGCTGCCTGCTGGGTCTGGATGTGGATGAGCGTGCCATTCAAATCGCCCGTCAGCGCACGGCGTTATGCGGGCAGCGCGTCATCATCCGCCATGATTCCTATTCCAACCTGGCCGCTCATCTCAAAGCCCTGGGTTGGGAATGCGTGCATGGCATCCTGCTTGACCTGGGAGTCTCCTCCATGCAGCTGGATACGCCTGAACGGGGGTTCTCGTTCATGAAGGAAGCCCCGCTGGATATGCGCTTCGACGCGGCCCAGGATATCACAGCCAGCCGCCTGCTCGATACTCTCGATCAGAAACGCCTGGCGGAAATCCTTCGGGAATATGGCGAAGAGCCGCGCGCCAACGCCATCGCGGCAGCCATCCTCCGCAGCCGGCCCATCCGCACCACCACCCAACTGGCAGCTTTGGTTTCAGCGGTCTATAAAGGTCAGCGCGGCAAGACCCACCCGGCCACCCGCACCTTTCAGGCTTTGCGCGTGGCAACCAACCGCGAACTGGAGCGGTTGCAGCAGGGGTTGGAACAGGGCGTCCGGGCTTTATGCCCGGGGGGAAGGCTGGCGGTCATCAGCTTTCATTCGCTGGAAGACCGTATGGTCAAGCAGTTCTTCCGGCGCGAAAGCCGCGATTGCCTTTGCCCGCCGGAACAGGTCATTTGCACCTGCGGACATCAGGCCAGCATCAAGGTCATCACCAAAGGGGCCATAACACCTTCAAAGGAGGAAATCGCCCTTAACCCGCGGTCGCGCAGCGCGAAATTGCGGGTCGCGGAAAAGTTGTAACGGAAATTTCGGTCAATATAACAGGCAGAGTTATAGATGGCAAGAAAAACCAAATCAGCATACAAACAAGCACCCTGGAGACGCCAGCTCCAATCAGTCGGCGTTTCTCTTACGCCGCTGATTGCCATTGTGGCTGTCCTCTCCATTTATCTGATCATCAGCGCCCAGGCTGCTTCCGCCGGGCTCGAAATCATGGATATGCATTACGACGAAGAAGAAATCCTGCGCATCATCGCCAATCACCGCACCGAACTGGCCTGGAAGACCTCATACACCGAGATGCAGAAGCGCGCGGAGAAAAGCGGTTATGAAGTCGCGCCTGCTGAAAACGTCCACTTTATGATCATCCCCGGTTATCAGGGTCAGAACCCGGTGCTCCTGGCGCCTCCTCCCGGGTCGGATAACACACTCGGGCCGATTGTCAATGAATACTATCAGCAATCCCTGTGGGATTGGTTTTATAACACTTTCCTGACCACTTCCACGCCTGCCAGCGAGGTCTCCGAATGAAAAAGGCTGTTTTTTCGCGCTTGACCCTCACTGGCGTGGTGTTATCCACCTCCAGCCTGTTGATCATCCTGCAAATGCTGCACATTCAAAACAGCACCAAGCACCAGGAATTGAGCCAATGGGCGGATGAGGAATATTCCTACGCCATCGAAAATTACACGCCCGAACGCGGTAACATCTATGACCGCTGGGGGCGGCTGCTGGCCGGCAACGAGGATGTGTATGAACTGGGCGTGATGCTGGAATTTGTCACCAATCCCGATACCATCGCCCGCACGCTGGAAGGCGTGAACAACCTGGACTACCAGGATGTTTTGAATGTGGCCTCGAAGGAGTATAACGAAAAGGACAGCATTTACGCGGTGATCACGGATTTCCTGCCGTCCGGCGTGATCGATGTGCTCTCTGACGTGAAACAATCCTACGAGATCGAGAATCCTTACGGCAAAAATGCCGATTTGCCCTCCCTGCGCGGTCTGATTTGGAGTTCGCACCTCAAGCGCAGCTATCCTGAAAACAGCCTCGCCTCCAACGTTCTGGGCTTCTATGCCTTTCGTGATCGCCAGGAAGGCATGGGCTACTATGGCGTGGAAGAATATTACGATGACCTGCTGGCCGGCAGCCCGATGGACACTTTTATGCCCCGCAACCCTTACCTGCTGGAAAGCCTGCCAGAAGTTCCGGCCGGCGCCAGCCTGGTACTCACCCTGGATCGCGAGATCCAGGCCATGGTCGAGAAAAAGCTGGATGAAGCCCTTGAAAAATATGGGGCGGTATCAGGCACAGTCATCGTGTTGAATCCTGAAAATGGCGAGATTTACGCCATGGCTACCCAGCCGCGCATCAACCTGAATGAATATTGGAAGTACGAGGATCGCTTCAAGGAAACCACGCCCTATAACCGCGCGATCAGCGAAACTTATGAGCCGGGTTCCGTTTTCAAGGTGCTCACCATGTCAGCCGCCTTCGATGCCGGCGTGGTGGATGAAGAAATCACCTACTATGATTCCGGCCGCTATGAAAAATATGATGCCACCATCCTCAACTGGGATCGCAAAGGGCACGGCGAGCAGACCATGCAGGGCTGCATGCAGAAATCCCTGAACGTCTGCCTGGCCTGGGTGGCGAATGAGAAATTGGGCAAGGAAAAATTTTACGAGTACTTGCAAGCCTTTGGCATCGGCCAGCGCACCAGCATTGACCTGGGCGGCGAAGAGATATGGCCGTTGGGCGTGCCGGGCGATTCGGATTGGTATCCCGTGCAAATTCTGACCAACTCGTTCGGTCAGGGCGTTGCCGTTACCCCCATCCAATTAGCCACTGCCATTTCGGCGGTTGCCAATGACGGCAAAATGATGAAGCCGCATATCCTGAAAGCCATCATCCAGGACGGGAAACAGTATAATACTACCCCGCAAGTGCTGGGCGTACCGATCAAGGCTGAAACCGCCAGGCTCATGACGGATTTATTGGTGCTGTCGCTAAAGAATGAAACCTCTTTGGCCCTGGTTCCCGGTTATGAGATCGCCGGCAAGACAGGTACCGCAGAAATTCCCGTGGAAGGTGAATATAGCACGGACCTCACCAATGCCTCATTTGCAGGCTGGGGTCCGGCGGACGATCCGAAATTCCTGGTCTATGTATGGTTGGAAAAACCCGAGGCTTCGCCCTGGGGTTCGGTCGTGGCCGCTCCCCTGTTCAGCGAAATTGTCAAAGAACTGGTGGTATATCTCGATATCCCGCCAGTGGATGCCCAGCAAAGTCTTGTTGCGAAAGAAGGATAAAGATGATTACTGTGCAGGATATCATCCTGGCCCTGACCGGCAGGCAGATCGAACAAAACGGGCAGTTGATTACTGAAGCCGTGATCGATTCCCGCAAAGCCATCCCCGGCGCGTTGTTCGTCGCATTACCCGGTGAAAGGTCGGATGGGCATCAATACATTCAGGCAGCCTTCAAGAACGGCGCGCACATCGCGCTGGTTCAAAAAGACACGCCGGCGGATCTGCGCGTGCTGGACTTGCGCCGCGTCGCTGAAACTGAACCGATCCAGCTTCCGCCTGCGCCATTTTGCATCCGCGTCGATGACAGCCTGGCCGCGCTGCAAACCATCGCGCGCTATTGGCGCCAGAAACTCTCCCTGCGCGTGATCGCTATCACCGGCAGCGTGGGAAAATCCTCCACCAAGGAGTTGGTGGCCGAGGTCTTGTCGCGTAAATACCATACTTATAAAAATCCGGGCAATTACAACAATGAAATCGGTCTGCCCCTCACCATCCTGAACCTGGGCAGCGGTTATGAACGCCTGGTGGCTGAAATGGGGTTTTACTATCCCGGCGAAATCACCTTCCTGTGCGAGATCGCCCGGCCGCAGGTCGGTCTGGTCACCAATATCGGCACGGTGCACGCCGAGCGCGCCGGTTCGCAGGAAGCCATCGCCAAAGGCAAGTCCGAGCTGGTTCAGGCCCTGCCTGCCGCCCCTGACGGGGTTGCCATCCTGAATTATGATGATCCTCTCGTGCGCTCCATGGCTGACCAGACCAGGGCGGATGTGCTTTTTTATGGCCTGCATCCCAAAGCCCACTTGTGGGCGGACGAGATCCAGGGCTGCGGCTTGAAGGGCATCCGCTTCCGCATGCACTACCAGGGCAAATCGGTGCGCATGGAAGTGCCGCTCCTGGGCCGCCATTCCGTCCAGACCATCCTGCGCGCGGCCGCGGTCGCGTTCACCGAAAGCTTGACCTGGCAGGAAGTTACTGAAGGCTTGACCAACAGCAACACCCAGCTACGCCTGGTGGCGGTTCAAACCAACAGCGGCGCACTCATCCTGGATGATACCTATAACGCCACGCCTGAATCCACCATCGCTGCGCTGGATTTATTGGATGAACTGAAAGGCCAGAAGATCGCCGTGCTGGGCGATATGCTCGAGCTGGGTCAATATGAGCAGCGCGGGCATGAACTGGTCGGCCAGCGCGCCGCCCAGGTGGTTCAGCACCTTATCGCGGTCGGCCCGCGCGGGCGCACCATCGCCGATTCCGCCCGTCAGGTCGGCCTGCCGCCCACTGCCATCACCTGTGTGGAAAACGCCCAGCAAGCTGCCGACGTGCTGAAATACAACCTGCGCGCTGGCGACGTGGTGTTGATCAAGGGATCGCACGGGCTGCGCATGGACCGCATCGCGGCCATTTTGGAGGGAAGCGCATGAAAGAGACATCCCTGGCTCTTTCCTTAAGCCTGCTGGCGTTTATTATGACGGTCATCTGGGGCAGCCCGTTGATCAGCCTGCTCAGGTACTTCAAGGTCGGCAAGATCATCCGCGAGGAAGGTCCCGGCCGCCACATCGAGAAACTGGGCACCCCCACCATGGGCGGTTTTATGATCATCGCGCCCGTGCTGCTGCTGACCGTGCTGCTCAACGCGGCCACCCTGCTGGGTTTCGATATCCTCGGCCAATCGGTGCTTATCCCTTTGCTGGTGATGATCGCCTTTGCGCTCCTCGGCGCGATCGACGATTGGGAAGGCATCCGCGGCAGCCGCAAGGGGCTGGGCATGCGCGCGCGCACCAAATTCCTGTGGCAGATCGCCCTGGGCCTGGTGACCGCCTACGCGCTGAAATACATCGTCAACGTGCCCGAATTGTACTGGCCGGGTTACCCCGAGCCGCTCAACCTGGGCGGCTGGTACATTCCCATCGCCACCATCATTATTGTGGGTTTTTCCAACGCCATTAACTTCACCGATGGGTTGGACGGGCTGGCCGGCCTGATCTCCGCCACGGCTTTCGTGGCATACGGCACCATTGCGCTCATGCAGGGCCAGGAATTCCTGGGCCGCTTCTGCTTCACCATCGTGGGCGCGTTGTTCGGCTTTCTGTGGTTCAACGTGCATCCCGCCGAGCTGTTTATGGGCGATACCGGTTCGCTGGCCATCGGCGCCACGCTGGGGGTGTTTGCCCTGATGACCGGGCAGTGGCTGCTGCTGCCGATCATTGCCATCATCCCGGTCGCTGAAACGATCAGCATCGTGCTCCAGGTGGCTTATTTCAAACTGACGCATGGCAAGAGGCTGTTCCGCATGGCCCCCCTGCACCATCACTTCGAGCTGTTGGGCTGGAGCGAAACGCAGGTGGTGCAGCGCTTCTGGCTGGTCAGCCTGATCGCTGCCATGCTGGGCATCGCCTTTATTTTTGTGGAGTAAAACGTGGAAAATTGGCAGGGAAAAAGCGTGTTGGTGATTGGAGCCGCCCGGCAAGGGTTGGCTGCTTCACGCTTCCTGGCCGGTCATGGCGCGCGCGTGACGCTGAACGATAACCGCCCGCTCGATAATTTCCGCGAAATTCTGCCAACGTTGGAAAGCCTCGATATCCGTTATCGCTTCGGCGCGCATCCTTTGGAACTGCTGGAAGGTATCGACCTGGTTTGCGTGTCCGGCGGCGTACCCCTGGAACTTCCGCTCATCCAGGCTGCCCTGGCAAAAGGCATCCCTTTGAGCAATGATTCGCAGATTTTCCTGCAGGCAGCTCCCGCGCGCGTGCTTGGCATCACCGGTTCAGCCGGCAAGACTACCACCACCACCTTGTGCGGCGCGATTGCCGCGGCCGCGCTGAGCGCGCCTGCCAAAGCCTGGGTGGGCGGCAATATCGGTTTCCCGCTGATCGAACACCTGGAAGAAATGAAGGCGGATGATTGGGCGGTGGTCGAGTTTTCCAGCTTTCAGCTTGAGTTGATGACCGTCTCGCCCGAGATTGCGCTGGTGTTGAACGTCACCCCCAACCACCTCGACCGCCACAAGAGCATGCAGGCTTACGCGGCCGCCAAGGCGCATATCCTCACCTATCAAAAAGACGCTGATATTGCCATTCTCAACCGCGATGATCCCGGTTCGCTGGCGCTGGCGGGCCAGGCGCGCGGGAAATTGCTCACTTTCGGTTTCAATCCGCCCGCAAGCGGCGATGGCTGTTACGTGGAACAAGATATGATCGTGATGCGCAATCAAGACAGCATCCTTCCGTTGGTGCCGGTCAGTTCCCTGCGCTTAACCGGCAGGCATAACCTGTCCAACGCCCTGGCAGCCTGCGCGGCTGCTTTCGCCGCCGGTTTTTCCGCGCAAGCCATGCGCTCCGGCATCGAGAGCGTCAAAGGCGTGCCCCACCGCCTGGAGCTGGTGCGTGAGCGCAACGGCGTGCGCTGGTACAACGACTCCATCGCCACCGCGCCTGAGCGGGTCATGGCGGCTGTGCATGCCGTGCAGACTCCGCTGGTGCTCCTGCTGGGCGGGCGCGATAAAGACCTGCCCTGGGATGAGTTGGCGCATCTGCTGCTTGCGCGCCGTCCGAAAGTGATTTTGTTCGGCGAGGCCGCCGGCTTGATTCAAAATGCCCTGCAGAAGAGCGGCGCGGATTATCCGCTTTACCAGGCCGCTGACCTGCAAAGCGCAGTCGAAACTGCCGATCGCGTCGCGGAAACGGGTGATAGCGTGCTGCTCTCGCCCGGCGGCACAAGTTTCGATGCTTTCCGCGATTTCGAAGAACGCGGCGAATGCTTCCGCCGCTGGGTTGAGGAGCTGCCATGAGCGCCAAATCACTGCCAGTCAAGCAGCCAAACAAGCGCAAACCCCTCTACCTGGGTTTGGACGTCCCCATGTTCGTTACCATCACGGCGCTATTGGGATTCGGTCTGCTGATGCTCTACTCAGCCAGTTGGCAGTATGCGGTTTCTGTCATGGGTGAACATGCTTCTTATATGCTCGAACGCCAGCTGCGTTTCCTTCTGTTGGGCGGCGCGGCTGCTATCTTTGCTTTCTACTTCGATTATCACCGCATTAAAAAATTCGTGGTGCCGATGATGCTATTTACGCTGGCGCTGTTGTTGATGGTGATTTTCTACGTGGAAGAGGTCCGTTTGGGCGCCAAACGCGGCCTGCTGGCTGGTTCCATTCAACCCTCGGAATTGGCCAAGCTGGTGACCATCATCTATCTGGCTTTCTGGCTGCACGGCAAGCAGGATTTTATCCAGAATCTGAAATTCGGCCTGCTTCCGCTGGCCTTTATCCTGGGTATCTCCGCCACGCTGATCCTCATTCAGCCCGACCTGAGCGCGGCCATCACCATCATCATCATCGGCGGCGTGATGTTCTTCCTGGGCGGTGGCGAGATCCGTCAGATCATCCCCACCCTGCTGATCGCCATCCTGGCCGGTTCGGTCCTGCTGCTCTTTTATGATACCGGCAAAGAGCGCATCGCCACCTTCATCGCCGGCATCGAAGACCCGTCCACCGCGTCATACCACCTGATCCGTTCTTTTGAAGCCATCGTGCGCGGCGGCCTTTTCGGCGTGGGTATCGGGCGCGCCAATACCAAGTTCACCGGTCTGCCGGTCGCCCCCACCGATTCGATTTTCGCTGTGATCGTGGAAGAAACCGGCATCCTGGGCGCCGCCCTGGTGATCTTGCTATTTGTGATCTTCCTGTGGCGCGGGCTGACCATCGCGCGCAACGCGCCCGATCTGCTCGGCCGCCTGCTGGCTGCCGGCATTACGATCTGGATATTCCTGGAAGCGTTCATTAATATGAGCGTGCTGGTGAATTTGCTGCCCTTCGCGGGCAACGCGCTTCCATTCATGAGTTATGGCGGTTCCAATCTGACCATGGTGCTGATCGGCGTGGGTATTGTGCTCAACGTCGGCCGCGTGACTGCCATAAAAAATAACGAAGATGAAGGGAGACCCCTGAATGCGGTTGTTAATCTGCGCCGGGATGACGGGTGGCGGAGTGTATCCCGCCATCGCCGTCCTACAAGCGCTGGAAGGTAAGCTGGATGAGGTGCTCTGGATCGGCAGCCAAAGCGGCATGGAGGAAACCTTGCTGAAGCAGTATAAAGTTGCCTATGAGTCCATCCCCGCCGCCGGTTTGCACGGCGTCGGCCTGGCGGCGCTGCCCGGCAACCTCGCGCAGCTCTCGCGCGGCTGGCGCAGGGCGCGCGCGCTCATCGCGCGTTACCAACCGCAGGCCATGTTCTTCACCGGCGGCTACCTGGGTGTGCCGGTGGCGCTGGCAGGCCGCGGCATCCCTTCTGT
>Ga0172371_10009741_pt1 | contig 13142 bp, 8 predicted proteins | sample Lak12m_FD_114543 | JGI IMG/M metagenome (GOLD analysis project Ga0172371, IMG submission 114543) | Freshwater microbial communities from Kabuno Bay, South-Kivu, Congo - kab_022012_12m | ecosystem: Environmental > Aquatic > Freshwater > Lake | place: Democratic Republic of the Congo: South-Kivu... | reverse complement strand
GAGGTCTCGAGCGGCCAGAAGGTGATCCTCCAACTCAGATTGAAAACCAGAGGCACCTCCGGCCATGCCTCCATGCCCCATTCGGACAATCCCAACGTCAAACTGGTTCATGCCCTAGAGACGATCACCCAATGGGAAACCCCTTATTGCGTCCTCCCAATGGTCAAAGAGTACTTCTTGAAGATGGCTCCGAAACAACCCGCTTACGAGAAAAGTTACTTTGAGGATATCGAAAAGGGTCTGAAGGACGAATCCTTCAGGATCTGGTTGACCTCCAATCCCATCTTTAATGCGATGCTGAGAAATACGATTTCCCTCACCGTTCTTCAGGGTGGAAGCAAGGCCAATGTGATCCCTTCGGAATCCACGGCTACCCTCGACTGCCGCCTTATCCCCGGTACGGACAAAGAGGAATTCCTAAGGGAGGTTGGAAAAAGGGTGGGAGATGAAATAGAGGTGGAGGTCATTGCGGAGAGCCGGTCCCTTCCTCCTTCTCCTCTTGATACGGAACTTTTTCAGGCCATCCAAAAAATGGCTGACGAAAATGACCCGGGTTGTCCTGTGGTCCCACTCCTCCTCCCGGGGGCCACAGACAGCCGTTTTCTCAGAGAAAAAGGGATCATCACCTATGACTTCTGCCCTTTCCGATTGACCGAGAAAGAATTGATGAGGGTTCATGGAAATAACGAACGGATCGCCCTGGAAAATCTGAGATTCGGAATGAAGATGATGGTGGGCCTGATAAAAGAGATCGCTGTCCAATAGGGAAGGGATCCCTCCCCCTGAATTACTTCCGAAACAGGGCGAAGAATAAGGTCAAAATAATACTGATGAGGATGGAGGTGGTCAGAGGGAAATAGAAAGTGAACTTCTCCTTTTTAATGAGGATATCTCCTGGAAGTCTTCCCAGCCACGGGATTTTCTCTCCAATGACAAGGAGAAGCCCGATGACGATAATAAAGACCCCAAAAAGAATGAGCATCTTACCCAAAGCACCAAACCCAAACATCTAAATCCCTCTATTGTCCGTTGTCCATTGCCTATGGTCTATTGTTATAAAAAACTGGCAACGGACAACTAACCACTAACAACATTCATCTTTTTGGCATAAATCTTTCTTTTTCGCTATAGATGCATCCGCAGTATTGCTGTCGGTAGAGTCCCATGGCCCTGGAAACCTCCACCCCTTTCCTCCACCCCGGTCTGAAGTCTTCATAATAGAAAGGGACCCCCACCTCTTTGGCCACCCGCTCTCCCGTCTCCTGTATCAGGTGATGGTCCTGGTGTGCACTCTGGAGAAGCGTCGTTGAATATTGATCGAAGCCTCTCTCCTTGGCCTCTCGAGCAGTGGCTTCGAGACGAAGGAAGTAACAATAGGAGCATCTCTTTTCCGGGTGGTGCGAGACATTTCTTAAAAATTCCTCAAGGAGATATTCGTCCCGATAGATCACTTCCAGGCCCACCTCCCCGGAGTACCTTCTTAAAGTCTCCAGCCGTTTTTGATACTCCTGATAGGGGTGGATATTGGGATTGAAAAAGAAGCCCGTGATCTCATCCCCTCTCTCTTTCAACCTTTGAAGGGGGTAAATCGCACAGTTGGCGCAACAGATATGGAGAAGTAGTTTCATTTCTTTGTTCGTCATTCCTGCGGAAGCTCGGCTTCGAGTCGCAACGACAGGAATCCAGTATTTTTGGGCTTTTCTGGATACCCGTTCCCCGATCGTTGTCGAGGACAAGTTTCACGGAAATTACAACTTTTTAAGAATTCATCAACTTTGGAATTTGAAATTTTTTTTTTAAAACTTAACTCGCGGCCAGCTTCCTCTTTTCGGTCTCTTCCCTCCTCGGGACCCCAAGCTCCTTTTCTACTTCCAGAATCCTCTCTGTGGTCTTGAAAACGGTATCCGGGTTGAGGGAAATGCTATCAATACCGCACCGGACTAAAAATTCGGCAAACTCGGGATAGTCACTCGGGGCCTGCCCGCAGATACCGACCTTCTTTCCCTTCTTCTTCAGCCTTTCAATCACCCACTGCACCATCTTCTTGACCGCAGGGTCCCTTTCATCAAAAAGATGGGAGACCTTCTCTGAATCCCGGTCCAAACCCAGCATCAACTGGGTCAAATCATTGGAGCCGATGGAAAATCCATCAAAGATGTCGCTGAATTCATCCGCTAAAATGACATTGCTGGGGATCTCACACATCATGTAGATTTCGAGGCCGTTCTGCCCCTGAACCAGACCGTATTTTCTCATCTCTGCAACCACCAATCTCCCCTCTTCCACCGTCCGGCAGAAGGGGATCATCAATTTCACATTGGTCAACCCCATCTCATCCCGGACCTTCTTCATCGCAAGACATTCGAGCCCGAACCCTTCCTGGTAATCCATATCATAATAACGGGAGGCTCCCCGGAAACCGATCATGGGGTTATCCTCCACCGGTTCAAATCTGCTCCCTCCGATGAGATTGGCATATTCATTCGTTTTAAAATCGCTCGTCCGAACGATCACGTCTTTGGGATAAAAAGCGGCTGCGATCTTCGCCACCCCCTGAGCCAGCCGATCGATAAAATAGGCCTGCTTATCTTCATACCCGACGGTCAACTGCTCGATCTCTTTTTTGATGTGGTCTTCTGGCAATGAATCGAACTCGACCAGGGCCATGGGATGAATCCGGATAAAATTATTGATAATAAACTCCAGCCTTGCCAGACCTACCCCATCATTCGGGATAAAAGAGAGATGGAAGGCATTGTCCGGATTTCCCACATTCATCATAATCTTTGTCTGGGGTCTTCGGAGATGCTCCATATCGAAACGTTTCACTTCATAATCGAGGATCCCTTCATAGATGATTCCGGTCTCCCCTTCAGAGCAGCAGACCGTGGCGCTCGAATATCCCCTCAGGAAATCACTCCCGTTGCCTGTGCCCACCACACAGGGAACACCCAGTTCGCGGCTGATGATAGCCGCGTGACAGGTCCTCCCGCCCCGGTCCGTGACAATCCCTGCGGCTACCTTCATGATGGGCTCCCAATCCGGATCCGTCATCTGGGTGACCAATATCTCCCCTTTCTTAAACCGATCGATCTCTTTTACACTGGAGATCACATTGATTGGCCCGGCACCTATCTTTTCTCCCACACTCCTTCCCTTCACCAGGGGCTTCCCTCTTTCTTTCAGGACATAGGTCTCCAGAAAGTTCTTCTCCCTCTGGGATTTCACTGTCTCAGGCCTGGCCTGCAGGATGAAGAGTTGCTGGGTAATACCATCCTTTGCCCATTCAATATCCATCGGACAGGCGTTTCCGGATTTTTTGGAGTAGTGGTCTTCAATGATCACTCCCCATTGAGCAAGGCGAATGATCTCCTCTTCACTCAGGATAAAATTTGCTCTCTCTGTGGCCGAGGCGGGGATATTCTTTGTCGAACCCTCTCCTTCGATGGCATAGATCATCTTGATCTCTTTGGTCCCAAGGGTCTTCTGAATGATCGGTTTAAAACTCCCTTTCAGACAGGGCTTAAAGACATAGAACTCATCGGGATTAATCACCCCCTGGACAATATTCTCTCCCAGACCATAGGCTCCCGTGATGTAGACGACATTGGGAAAACCGGATTCGGTATCGATCGTGAACATCACTCCGGAACAGGCCTTGTCCGAACGGACCATCTTCTGGATGCCAATGGAAAGGGCCACCTGAAAATGGTCAAACCCTTTGTGAACCCGATAAGAGATGGCCCGATTGGTAAAGAGAGAAGCAAAACAACGTTTACAGGCTTGGATCAGGGCATATTCGCCGCGGATGTTGAGGTAAGTCTCCTGCTGGCCTGCGAAACTCGCCGTGGGTAAATCCTCCGCGGTCGCACTGCTCCGGACAGCCACATCGGTATCCTCTCCATACTCCTTGCATAACTTTCGGTAGGCCTTTACAATCTCCTCCACGATCTCCCTGGGGAATTCGAGGCCGTAAATGAGCCTCCGGATTCGGCTTCCTCTCTCCGAAAGTTCCTCCACATTCTCCACGTCGAGGTCAATGAGGATGTCCCGAATATTCTCTCTGACCCCCGGTTTTTTCATGACATATTGCCATTCCTGGACGACCCCCTTGTCTAAAAAATCATGATAGGCATGGACCGTGATCGCGAACCCGTTGGGGACGTTCACGCCAAGCTGGGCCAGTTCCCTTCGCATCTCTCCGAGGGAGGCGTTCTTCCCGCCTACCAGAGGAAGATCATGGAGACCAACTTCATCAAGCCAAAGGATATAAGGTTTTTCTTCCATCTTTCCTCCTTGAAGTTCATCTCTTATTAAATTTATCTAAAGCCGGTGAGCTTGTCAACCCCAAGCAGTAGAGCAAGATGAAAGGAGGATTGATTTTTCTATCAATTCAAACTAATATGATTTCTATAAACACTTAAAAGGAAGAGATTATGAAAAGTCCGAAATACGTTTATCTCTTTGAAGAAGCAGAGGGTGCTGACAAGAAACTCTTTGGAGGGAAAGGGGCAGGGCTGGCAGAGATGACACGCATGGGTCTCCCTGTTCCACCCGGGTTCATTGTAACGACCGACGCCTGTCTCCGGTATTATGAAAACAAGAGGAAACTTCCCAAAGGGTTGATGGAGGAGGTCCAGGAGAACCTGAAGAAGGTTGAGGAAAAGACGGGTAAGATATTCGGAAACCCTCAAAATCCCCTCTTCTTCTCCGTCCGATCGGGCGCGGCCCTCTCCATGCCGGGGATGATGGATACCATCCTCAATCTGGGGTTAAATGACGATACCATTGAGGGACTGATTCATCTTACCTCGGATGGCAGATTTGCCTTTGATGCCTTCAGGAGATTCATCCAGCTCTTCGGAAAGATTGCCCTGGGGCTTGATGAGAAGGAGTTTGATGAGATTCTCAACAGAATAAAACAGAAGGCCGGCGTGACGGATGACACGGAGCTTGATGCAGACCACCTCAGGGATATCTCTGACCAGTATCTCGCCTTAATTAAAAAGAGAAGAGGCTCTCCTTTTTCTGAAGACCCCATGGTTCAATTAAAACTTGCCATCGAAGCGGTCTTTAACTCCTGGATGGGAAAGAGAGCGGTCGATTACCGGAGGGAATTTCATATCACCCCTGAGATGGCCAATGGGACAGCGGTCAATGTCTGCACCATGGTCTTCGGAAATATGGGCTTCGATTCCGCCACGGGGGTGGCGTTTACAAGAGACCCCGCCACAGGAGAAAACATTCTCTACGGGGAATATCTGGTCAATGCCCAGGGTGAGGATGTGGTGGCTGGCATCAGGACACCCAAGCCCGTCCAGGAGATGAAGAAGGAGATGCCGAAGATTTACCGGGAATTGGAGCGGGTGAGAAAGGCTCTCGAAGAACATTTCCACGAGGTTCAGGATTTTGAATTTACGGTGGAGCGGGGAACCCTCTACATCCTTCAGACCCGAAACGGAAAGATGAATGCCCAGGCCATTGTCCGGACCTCCAGAGAGATGGCCTCGGAAAAGCTGATCGATAAGGAGAAGGCTGTTTTGAGGTTAAAACCTCACGATCTGGAGCAACTACTCCACAAGCGGATTGATCCGGGGTATAAGGGGAAACCGGTTGCTGTCGGACTGGCCGCCTCTCCTGGAGCTGCCTCCGGGAAAGCCGTCTTTGATGCCGATGAGGCGGAAAGGATGGGAAAACTGGGCTACAAGGTGATCCTTGTCCGGGAGGAGACAAAACCGGAGGATATCCATGGGTTCTTCGCCTCCCAGGGAATCCTGACGAGCCGGGGCGGAAAGACCTCCCATGCGGCAGTGGTGGCAAGAGGGATGGGAAAACCCTGTGTTTCCGGATGTGAGGCGCTTCATATTGACCCCGAAGAAAGAGAGGCGTCCATCGGGAACCTCCGCATCAAGGAGGGAGACTTCATTACCATTGACGGGTCCAAAGGCGAAGTCTATATGGGAGAGGTTCCAACCGTTGATCCCGAGATCAGCAAAGATCTCCTCACCCTTTTGAATTGGGCGGATGAGATCAGAACAACGGGGGTCCGCGCCAACGCCGATACGCCTGAGGATGCGATCAGGGCAAGACAGCTGGGCGCAGAGGGGATTGGCCTCTGTCGAACTGAAAGGATGTTCAATGCCGTCGACCGGCTTCCGATCGTTCGGGAGATGATTCTCGCGGGAACAAAAGAGAAAAGGGCAGAAGCCATTTCCAGGCTTCTTCCCTTACAGAAAGGCGATTTTAAAGAGATCCTGCGCGCCATGAAGGGATTACCTGTAACCATCCGGCTTCTCGATCCTCCACTCCATGAATTTCTCCCCTCTGCGGAGGAGTTGACCTCGGAGCTAAGGAACCTCGGAAACCTTGAATCCGCCCTTGATTCAATGGAGAACATCTCCGAAGCGATGAGGTATCTCGATACCCCTTCCAGGGAATCTCTCAAACTCCTTGAGCATGTAGCCTCTGATATTGCCGAGATCAAGGAGAAGCGGCTTGATAAGAAGCTGGTTCGAAAACAGCGGGAGACTCTCCGGAAGGTGAAGGAGATGATGGAGGTCAACCCGATGCTCGGCCATCGGGGAGTAAGATTGGGAATCACCTACCCCGAAATCTACAGGATGCAGATTCAGGCCATTATGGAGGCAACGGCTGAATTGGTCAAAGAAGGGGTGAATGTCCAGCCCGAAATCATGGTTCCCCAGGTCTGCACCGCTCAGGAGCTGAAATGGGTTTATGAGCTGACGAAAAAGTTACAGAAGGAAGTGGAGAAGGCGTACGGGGTGAAGATCCAGTTTAAATTCGGAACAATGATCGAAGTGGTCAGGGCCTGTATGAGGGCAGGGAGATTGGCAGAGGTAGCTGACTTCTTTTCCTTCGGAACGAACGACCTCACCCAGGCGACTTTCTCTTTTTCGAGAGAGGATGCGGAGAATAAATTCCTGCCCCTTTACAATCAACGAAAGATTCTTCAGGATAATCCTTTCGAGGTCCTGGATGTGAAGGGGGTGGGAAGATTAATGATGATTACGATTGAATGGGGAAGGAGAACAAAACCTGACCTCAAGATCGGGATCTGCGGGGAGCATGGAGGCCATCCTGAATCGGTCGAGTTCTGTCACTCCATTGGTCTTTCCTATGTGAGCTGTTCGGTCCCGAGACTTCCCATTGCACGCCTCGCCGCAGCCCATGCAAAGCTGAAAGAACAGGAGAAAAAAATTCCCCCAAAATACGATCCCGATTATCCCAGTCTGTTTTTCTAAAACGGGAAGTCAATAATGAAAATTCGAAATTGAGAAGCGGTATTTAACTTCCTATTTCCCATTTTCCATTTATTTAAGGCTCAACGGTGAGGACTTTTCGGTCTTTCAACCTAACATATCCTCGATGGGTGATTCGCAGGTGGGGAATGGCCGCCGTGCTGAGGGTATCCACGGTGAGAATGGGGTTTTCCCATCTCACCTCATTCTCTCTCAGGCATTCTCCCAGGTATTTTGTCTCCTCTCTTATTCTCTCCATCGGTTTCAATGAAATTAGTCCACAGAGGGGAGCGGGAAATTCTGCGACAACTTCTTCTCCGATGGCATAGACGCCTCCTCCTCCGATCTCCTTAAGTCTTTCAATGACCGTTTTCATCGATGGATGATCACACCCCACGATGATCATATCCGTGCTGTCCCAGTTCATCGTCGTTCCATAGGCCCCTCTCTGGAGGCCAAATCCCTTCAGCAATCCCATAAATGAACCTCTATTTCCAAGTCGGTCCAGGGCAAGAACCATGATGACATCTCCGGATTCCTCAGGTTGATCGAGATCAATCATTCTCTCCTTTGTGACAAGCCTGCTCACCAGCTCCACCGCCCTTGCCTTTCCATGGACCGGAAGCGGGGGGAAGGTATCATTCCCGATTTCTACCGTATGGAACATAGGTTCAGGGAAAAAAACCTTTTTGGGTTCGGCCAGTGATTTGCCATCCCTGAAGATGATTCTTCCGTCGGACATCACTAGCTGAGGCGAAAATTCACCGGGTGAAGGCACGATCACGATATCAGCCTTTCTTCCGGGTGACAGAGACCCGATGAGATGGTCGAGACGGAAGTGTTCTGCCACATTGATTGTCACCATTTGATAAAGTGTCTCCGGCGGAATGCCAAGTTTCAATCCACTTCTGACGGGGGCATCAAGATAGCCTCCCTCAATAAATCCCTCGGGATCAACGCCATCGGTTGAGAGGATCAGCCTTCTCAAATCGATCCTCTTCCTAAAGATGCCGGCAACAGTGGAGAGCTCCTTTCGGATGGAGCCTTCCCTGATCATCACCCAGTATCCAAGCCTCAGCCTCTCCAGGACCTCTTCTTCGGTAATGGGCTCATGGCAGGAGGAGACCCCAAGGTCGGCATAAGCCTGGAGTTTTCTCCCTGAGGCTCCTGCGGTATGCCCCTCCACCAACTTACCCATACCCAGAGTGACCGCAACGAGATCCCTTATCCTTTCCCCCTGCCTCCCTTCCAGAAAAATGTTCCCCCAGTAGATCTCACCCATCCCCAGACATTTTGGATCCCTCAGAAAGGGAAGAAGCGATTCATTGCTTTGAGCCATGACCTCTTCAGAGGGCGTGAGCCCGCAAAGCGCAGGAAGGGTGTAATAAAACCGGATCGGCTGTCCCTCAAAGCCCCTCACGGGAAATTCAATTCCATCTTTCCCCGAGATGTTTGCGGTTTCCATGATCTCGGTGATGATGGTGGTCACACCGGTTGGGATGACATGCCTGACAAACTCCTCAATACCATACCGGTTACTAACGGCATGCGTATGGCCATCAATCAATCCCGGAAGGAGGAGCATTCCCCCTGCATCGATCACCACGGTGTGCCCTTCTTGAAGGGGATCATGATCCGGCCCCACATAGGCAATTCTGCCATCCTTGATCCAGACCGATTCTCCCCGGATCAGTTCACCGGTGAAAACATTGAAGGTCTTTCCGTTCGTGATCAGGAGATCGGGAGCCAGATTCCCGGAGACCACCTCACTCAGGCACTTCCTCAGCCGCATATCCTCCATCTCAACCCTCGGGGTGGAGAACTTTCTCCATCGGCCTCCAGAGAACCCTCGCCCTGCATAATTCACGATGATCGCTCTTCCTGAAGAGGCTGTGGAGATAGGTCGGAGGGGTATTTCCAGAAGGTTCCGTATGGATCGTGATCTCATCTCCCTGCGAACACTCTGCAAGGAAGTTTGTTTCAAGGGACTGGATATGGAACATCCTGAGTCTTTCAGCAGAATAACTATCGAGGATCCACTCGATATACTTCGTGTTATGTGCATGGTGATGCATATCGATATCGCTGTAACGGACCATAAAAGACTTCCCCACTTTGGCCTGAACAGGGCCGGGAAGCCTTTCAGGCTCCTCAGTCAGCGGAAGAGGATCGAAGAGATGCCCCATGTGTTGAAATAGGGGCTCAATCCTTTGAGGTCTTCGGCTCTTCGAGCTTAAGACTAACCAGGCGCTCTTCGCCATTCCAAGGATATCCCCTTTTTGATGAGCAATTGAAAAATGTCGCAGGGCAAACAATCGGCCTGTTCCCGCAAGCCAGGTCTTAATTCTGATCCGGTTTCCCCAATGCGGATATTCGTCCATTTGAATGGACAGCCGGGATAAAACCCAGAAGGACTTCTTCTCGGCGAGATCGTGATAACCCAGCTTCAGGTGATCCGCATGATGCCACGCGGTCTCCTGCATAAGATTCCAGAGGGCGGGGAGGCAGACCTCGTTCTTTGCATCCACTCCATAGAATGGGATGACATATTCATCCTCCCAGCTCCTTTTTATCTCTTCCATTGAAGTCTTCATAACCAAGACAGAAGTTTCCTGTCAAACATTACTGCCAAGCTCTTCAAAAAAGTCCATTTGATGATTGACCCTTTTTCAACTTATCTTCAGTTCCATCTCTTCGAGGCGTTGAATCCGGTCCCGGAGCTCAGCCGCCCGTTCAAATTCCAAACGGCTTGCGGCCTCTCTCATCTCCTTTCTCAATTTCTTGATCCCCTTGGAAATATCTTGAAGGGAAAAATATTCTTCCTGGGTATCGGAGACTGAAGGAACGGTAAAGTAGTCGGCTTCATAGATGGAGCTCAGAATATTCCGGACCGATTTTTTTATCCCCTGGGGGGTGATCCCATGGATTTGATTGTACTCTTCCTGTATTTTCCTTCTCCGGTTTGTCTCCAGGATCGCCTGGTCCATTGCGTTGGTTATCCTGTCGGCATAGAGGATGATCTGTCCATTCACATTCCGTGCAGCCCGGCCAAAGGTCTGGATCAACGATTTGCCCGACCGAAGAAAACCCTCCTTATCCGCATCCAGGATAGCTACGAGAGAGACCTCCGGGAGGTCAAGGCCTTCCCTTAAAAGGTTGATCCCGATGAGGACATCAAATTCCCCCAGTCTGAGATCCTTGATGATCTCAACCCGTTCAAGGGTGTCGATATCTGAATGAAGGTACTTGACCCGGATTCCGAGATTGGCATAGTATTCCGTAAGATCCTCAGCCATCCGTTTGGTCAGGGTGGTGACAAGAACCCTCTCCTTATTCCTCACCCTCCTCTGTATCTCCCCCAGCAGGTCATCCACCTGATTCTTCGCCGGTTTCACCTCAAGGAGGGGATCACTCAATCCGGTAGGGCGGATGATCTGCTCGACGATTTTCCCTCTCCCTTTTTGGATCTCATAATCACTGGGGGTGGCGGAGACATAGACCGCCTGGCGGACACGTCTCTCAAATTCCTCAAACATGAGAGGCCGGTTGTCCAGCGCTGAAGGAAGACGAAATCCATACTCCACCAATGTCTCCTTGCGGGATCGATCTCCCCGGTACATCCCGATCAGTTGGGGGATGGTCACATGGCTTTCATCAATAAATAGAAGGTAATCCTTTGGATAATAGTCAAGCAGTGTGGGAGGTGGCTCCCCGGCTCTCCTTCCTGTCAGATGACGGGAATAGTTTTCAATCCCCTGACAGTAACCAAGTTCCTGAAGCATTTCTAAATCGAAGTTGGTCCTCTGGTCCAATCTCTGAGCTTCCAGAAGACGACCCTTAGATTTGAACCGGGCCACCTGCTCGGTCAGCTCTTCCCTGATCTTCTGGATGGCGATCTGGAGTTGGTCCGCAGGCGTCACATAGTGGCTTCCCGGGTAGATGGGAACTTTATCCAAAGGCTGTGTGACCTTCCCTCTCAAGGGATCGATCTCTGCAAGGTCTTCAACCTTTTCTCCAAAAATCCTGATCCGGACCGCCCGATTCTCCTCATGGGCGGGGAAAACCTCGATCACATCCCCTCGAACCCTGAAGGTCCCGCGGTGAAAATCGATGTCATTGCGTTCATATTGAATCTCCACTAATTTTGAGAGAACCTCCTCCCTTGAGATCCCCATCCCTTTTTCGAGGTAAAGGAGCATCCCGTGGTAGGCCTCGGGAGATCCAAGCCCGTAGATACAGGAGACACTGGCCACGATGATCACATCGTTCCTTTCAAGAAGAGAACGGGTGGCCGCATGTCGCATCTTATCAATCTTCTCGTTGATCCGGGTGTCCTTTTCAATATAGGTATCGGAAGATGGAATATAGGCTTCGGGTTGGTAATAGTCGTAGTAACTGACAAAAAATTCGACCGCATTCTCCGGGAAGAGCTCTTTGAATTCCCCGTAGAGTTGGGCCGCAAGGGTCTTGTTATGGGAGATCACCAGGGTGGGCTTCTGAACCCTCTCAATCACGTTGGCCATGGTGAAGGTTTTTCCTGAGCCGGTCACCCCCAGAAGGACCTGATGAGGTACTCCCTTCAGGAGACTTTCGCTCAATGCTTCAATGGCTCTGGGCTGATCGCCTTTGGGTTTGAAGTCAGAGACGAGCCTGAATCGATTCACAAATTAATTCTACAATAAAGGAGGAAAAATCCCAACTGAAACGGACGATCTCACCACGGAAGGAATGATCAGGTGAGAGCGAAAAGAGCTTCCGTTTCTCCTGAATCTCAGGGGCATGGACAGGGATGGGTCATGTGGCACTGACCTTCTTCACCCGAACCTTTTTGAGATCAATCTGCCCCAGGCCCATGTCATAGGCATGTTTTACAAACCTCACCTCTTCCGGCCTGAAGGGTTTGTCTGTCTTGGGATGTTTAAAAAAGGCAGCGGCATAAGCATCCACAGCCACAATATCAGTGGAGGCGATCACTTCTCTCGGGGATTCTGTCTTTCCCGGTCCCTTGGGACCATTGGCCGTGAGAATTTTAATCGCATCCATCACCACCAGATCCGGCTTCCGGAGCGAATTGACATCGGCGATGCATTGATGGATATCAATCTTATGAAGCTGTTCCATATCCCAGACAATCCCTACCAGGTTCTTCATCCCAAGGGTGAGTTCGGTGGCGAAATGATGTTTGGGAATGGGGAAATTGATGAAGATATCCGCCTCCAGAATATCCCTGAGCACTTCAGCGGTCTTGAGCTTCCTCCCGTTTGGAATCTCAACCTGTTTATAGGCATTCCTCCCGTGACCGGAAAGAACCTCTGCGCCTGCTTTCTGTCCGGCTTCTTTTAAACCGGATCGAATAAAGGCGAACTGGTGGCTATCACAGGTATGATCCCAAACCGCCACCCGACTTGCCCCATTTTCGTAACACATCTTAACCAGGGCATAGAGGAGATCAGGATTATTGGTACAGGCCTGGTCCGGTGTCCTCGCCCAGGCAATATTCGCTTTGATCACCACCCTCTGGCCTTTCTTCACAAAACGTCCCATCCCCCCCAGTGGAGCCATCGCAGCCTGCAGAAGTTGAGCAGGGGTTCCATCCTTGGCAATGACAAGATCGGGTTCATCAGCCGCATGAGCCAGTGTTCCATAGAATGGAAGCTTATCCTCCATAAAAGGAATCGCTGTTGCCGCCGCTGCCCCTTTGATGAACTGCCTTCGGGTCATTTTCTTATTTGGAAACCTGTCCATGAACTTAGTTCCTCCCTCTATGATATTCAACGACTTTAAAAAGTTGACATGATTCACCCTCCCCCTTGTCCCTTCCCGTCAAGAGACTGTGTCGTAATATGAAAAAACCCACTTTTCGAAATGGGGGAGAGGTGGTCG
>Ga0172371_10009739_pt1 | contig 13145 bp, 16 predicted proteins | sample Lak12m_FD_114543 | JGI IMG/M metagenome (GOLD analysis project Ga0172371, IMG submission 114543) | Freshwater microbial communities from Kabuno Bay, South-Kivu, Congo - kab_022012_12m | ecosystem: Environmental > Aquatic > Freshwater > Lake | place: Democratic Republic of the Congo: South-Kivu... | reverse complement strand
TTAGTGCAGAAAGAGGAAGCCAATAAAAATAAGGAAAAATATCTGGATAAGTTGGTTGAGGAAGAAAAAGAACGGTTGCTTAAGGTTTCTTCCATGACGCAGGAGGAAGCGAAGATTTTGCTTCTTTCTCGACTCGAGCATGAACTAAACCAGGAGAAGGCTGTTTTGATACGCCGTATGGAGGAAGAGATAAAGGAAACGACGGAGAAAAAGGCAAAAGAAATAGTCACGACAGCTATACAGCGCTGCGCTGTGGAGCAGACAGTGGAGACCACGGTGAGCGTTGTCAACCTCCCAAGCGAAGATATGAAAGGCCGTATCATAGGCCGCGAAGGCAGGAATATAAGGGCTTTGGAAATGGCTACAGGCGTGGATGTTATTATTGACGATACCCCGGAGGCAGTCACTTTGTCCGGGTTTGATCCCGTGAGAAGGGAGATAGCCAGGCTTTCCCTTGAGAAGCTTATTTCCGACGGGAGAATCCATCCCGGACGCATTGAGGAGATAGTGGACAAGGCAAAGCGCGATATGGAAATCAAAATAAAGGAAGAGGGCGAAAAATCACTTTTTGACGTGGGCGTGCATAACATGCATCCTGAATTGGTAAAATTAATCGGCAGGCTGAAATACAGGACAAGTTACGGCCAGAATGTCCTGCAGCATTCTAAGGAAGTGGCATTGCTTATGGGCGAGTTGGCAACGCAGCTTAATTTAGACGCCAAATTAGCCCGCAGAATCGGGATACTGCATGATATAGGAAAGGCAGTAGACCAGCAGACAGAAGGGACTCATGCCTCTTTGGGCGCAGGGCTGGCGAAAAAATACGGAGAGAATGAATTGGTGGTAAAATCTATCTCCGCCCACCACGAAGAAGCAGAATCCTCAGGTATTTACGGCGTGTTAGCCATGGCAGCTGACGCCATAAGCGCATCGCGGCCCGGCGCCAGAAGAGAAACTCTGGAAACATACGTCAAGAGGCTGGAGAAACTTGAGTCCATAGCGAATTTATTCCAGGGCGTGGATAAAGCATATGCTATCCAGGCCGGCAGGGAAGTCAGGGTAATTGTTGTCCCCGATAAAATCTCCGACGCTGACAGCATGGTTTTGGCGAGAGAAATAAGAAAGAAGATAGAAGAAGGCATGGAGTATCCCGGCCAGGTTAAGGTCACAGTAATCAGGGAAACAAGGGCTATAGAATACGCTAAATGAACTTGGTTATAGCGTTATAGTGTTACAGCCATGAAAGGATCGCCATGAAAGTATTATTTATAGGAGATGTAGTCGGCTCTCCCGGACGGGATGCCGTAAGGCAGATTCTGCCTCGTGTTAAAGAAGACGAGAAAATTGATTTTGTCATCGCTAACGCTGAAAATTCAGCCGGCGGGACAGGAATTACTCCGCGCGTAGCCAATGATTTGCTGAATTCAGGCTGTGATATGCTTACTTCCGGAGATCACATCTGGAGGCGGCAGGAAGTACTGGAGATTCTTAGTTCAGGCAATAAGTTGATTCGTCCGTTGAATTTGACAGGCTGTTTGGTAGGTAAGGGGTATAATTTTTACAAGACAGCTTCGGGTATCACAGTGTGCGTCGTTTCACTGCTTGGAAAGGTGTTTTTGGACGCGTTGACAGATTCCCCCTTTATCAGCATAAGAGATGCTTTGCCCGAGATAAAAAAACAGGCGAAAATCATCATCGTAGATTTCCACGCCGAGGCGACTTCCGAAAAGATTGCCATGGGTTGGTTTTTAGACGGCGAGGTTTCCTGCGTTCTCGGAACGCATACGCACGTCCAGACAGCGGATGAGAAGATATTGCCGAAAGGCACAGCCTATATTACAGATGTGGGTATGAGCGGCCCTTTTGATTCAGTTATCGGCCGTAAAAAAGAGCAGATTATCGAGCGTTTTACGACGGGGATGCCCATAAGGTTTGAATTAGGCACTGACGATGTCCGCCTTCAGGGCGCCATCGTGGAAATTGACGATAAAACAGGCAAAAGTATTTCTATAGAACGGGTCAGCAGGAAACTTTCGCAGTAGAGGAGGGTTTATGTCTTGGCAGGGAGTTGATCAGCGCATATTTCCACGGGCAAATTATCCATGTGTAGTAAGGCTCAGGGAAAAAAAGAGCTCGGAAACATTTAACACAAAGACGGAAAATATAGGCTGCGGCGGAGTATGCGTTATGCTGCCTAAGAATATCGGAATGTTTAGCCCGGTAGAGATGGAGATAAATATATCGAGTGAAGGCGGCAATATTAATTGCGACGGGGTGGTTGTCTGGGTTGTGCGCCACAAGGAAACAGTAAAAGACAAAGCGGAATCTTTTGATACAGGCATAGAATTTAAAAATTTAAGAGAAGAATACAGGTTGGCAATAGATAAAATCGTCCAAGAATGCTTAAAGAAAAACAAGTCCTGACAGTAAGCCAGCTTACCAAGGATATCAAGCTTATCCTGGAGAATACCTTTGGTTTTGTCTGGGTGGAGGGCGAGGTTTCCAACCTGCGCCAGTCCGCCAGCGGGCATATTTATTTTACTCTCAAAGATAATAGCGCCCAGATAAAATGTGTTTTATTTAAACAGCAGGCGCTGGGGATAAAATTTCAGTTAAAAGACGGTTTAAAAATTGTTGTATTTTCCAAATTGAGCGTCTATGAGCGCGACGGGCAGTACCAGTTATACATTAATTTAGTTGAACCTAAAGGCAAAGGCAGCCTGCAGCTGGCATTTGAGCAGCTAAAGGGGCGCTTGGCAAAGGAAGGGTTATTCGAGCCTTCGCATAAAAAACCCCTGCCATTCCTGCCGAAAACGATAGGCGTTATTACCTCGCCGACAGGAGCGGTGATTAGAGATATTCTGCATGTTTTGGAGAGGAGATTCGAGAATTTCAGGGTGTTAATATATCCCGTGAAAGTTCAGGGCGAGAGTGCTAAAATGGAAATAGTCGAGGCGATAAAATATTTTAACGCCGCAGATAATGCGGACGTGATAATTCTGGCGCGCGGCGGAGGAAGTATTGAGGACTTGTGGGCGTTTAATGAAGAGGCGGTAGCGCGCGCCATATATGATTCCAAAATTCCCATTGTTTCGGCAGTGGGGCATGAAACAGATTTTACAATCGCTGATTTTGTGAGCGATTTGAGGGCGCCTACGCCTTCGCGCGCGGCGGAACTGGTTATTCCGCAGAAGAGAGACCTTTGTCAGAATATAAAGGACTATATAGCGCAATTAAGCCGCGCATTAAAAGATTTTATGCCGCAGCGCAGGCAGCGATTGGATAGTTTATTGGATGCTTTGCGGCGCGGCGTTGAAGATGTCTTCGAGGAAAAGAAACAGCGGTTTGAATTGGAAGTCTCCAAGTTGCAGCAATTGAATCCTCTGGGCATTTTACGTCGAGGTTACAGCGTAACGCTTAAGATGCCGGATGAAGAGATGCTTTTTGATGCCGGAATGCTGCGTCCTGGCGAACGCGTGAAGACCAGATTGCACAAAGGAAGTTTTTATAGTACCGTAGAAAAAACGCAGGGAGATGAATAATGAAGTTCGAAGAAGCGTTGCATAAATTAGAACGTATAGTAGAAGAGTTGGAAGCAGGCAATATTTCTTTGGATAAGGCGATTAAAATTTATCAGGACGGGATGCTGATTTCCAAACAGTGCCTGGAGCTATTGGACAAGGCTGAGAAAAAAATACAGATTTGTTCCAAAGACAAAGACGGCAACATAAAGGTAAAATCTTTTAAGGAAAAAGATAATGCTGGAAAAGATTAACAGCCCGCAGGATTTAAAAAATATTCCCGTAGCTGATTTGCCTAAATTGGCGCAGGAAGTCCGCCAGAGGATGATATCCGTAATTTCCAAAACTGGCGGCCACTTGGCATCCAGCCTCGGGGCTGTGGATTTAACATTGGCTTTGCACTATTGTTTGAATGCCCCAGACGATAAAATTATCTGGGATGTGGGCCATCAGTCCTATGCGCACAAGATTATAACCGGCAGGAATAAAGATTTCGACAAGATACGCCAGTTTAAAGGCATAAGCGGTTTTCCCTGCGCCGCAGAATCACCGTATGACGCTTTTACCACAGGGCACAGTTCCACCAGCGTTTCGTTGGCTCTGGGCATGGTAAAGGCCCGCGATTTAAACAAAAGCAACGAAAAAATTGTAGCCGTTATAGGCGACGGGACTTTAAGCGGGGGGATGTGTTTTGAAGGATTAAACAACGCCGGCCACATCAAGGCGGATTTGATAGTGGTTTTAAACAGCAATGAAATGGCTATTTCTCCCAGCGTGGGCGCTTTGAGCACTTACATGAATAAGATTATTTCAACTCCGGTATACAACAGGGTAAAAATAGCCGTTGAGAATTTTATGAAACTCAGAATCCCGCGCATAGGGCCGCGCTTGGCGAAACTGGCGGAGAGGTTTGAAGAAATCCTTAAAGGCCTGATTGTGCCGGGAATAGTTTTTGAAGAGATGGGTTTTCGCTATTTCGGGCCGTTCGACGGCCACAATATAGAGTTGATGGTCAACAATTTAAAAAATATCATCCATTTAAAAGGCCCGATTGTATTCCACGTCGTGACGACAAAAGGCAAAGGCTATGAGCCGGCGGAGAAATATCCTGAGAAATTCCACAGCTCTGCAAAATTTCACATAGATACTGGACTGGATTTCGTCGAGACAATTGATGAGCAGGAGACATATACCTCTGTTTTTAGCCGGCATTTGGCAAAAATCGCAAAGGACAACACCAAGATAATAGCGGTTACCGCGGCTATGTGTTCCGGCACAGGGCTTGATTTATTCGCCTCAAAATACCCGGAGCGATTTTTTGATGTAGGCATCGCCGAAGGACATGCGGTTGGTTTTGCCGGCGGTTTGGCAAAAGGGGGATACAGGCCGGTTGTGGCTATATATTCTACATTTTTACAGCGCGCATATGACCAGATAATAGAAGAAGCATGCCTTCAGAACCTTCCGGTAGTTTTTTGTATAGACAGGGCAGGTGTCGTCGGCCAGGACGGAGCAACACACCACGGGATGTTCGATATCGTGTATCTTAGGCATCTGCCGAATATGGTGGTTATGGCCCCTTCCAACAAGGAAGAGTTTAAGATGATGCTTGATTTCGCTGCGCAGCATAACGGCCCCATCGCCATAAGATACCCAAAAGATAAAGCGGTCAACCCGGAGAAAAATCCCGACCCGATAGTTTTAGGCAAATCCGAAGTTGTTGCCGAAGGAGAAAACATAGCGCTTTTAGCCTTGGGCAGTATGGTAGAAGGAGCCTTGAAGGCGCGCGACATATTGCTGAAAGAAAATTTAAGAGCCAAGGTTATAAACGCGCGTTTTGTCAAACCTTTAGATGAAGCCCTCATAGACCGGCTTGCCGCTAAATACGAATTTATTTTTACGCTTGAAGACGGGACCGTTGAGGGCGGATTCGGCAGCGCGGTCTTGGAGCATCTGGAAAAAAGTAGCTTCAAGGGCTGGGACGGCATAAAGAGAAAATTTTTTAGGTTGTATAATTTCGGTTTTCCGTCGGATTTCGTTACTTTCGGCAAGAGAGAGGAATTGTTTAACCTCTACGGGCTTTTGCCGGAGCAGATTGCAAAAAAAATCAAGAGTCTTGTAAGAAAGGAAGCTTAGAGATTATGATTCGCACAAGATTTGCCCCATCGCCGACAGGATACCTGCATATAGGAGGAGCCCGCACGTGCCTGTTTAACTGGCTATTCGCGCGCGCGAACAAAGGTAAGTTTATTCTGCGCATAGAAGATACTGACAGGGCGCGCTCCAAGAAGGAATACTTGGATGAAATCCTAAACAGCTTAAAATGGCTGGGGCTTGACTGGGATGAGATATATTATCAGAGCCAGCGGTTTGATTTATACCTGGAGTTGGCAAAGAAATTACTCGCTGAGGGAAAGGCTTATGAGGCAGAAGACGGTTTAGGCGCGATAATTCTCAAGATTCCGCAGAAGATAGTTGAGATAGACGACCTTATCCACGGAAAAATTACTTTCGATGCAGGCACGATAAAAGACCAGGTGCTTATTAAATCCGACGGCACGCCTACATATAATTTTGCCTGCGTTGTAGATGACGCTGACTTGAAGATGACTCACATAGTCCGCGGCGACGACCATATATCAAACACGCCAAAGCAGATCGTTATATATGAAGCACTGGGTTATAATTTGCCAGTGTTTGCCCATATACCCATGATTTTGTCCGGGCAGGGAGGCAGGCTGTCAAAACGTTTTGGCGCAACAGCAATCAGCGAATATAAAAGTATGGGTTTTCTGGCGGAGGCGACAGTAAATTACTTGAGCCTGTTGGGTTGGTCGCCGGGCGAAAATCAGGAAATAGTATCTAAAGAAGAGTCGGTAAAGAAATTTTCCATAAAGGACGTAAATCACACTGCCGCGGCTTTTAATCTGGATAAGTTCAGATGGATAAATAATCACTACATAAAGAATTTAGAGCCTGATAAATTGCTTGAGCTTTTAATGCCATTTTTTAAAGAAAGAGGTTATATAAAAGGCGATAATTTCGATAGAAAATGGCTGGTTGATTTGATAAAATTATTCCAACCGCGCGTCAGCACGCTGGTGGAATTGTCTGAGTGGCCTGTATTTTTCTTTACGAAAGAGGTTGAATTCAGCCCTGAGGCAAAGGCAAAATTATTGGAAAATAATTTGTCCAAAGAATTTAAATTATTAAGAGAGCGGTTTGCCTCTTTAGATAAATTTGATCATACAAGCGTGGAAGAGGCTTTTAGGAAAATAGTAGAGGAGTTAAAAATAAAAAGTAAAGTTTTAATCCATCCTCTGCGCGCGGCTTTGACAGGCGCGTTAATCGGCCCCGGCATATTTGAGGTGATTGCTTTGCTGGGCAAAGATAGGGTTGATGAGAGGCTATCCAAAGCAATAAAATTAATTTCAAATAAGGACGCAACTTAGCGAACAACAGTGAAGCTAAGTTGTTGTCCGAATTTGACCCAGCACCTTTTTAGTATTAAGTAATTTTAGTGATTAGTTCTTTAAATCATCTGAATATGTAGAAGGCGCGGGGTTCAATTCGCGCTTATAACTTATGTTGTCTTTCGACCCCATAAGTTATGCGCTCATTCAAGGAGAGTAGGCGATGACAAAGATGAATTATCGTCCGTTTGCGCTTTCAGCACTGTTATTCCTGGTGATTTTTGCGGCTGGCTGCGAAACTTTAAAGGGCGCAGCCCAAGGTTTCAAGCGCGACTGGAATAATTTAATGGAGTGGAACGAACGGACTCAGGACGCTGCTTGGTAGAATGATTTGAGTTTTTGCCCTGTCGTCTAATCGGTAGGACATCAGACTCTGCCGTGAACCAGAACAAAGTTCGGTTCACGGCACGCCCTGAGCTGAACGAGCGAAGCGAGTTCTAGTTCAGGGCTGGATCTCTTATGTTTGGAAGAGATATTTTATAATATGTATTACACTTATGTTCTATTTAGTAAACAGGATAATAAATTTTATATTGGATATACCGCTGATTTAAAAAGGAGATTATCCGAACATAATAATGGCAAGGTGTATTCAACGCATCGATTAACTATGCCAAGGGTAATATTTTATGAAGCATTTGTTTCGCAAGAGGATGCTAGAAGAAGAGAGCAATATTTTAAGACCACTAAAGGCAAGAAAACATTAAGGTTGATGCTGAGAGGTAGTTTGCGGAGTTAGTTTTTGCCCTGTCGTCTAATCGGTAGGACTTCAGATTCTGGATCTGAGTATCTTGGTTCGAGTCCAAGCGGGGCAGCCAACCTTGACGCTCAGGCGAACAAAGATAGCAACAATGATGCCCCTGTTTTATTAGTAATAAATAACAAGAGACGTACGTGTTAATTTTTGTAGGAGAAACAAAATGGGAATGTTAATTAAATTTTTACTCACATATTGGCTTTGGCTTGCAACAATAATGAGTTCATTTTGGAGCATAAGAAGCGTTATATTATTTGCGGAATCAAGAAATTTTTGGTGGAAATCTTATCAATTTATATTTAACTTTGTTGGTTCGTTTGCTGGGTGGTTTTGTTTTTATGCATTACTTATAAGAACACAAAATAATATGCCTCAGTTTCGAGGTTTTAACGGTGGTGACATTATTCTTTTTGTCACATCTTTGTTGGGGCTTACAGGACATTTGCCCCAAACGATATATGGCTTTGTAGAAAGTTTTGCAGAAATCGCGAAAAAGACGATAGAGAAATTATTAAAATAAGATAAAAGTATTTATGGTGCGAATCTTATGAAGTAGGTGTACAGATGGCCATTAGATTTTTCTTGTTGCTATTAATAATTTTTCTCGCTGGATGTGCAACGGCTTACAAAATGAACAATGTTAGTCTTGGCATGACAAAGCAAGACGTTATTAAAAGTCTCGGGAGACCTGTTAGCACAAGCGCGCAAGGCGGTGCTGAGTATTTAAACTATAAGTTTGCAGAAACTAGCGACGATGATTTTTATTGGCGTTATAGTGACTATTATGTGCGCATTGTAGGCGGAAAAGTAGAATCTTATGGTAGATTGGGAGATTTCGACTCTACAAAAGTTCCAGAGAAGAAATCAACAATTGATTTGAATATCAACCCGAGTTCTAAATAGCGTAATTAAACAAAATAGATTTATCGGTTGTCATTTAGGTTGTCCCTCGACTTCGCTCGGGATTGCCTCGAGGGATGCCGAGTTAAAGGAGGCATCATTTGCTGGAGCAATATTATGCCGTTTAATCCAAAATACACTATTACCGAAAAAATTTTAAGTAACCTCACGACTATTGCGGCAGCGAGAGAGGTTATTGAACAGGCGCATCTGGTGCCGAAATGGGAAGCGAAATTAAGACGACAGGCCCTGCTTCGTAATACCCACTCATCTACCGCTATAGAGGGCAATAAATTAACTCTTGAACAAGTTGAGGCATTAGCTGAAGGGAAAGATGTTGTTGCTACCAGCAAAGATAAGAAAGAAGCCTTGAATTATTTAGAGGCATTAGAAAAAATCCCCAGTTTTACTGAAAAAGGAAAATTTAAAATCGCTGACTTGCTGAATATTCATAGGATGATAACCAAGGATGTAATGCAAAATAGTACGGATTCGGGTGTATTCAGAAACAGACAAGTTTTTGTAGGCAAGAGAGTTTTTGATGGCACGACTTTCAAGGAAGTCGTAGAATATATGCCGCCAAAAACAGAAGAAGTGCCGCGGCTTGTTCAAGAGTTTATAGATTGGCTTAATCTGGATAAATCTTGGAGAATAAACCCTGTTCTCCTGGCGGGAATTGTTCATTATGAGATAGCAAGAATTCACCCATTTATTGATGGTAATGGTCGAACCGCCAGATTGTTTGCCACGGTAATTCTGTACTTGAGCGATTTTGATCACAGGAGAATTTTTGCTCTTGACGATTATTATGACAGGGATAGGCAGGCATATTACGCTGCCTTAAAGACGGCTCAAATTACTGATGGAGATATTACGCGGTGGCTGGAGTATTTCACCGATGGCATACTCTACTCGGTTACAGAAGCAAAGGATGCCGTCTTGAAAGTAGGTTCCAAAAGGAAGAACGGCCAAGCACAAATTGCTCTGACACCGAAACAAATTCAAATAGTCGAGCTTATCAATGCCAATGGCAAGGTAACAAACAAGGATTTACAGGGTTTATTTAAAATCTCGGCGCAGGCTGTTCATAAAGAATTGACTAAACTCGTTGACCTAAAGGTAATTAAGCCTGTCGGTGAAGGTAGGGCCTTACATTACATTCTTGTGTAGCATTTAGACTGTTAGTAGGTTGATGATTTGGTTGATGATTTGGTTGATGATTCATAGGTAGGTCGCCTAAATAGATAAAACCGCCTTTACCCCGGCGGATAGTCATTTTGATAAGTAATTGACACCATTGATATTGTGAAACTCGGCTGGTGTCAACATCGGGCAGCCATTGTTGACAATTATCCGAAACTGAGATAGTTTGATTATATTATAAGGTCACCGGGGGTTTTAGCTCTCGAAGCATTAAAATTAAGGAAAAATGGCAAATCATAAAAGTGTCTATATAATAGCTGGGCCTAATGGTTCAGGAAAGACTACATTTGCAAAGGAGTTTTTGCCAAATTATGCACATTGCCCAAATTTTATCAACGCCGATCTTATTGCGCAAGGTTTAGCTCCATTTTCACCACGGCAGGTAGCGATTAAAGCGGGGAAGCTTGTTTTACAGCAAATAAAAGAATTCGCGCAAAAGAACGTTGATTTTGGTTTTGAAACTACTCTTGCAGGTAAAACCTACATAAGGCATTTCCATGATTTAAAGAGAAAAGGATACAGGCTTCATCTTTTCTTCCTATGGATACCGAGTTCTCAGTTAGCCATAGCTCGCATTAAAGATAGAGTCGCCGAAGGCGGACACGATGTACCAAGCGAAGATGTAAAAAGGCGATTTGAAAGAAGCATTGTTAATTTCTTTAATATGTATCGTCCGCTACTTGATACATGGCTATTATTTGATAATTCAGAGAAAAAGCCTAAACTAATTGCGAAGAAGGACAATCTACATATTGATGTCCGAGACGATGTTCTATTTCAGAAGATATTAAATAAAGCAGGAGTTAAGTTATGAAAAGAAGATTAACGTTACACGAGAAAGCTGAAATTGCCATGAAAGAAGCAGTGAAGAAAGTAATAGCACAGCATAAAAAAGACGGCCGCCCGCTCGCAGTGTGGGAGAATGGCAAGGTAAAGAAGGTAGAGGCAAGTTGATCCGCCTCTCCGCGTTCGGCGGAGGGCAAGGTCTCGCCCGCCACTAAAAGTGGCGGGGCGGACGCTCAGGCGAACATCGAGCGTCCGATACAGCAACAAGCGCCTTATGGGCGCAGATGTGGCGAAATGCCCGCATTGCGGTGCCGACGTATCCTGTAGCCTGTTTTTCGATAACGAAGTCGAATGCCCGAAATGCGGGAAGAAGCTTAAGAAAGAAGGCGACAGTAGAAATAAATGGAGCTATATATGGCAACTTTAAATCTAGAAGAAATTAAGATAAAACTGCAAGATGCTAAATTTTATATCGGGAACCAGGATATCTTATCGCCTTTCCGCGAATAATTAACCAGCGCCGAGGATGGCAAATTACTTGGCGAACGGGATCAAGAATGTTAAGAGAAAAATGGAAAAAGAGATTTAACCGCTGGTTTAAATTGCGTTTTGCCATTTTGTATCCATTAGGCGTGTGGACGGTTTTGTCTCAGTATTCAACAGATGCTTCAATGAGAAGAAGCATCTGGTTTATTCTCATAGGGTTGAGCATCCGGGCGTGGGCAAATTTTTATGCTATAAAAACAGATAAGCTGACAACCAGCGGCCCTTATGCTTACGTCAGACACCCGCTTTATCTCGGCACATTCTTTATTTTTTCCGGATTCTTAATTATGCTGAAGCTTCATTGGCTTTTGAGTTTAGTTCTTATTTTTGTTTTTACCTTCGTTGTATATGGAAGAAAGATTAAGCAGGAAGAACAATTGCTCCTGAAAAAATTCGGATCAGCTTATGTCGAATACCAAAAAGCTGTTCCGGGTTTTTTATTTACCTTTAAACCTTTTAAAGGCGGAGAAAAATGGGCTGGAAGTTTTCAAAGGTATTTTGTTAGCCAAGAATATAAATTGCTTGTGTGGATATTGATTCTTGTGGTTGTGTTTCATATGAAGGAAGAATATATAATTGAAGGAGAGAACGTTTTGAAATTAAAAAATATTTTTATCCTTACAGGCGCGGCATTCTTGGGAGCTTTGGATGTTATTATTAGTGGCATCTTAAAGAAATACAAAAGGAGAATCCAATAACAGTATGGGTTTTTTGACATGGGGATTATTGATTTTTGTTTCATGGCTGGCGGCGACGATCTCCGGTATAGCCGGTTTCGGCGGTTCGCTGATAATCCTGCCGATTTTCTCAATCCTTATCGGAGCCAAAAAAGCAATTCCCATACTGACGATTGCGTGGATGATGGGGAACTTTTCCCGTGCGGCTTTTGGATACAAGGAGATTAGCTGGAAGCCGGTAATATATTTTTGTTTAGGGGCGTTACCCGCGGCGGTTATAGGATCAAGATTGTTCGTAGAGTTGCCATCGGAGTTGATCATGAAGGCGATCGCCGTTTTTTTGTTTGTAATCGTGCTCGTCCGTAATTCAAAAATAAAATACGCGTTGCCGGAAAGTTTGTTTGTCCCTTGGGGGGCGCTGGTCGGCTTCTTATCCGCGGTCTTGGGCAGTGCCGGACCTATTGGAGCGGTCGCTTTTTTAGGGCTTAAACTTGCCCCCACGGCATATGTAGCCAGCGAGGCGGTGACAGCGGTAGCTATGCATTTGACGAAAACCATCGTGTATGGCCGGTACGCGTTGTTAAGTATGCAGGATATTGCTATCGGCATAATCTTAGGGGCGTCTATGGCGGTTGGTTCGTGGACAGCGCGAAATTTTATTAAGAGGATGTCCGGAAAAGCATTTGCTTATTTCGTAGATGTTTTACTGGTAGTGGCTGGCCTTTCTCTATTATTCAGCAAACATAATTAAAGGATTTTTAAAGAGGAGAAGTTTTTGATTGTTGTGGCAAGTCGATTTGCCCTGTTGGATTTGGTAGTGTGGCATTTGTTGGCGCTTTATTGACATCTACAGGGCATGGCCTTATTAGGCTTAAGATATTTGTGAGAGATAAAATAATTAAGCTTTGGGCAACAGGCGTTCAATTTCGTTTCGGCGTTCTCGCTCGGTTCTAAGGCGGGAGATTTGCAGAAGCCGTCGGCCGCGGAAGATTTTTAGCATGTTTTCATCCGTGCAGGATTTCATGGTCTCAATGAAGTCTGGCGGTAATGTCTTGATTATTTTGAGCAAGTGTGCTAACTTGGCTCTGACATATCGAGTTCTTTACGGGTTTTTGCCCAGGCTATCCGGCCCGGGCCGTTGTTGATGAAAGTCCGAATTTTTAGTCCTTCATAGACAGTATTTTTGATAATTCGCTTTGCCTGGATGGTTTTTTAGGCAAAGGATCGCCAAAACGGATTAACTGTCGCTTATACCCGTGGGTGTTTTTAACAACCATATGTA
>Ga0172371_10009737_pt1 | contig 13146 bp, 16 predicted proteins | sample Lak12m_FD_114543 | JGI IMG/M metagenome (GOLD analysis project Ga0172371, IMG submission 114543) | Freshwater microbial communities from Kabuno Bay, South-Kivu, Congo - kab_022012_12m | ecosystem: Environmental > Aquatic > Freshwater > Lake | place: Democratic Republic of the Congo: South-Kivu... | reverse complement strand
TGGAAAAATCGTAGTAAAACCGAAAGGTTAGTTCGTGGGAGGGTGCTCCCCCAATATCACCCGTTATAACCACAAAGGAGAGAAAAAGTGGCAAAGAAATTTAAAGCAATTGTTCGTCTGCAGATCGCGGCTGGAAAAGCCAATCCTGCACCCCCCATTGGTCCTGCACTCGCCGGACATGGGATTAACATCATGGCATTCTGCAAGGAATACAATGCCCGCACCCAAAATCGTGCCGGTGACATCATTCCTGCAGAGATCACCGTCTATACAGATGGTTCCTTCACCTTCGTCCTTAAATCGCCTCCCGCTTCTGTGCTGCTCAAAAAAGCTGCCGGTATCCCGAGCGGTTCCAAGGTTCCCAACCGCGAAAAGGTTGGCAAGGTAACCCGTGCCCAGGTCCGCGAGATCGCGGAACTCAAGATGAAAGATATGAATGCCATCGACATTGAAGGTGCCATGCGCCAAATCGAAGGCACCGCCCGCAATATGGGCATTACAGTAGAAAAATAGTTTGTGGGAGGGTGCTTAGAACACCCGTTTGCACCACGAAGGAGAAAAAATGGCAAAACACGGTAAGAAATACTTGGAAGCTCTTTCCAAGGTGAATGTTGAACAAACCTACGAACCCCGCGCCGCAGTTGCGTTGGCAAAAGACACTTCTTATGCCAAGTTCGATGCGACCATTGAAGTTCATATGCGCATGGGGTTGGATCCCCGCCAGGCAGATCAGCAGGTTCGTGATGTGGTAGTGCTCCCCAATGGCCTTGGCAAGACCGTCCGCGTGATGGTGTTTGCCCAGGGTGATGGCGCTACCAAAGCCCAGGAAGCCGGAGCGGATTTTGTGGCTGATACTGATGAAATGATCAATAAGATCGCCGCCGGTTGGACCGATTTCGATGTGGCCATTGCCACCCCCGATATGATGGGTAAAGTCGGTAAACTGGGTCGTGTGCTTGGTCCCCGTTCCCTCATGCCGAACCCCAAAGCCGGTACTGTTTGCTCTGCCGAAGACCTGCCGCGCGTGATCAAGGAAGCCAAAGCCGGTCGTGTGGAATTCCGCCTCGACAAAACTGCCAACATCCATGTTGCCATCGGCAAAGCCTCTTTCACCGCTGAGCAGCTATTCGAGAACTTTGCGGCTTTAATGGAAGCCATCAAGAAGGCCCGCCCTTCCGGTGCCAAAGGAATTTACATCAAGAAAATTTCTGTTGCTGCCACCATGGGACCCGGCGTCAAGGTTGATCCTTTGCAGGCTGTCACCATTTCCGCTGCAGAATAGTGGTATAATATCGCTCGCTGAGCGATGAAAATCTCAGCGGTCACCGAAGAAAGCTGGTGCCTTAACAGGCTTAATTTCCCGCCCAGGTGAAGACTTGAACGATAAAGTTGCCCGAAAGGGTTTCAAAAAGTCTTTGCCTGGCAGATCCAGTCAAAGACTTTTTATTTTGCAGGAAAGGAGGTAATTTTCATTGGCCTTTACAAAGAAACAAAAGGGTGACATGACCACCCATTATGAAGAATGGTTACAGAAGAGCCAGGCAGTTTATGTGCTCAATTACGTAGCCATGAATATGAAAGCGATCGACGAGTTCCGTTCCAAAGCTCGCGAAGCTGGAGCAGAAGTTCACCTGGTGAAGAACACACTCTTCAACCGTGCGCTCAAGGCTCAGGGTTTCCCTGAAGGTAAATTTCTTGAGGGAACTTCACTGGTCGGTTTCGCTTTCACTGATGCTGCCGCACTCGCCAAGACCTTTACAGAAGCCGCCAAGGGTTCTGAGACCGTCAAGGTAAAAGGCGGATTTTTGGGCAAGGAGTTTATTTCAGACAAACAGGTGAAAGCCCTGGCTGACCTGCCTTCGCTGCCCGTAATGCGCGCCACCCTGCTGGGTGTGCTCAACGCCCCCGCATCGAAACTTGTTCGCACTTTGGCAGAACCTGCCCGTTCACTCGCGGCCGTCGTCAAGGCGCATTCCGAGAAGGCACCTACCGCTGCCTGATCACTATTGGGCCAGCCATTGGCTGGTAATAATTTACAAAAAATAATCTGAAGGAGATTTTGAAATGTCTGATATCACCAAACTTGTTGATGAGCTGAGCAAGCTCTCTGTTCTCGAAGCCGCTGAACTCGTGAAAGCCCTCGAGGAAAAATGGGGCGTTTCCGCCGCCGCACCTGTTGCAATGGCCGCTGGTCCTGCTGCCGCTGCAGCCGCTGAACCCGTGGAAGAGAAGACCGAATTTGATGTCGTCCTCAAGGACGCTGGTCCCAAGAAAATCGAAGTCATCAAGGTCATCCGCACCCTCACCAACCTCGGACTCGTGGAAGCCAAAGCTATGTCCGAAACCGCTGGCGCCAAAGTTCTCTCCGCTGTCGGCAAAGAAGCAGCTGCCGATGCCAAGAGCAAACTCGAAGCCGCTGGTGGCGTTGTCGAAGTTGCTTAGTCTTTGATAACACATAAAAACTCCTCCATCCGGAGGAGTTTTTTGTTAATCATTTTTATAAGTACTGTAACGATGGATATATTAAGCTGCCACCGACTTGACCTGGCGTATGACGAGTACGACTTTGCCCATGATGCGCAGGCTTTTGGGATCGTTCACATAAATAGGTCCCATGTTGGGGTTGGCAGGCTGCAAGCGGATGCGGTTGGGTTCCTTGTAAAAATATTTCAGCGTGGTTTCATCTTTGTCATCCAGCCAAACAGCCACCATCTCGCCGTTGTTGGCAGAGACCGCTTTTTTCATCACCACGATGTCACCATCGTTGACCATGGCGTCGATCATTGAATCCCCGTCCACTTCGAGGGCAAAAAGCTCGCTCACATCCCGGGTGGGCAGCAGGCTGCGCGCGATATCCACGCTGGATTCGGCGTCGTAGTAGTTGAGGTCGCTGGCTGGCATGGGGATGGGTGCGCTGGCGACGATTCTGCCGGCAAGCGGGATGGATACCATGCTTGCCAGTGTATCTGCCGCGTTGCGCATACCATTCGCGATTTTTTGCGAGAATTCTCCCAGGGGTGAGTTGGTTTTGAGCACGCGGATGCTGCGCGAAATACGACCTTCGCGTTCAATATATCCCATCTCCTGCAGCTGGTTCAAGTAATAATCGATCAGCGAGGTGGATTTCACATTAATGGAATCACCGATCTGTCGGATCGAGGGGGAATATCCATTATCTTCCTGGAACCCGCTGAGAAATTCAAGGATTTTTTGATGGCGTTCGCTTAAACCTGGATGTCTTTTTGCCATTTGTCCTCCGGGACCTGATTATCGGTCATTTGTACTATAATAATAACAGAACATTAGTTCTGTGTCAAGCAGTAATATTTCCTCAAAAATTGTGGTAAAATAGTCCTCATATACCCCCTGGGGGTATATGAGGAGAAGTATTATGCCGGTTTATGAATATATTTGCGAAGTATGCGGCACCGATTTTGAGAAAATGATGCGTTTCGAGCAATCCGATCAATTGCCGGAATGCCCCAATTGTAAAAGCAAAGAAACCCGCAAACGCCTTTCGTTGTTCTCATCTCGCGGAAATGCCGCATCCTCCGCGGGGGTTGCTTCTTCCAGCGGTTGTTCTGGTGGCAGAGGCGGGTTTACCTGAGGATAACTGCTCCTCCCTGCGTGCCAGGGAAAAATCATTATCTTTTTATTATTTGACCAATTCATTATTGGTTATGAGGGCATCATGTATATCAAAACTTCTGAAAACAAAAAGTCCGTAGAGAATCGGCTCAGCCGAATCGAAGGGCAGATACGCGGGATAAAAGGGATGATCCTTGAAGAGCAGGATTGCCGCGAAATTCTCAGACAAATAAGTGCTGTGCGCTCTTCCCTTCAATCCACCACCAGGTATTTTCTTCAAACGGTTATTAACGAGTGCGATGATCCTGGCGTTGATGGAAAGTTGACTCAAAAAGAGATCACCAGCGAATTGCTGGAATTGATCAATGAAAATATGCGAGGGTAGAAAAATGGCTAATGCTATCGTTCGCTGGATTAGTGGTAAGCAGTTTATCGGCATTGACTCGACCAATCACTCGGTGGTACTCTCCACTCCTGACGAGGGAATCGGTATGAAACCTTCCGAGCTCCTGTTGGTAGCGCTGGCATCCTGCACCGCGGTGGATGTTGTGGAAATTCTCGCCAAGAAGCGGCTGACCCTCGAAAGCCTGGAAATTGCCGCCAGCGGTGAGCAGGACCTGGATCCCCCATGGACGTTTCGCAAGATTCATCTCCTCTACAAGCTTAGGGGTCACGATCTGACTGAAAAAGAAGTTCAAAAGGCGATTGCCCTGTCTGAAGAAAAATATTGCTCCGTCTCAGCCACTTTGCGGGGTGTTGCACAAATCACCACATCGTTTGAACTTATCACGGCATAACCCGTTCGCTCCGATTTTGATTGAGGTAAGATTAGGCAATAAAACAATCCTTATTCATTGGGAGAGTGATCCAAGCTTCATCCATTGGTCGAACAGTTTTACTTCACCCGCGCTGAATGGCTTCGTGGTCTCAAAGGGATTACTGAAGAGGAAGGCGGCCGGCATTTTGGGCAGATGAATTGCATCAGCTGGATCGTGGGTCACCTCGCCTGGCATGAGCAGAAATACTGGCTTGAAAGAGCGCAGAACATCATCTTGTTCCCCCAACTAAATATCGAATTTGCTTTTGGCGCGCCAATGAGCACTCCCAGCCTCAAAGAAACGTTCTCGATGTGGAAAAGAATCACCCGCAAATCAACTGCTTACCTGGATACGCTGGATTCGAAAGCCCTGATGACTGAATTGTTGAGCAAAGGAAAGCCAGTGGGGCAAACCCTGGGCTCAGCTTTGCACCGCATCACTTACCATTACTGGTATCACATTGGAGAGGTCCAGGCAATCCGTCAGATGCTTGGGCATCAAAAATTACCGGTTTACGTGGGGAGTATCGAAAAGCAAGCCCCCTACACCCCTGAATGATTAAATATTTCCAAACTATGGGTTTCGAATTACTACTCTCTACTCACTGTTCACTAATAACTAATTCCCAGAATCCCACATCCAGCCAGCGCCCGAATTTGTAGCCTACTTGTGGAAAGTGGGCTACCTTTTTGAATCCGAGTTTTTCATGCAGTCCCACGCTGACCGGGTTGGGCAGGGTGATTCCGCCCAGAACGACATGAATGCCCAGACTTTTGAGTTTTTCCAGCAATTCCTCGTATAACATCGTACCGAGCCCTTTTCCTGCTAACGCCTGGTCGAGATAGATGCTGGTCTCAACTGTGTGGCGGTAGGCGGCACGTGACCGCCATTGGTTGGCATAAGCATAGCCGATCACCTGCTGGTTTTGCTCAATCACCAAATAGGGAAACCCTAAAGCTTTTACCCCATTGATCCGGGCAACAATGTCTTCCGGGGTGACCACATTTTCCTCGAAAGTGATTACAGTGTTGAGAACATAAGGATTATAAATATCAGCGATCGCTGGCGCGTCGTCCAAGGTCACATCGCGAATGAGAATATCGGGAATCATTTGTTTATTGTACCAATTTCAAACAACTTGTAATTAAAATTTCTGCATTACCAGCGCCACCCAATCCCCGCTGTGGCGCTCTTCCACGAATTTCAATCCATGCAATTCCGCGGAGTCACGCACGCTTTGCCCCTGCTCAGCCAGGATCCCTGCCAGCACGATCACGCCTCCCGGCGTGATGGTTTCTGCCATGCCGGCATCGAACAGGCGGATCAGGATCGGAGCCAGGATGTTCGCCAGTACAACGGGAGCCTGTTTGACCCTGAAATCTCCCCGCAGGATCTCGGCAACCGACCCTTTCCCGGCTTCAATCCTTTCAGACACCTGGTTATACCTTGCGGCTTCAAGGGTAGACTTGACGGATTCCTCATCGATATCCACTGCCAGTGCACGGCTTGCGTCAAGTTTCAAAGCGGCAATCGAAAGGATCCCGGAACCGCAGCCAATATCAATCACCTGCTGACCGGGTTTCACATAATCTTCCACCAGCGCAAGGCATAATTGGGTTGAGGGGTGAGTGCCAGTTCCAAATGCCATGCTCGGATCGATCTTCACCGCCACCCGTGACAAATCTTTCTGGTCGATCCACGCCGGCAGGATGAGCAGGCGTTTTCCAATCTCGATGGGGCGGTAATGCTCTTTCCATGCAGACATCCAGTTTTGATCGGCAATTTCGCGGTACACCGGCTGCGGCAATTCACGGATGGCGTTCAAATACCACAGGGCTTCTTCGAGTTTATGGCGTTTTTCTTCGAGGGTCGCATCAGCTTCAAGAAACGCATACACCTTCACAGGCCCATAAGGGGTGCCTTCATCTTCTGCGTCGCGGTATTTCACGTTGCTTTCCACCACCACGCCGCCTGAAGCGTATCGGTCCAGCACTTCTGCCACAGCTTCGGCGAGTTCACCATCAACAGTCAGGCTCACTTCAAGCCATTTCGCCTCAGCCACCCAGCACCTCTTTCAACAGATCCACAAAACTTTTTTCCTGGGGTTTTACCTCAGTTCCGAGTGTTGCCGCCAGTTGTTCCATCAGCTTGCGTTGATCTGCGGTAAGCTTTGAGGGCACTTCCACATTCACGATCACCATCTGGTCACCCCTGCCCGAAGACCGCAGGAAGGGGCTTCCCTTGCCGCGTAAGGTGAATACCTTACCGGGTTGGGTGCCGGCCGGGATGGTCAGTTTAGCCGGTCCATCAACTGTAGGCACTTCGATTTCAGCGCCCAGTGCAGCCTGGGCAATATTCACATTCAGGTCAAGCAGAATATCGGTGCCTTTGCGTCTGAAGAACTGGTGTTGTTTCACCTTGATATCAATATACAGGTTGCCGGTCGGGCCGCCATTGACGCCGGGTTGACCTTCACCCGCCAGCCGGATCTGGGTGCCGTTATCCACGCCGCCGGGGATGGGCACTGTCTTCTTAACCGTCTTGCGCTCCAGTCCGCGTCCTTTGCAGGTGTGGCACGGAGTGCTGATGATCTCCCCCCGGCCATTGCAGGTGGGGCATGTGGCTACCTGCACCATCGACCCCAAAAAGGTCTGGCGAACCTGGCGTACTTCGCCGCGTCCACCGCAGTTGGTGCATTTCACCGGGTTGGAACCGGGTTCGGCACCATTCCCGCGGCAGGTACCGCAGACTTCATCGCGTGTGATGTCGATTTCTTTTTCAACCCCGAAAATAGCTTCTTCGAAGGAAAGGACGGTGGTATAGCTCAGGTCGGTGCCCCGGCGTGGAGCGTTCTGCCGTTGACGGCTGTTACCGGTGGCGAAACCAAAAAATTCACCAAAAATGTCAGCAAAATCCATGCTGCCCCAATCCGGTACCCCGCCTGCACCGTTAACGCCGGCGTGACCGAACTGATCGTAGGCGCGCCTTTTATCCGCGTCCGAGAGCACGGCAAAGGCTTCATTGATTTCCTTGAATTTCTCCTCGGCGTCGGGTTCCTTGTTCACATCGGGGTGGTATTTTCGTGCCAGCGTACGGAATGCTGATTTCAACTCCTCGTTGGAAGCATTGCGCGATACACCCAGCACTTCATAATAATCTCGTTGGCTCATCCGGTTAATTCCTTCGTCATTTTCAAGCACTTAGGGCGCTTTGACCTGTCCGGTCAAAACGCCCCAATAATTACTTAACTCTCAAAACTAAATATTCTTGAATTCCCCATCGACCACGTCACCGGGGTTTTCTCCCTGGGTTGGTCCCCCTTCGCCGGTGCTGCCGGGTTGTTCACCGGGGGTTTCACCCGCAGGAGGTTCACCAGCAGGAGGCTGTTGGTACATGCTGGCACCGACCTTCTGGATCACCTGCTGCAGTGCTTCAGTGGCGGATTTAATAGCATCCGCATTATCACCATTGAGGACTTCTTTAACTTTCGCAACGCTGTCTTCCACTTCCTTCTTAATGTCAGCAGGGACCTTGTCGCCGGAATCTTTGAGTAATTTCTCGGCAGAGTAGACGGAATTATCCGCGATGTTCTTTACTTCAACCAATTCCTTGCGTTTTCTATCCTCATCGGCATGAGCTTCTGCTTCCTGCTTCATCCGCTGGATCTCGGATTCTGAAAGACCGCTGGAGGCAGTGATGGTAATATGCTGGCTGCGGTTGGTGGCTTTATCGAGCGCGGTTACATTGAGAATGCCATTGGCGTCGATATCGAAGGTCACCTCGATCTGGGGCACGCCGCGAGGTGCGGAGGGAATACCATCGAGGATGAACTTGCCCAGCGATTTGTTGTCTGCCGCCATCGGGCGTTCGCCCTGCAGCACATGGATTTCCACCTGGGTCTGCATATCTGAGGCGGTGGAGAAAATCTGGCTCTTGCGGGTGGGAACGGTAGTGTTGCGTTCGATGATGGGGGTGGAAACTGCGCCCATTGTTTCAACGGACAATGTCAGGGGGGTCACATCCAGCAGCAGGATGTCTTTTACGTCACCGCCTAAAACACCTGCCTGGATGGCTGCACCAACTGCCACAACTTCATCGGGGTTCACACCCTTATGCGGTTCCTTGCCGAATTCCTTGCGCACGGCTTCCTGCACGGCTGGCATGCGGATCATGCCGCCGACCAGCACTACTTCGTTGATTTCGCTGGCTTTGAGGTTTGCATCAGAGAGCGCGCGGCGGATGGGGTCGAGCGTCTTTTGGATGAGGTCTCCGGTGAGCTGCTCCAGCTTGGCGCGCGTCATATTCAGCACCAGGTGCTTAGGCCCGGTGGCATCAGCGGTCAGGTAGGGCAGGTTAATCTCGGTCTGCTGCACGGTGGATAATTCGATCTTGGCTTTTTCTGCGGCTTCTTTCAAACGCTGAAGCGCCTGGCGGTCATTCTTGAGGTCAATCCCATTAGTCTTTTTGAATTCTTCAATGAGGTAGTCCATCACCCGCTGATCGAAATCATCACCACCCAGGAAGGTATCGCCATTGGTGGAGCGCACCTGGAAAACACCCTCCCCGACATCCAGTACGGAAATATCGAAAGTACCACCGCCCAGGTCATAAACAGCGATGATCTCGTTCTTCTTCTTATCGAGCCCATATGCAAGGGATGAGGCTGTGGGTTCATTGATGATGCGCAGCACGTCGAGCCCTGCGATCTTGCCAGCATCCTTGGTGGCATTGCGCTGGGCATCATTGAAATATGCCGGCGCGGTGATCACCGCCTGGGTGACCTGTTCGCCAAGGTAGGCTTCAGCATCGGCTTTAAGTTTTCCAAGGATCATGGCGCTGATCTCGGGGGGGCTGTATTCCTTTCCATCAAGGACTACCCGTACATCCCCGTTGGGGGCTGCGGTAACCTTGTAGGGAACACGGCTGACGGTTCGCTGTACTTCGGGGTCATTGAATTTGCGTCCCATGAAGCGCTTGATGGAGAATACGGTATTCTCCGGGTTGACGATCGCCTGGTTGCGGGCGGTTCGTCCAACGATGCGTTCGTGATTTTTGTTGACTGCCACCACGGAAGGTACCAGCCGTTCTCCTTCAGCAGAAGGGATGACCACGGGCTCGCCGCCGGTCATCACTGCCACAACTGAGTTGGTCGTGCCGAGATCGATGCCAATGATTTTTGCCATAATTTCTTCTCCTATCGGGCTACCCGGACCATTGCCGGGCGCAAAATACGGTCGCCAAGTTTATATCCTTGCCGAACAACTTCAATGATATGTCCGCTTTCGAATGCGGGATTTTCCTCACTCGAAATGGCTTCGTGCAGATTGGGATCAAAAGGAATATTCGCATCACTGATGCGTTCTACCCCTTCGGAATCCAGGATGTTCTGTAGTTTTCGGGAGATAAGGGCAATCCCCTCTGCCCAGGCTGCGCCTTCCCCTTCTTTGGGTTGATTTTTTAGCGCCAGATCTAGATCATCCAGGATAACCAGGTATTTCTTGATCACTTCGCCGGTGAGATACTGGCGTTGCAGCAGTTGCTCACGATCAATGCGGCGCTTGAAATTGGCAAACTCCGCACGCTCGCGCTGCCAGCCTTCCAGGTTTGCTGCGGATTGGACAGTCACTTTTTCAAGTTCCACCTGTACGGCTTCAAGCTGACCGGCATCAATCTTTGCTTTCCCCCCATCCTTTACAGGGATGTGGGTTTCGTGGCTCTTGTCGCCTTTTGCTGCAGCAGGTTTTGCTGTGTGTGAAGATGGTGTGGTATGTTTTTTTTCTTTTTCTTCCATAAGGTTCCCTCGAAATTAGTCTGTCATGGTTTCTGCAACCAGGTTGCTCAACAGGCTGGATAAAAATCTGACAATAGAGATAGTACGTCCATACGGCATTCGCATTGGTCCTAGCACACCCAGGGTGCCTGTTGCGATTCCCGGTGTACCATAGCGGGCAATAACAAACGAGACCTGCGAAAGGGCGTCGTAAACACCTTCGCCGCCAATAAGCACCTGCACCCCGCCGGTTGAAGTGCGGCTGAGCACCGTCTGGGCAAGAATATCGTGCAGCAGGGGCTTTTCTTCGAGCACACGTAAGGCTTTGCGTGCTTCCTCGGAACCGGAAAATTCAGGTTCAGCTAGTACATTCGTTAAACCATCCAGCACCATCTCACCAGAAACCATTGAGTCCGCTTGTTTCATTTCATCTAGGACGATGTTGAAAAGGTCGGTCTCAAGTGGAGATAAACTGGTCGATTCAATTTGCATCGAGTTGGAGGATTTTCCGATGAAAAGCGATGTCAGTTTTGCGGCAGAACTGGAAAGCTGCTCCTGCGTTACCGGTTCGGCAAGTGTGATGAAACGCTGCAGGATCTCTCCACCAACCAGTACCAGTACCATCAACACCTGTCGCCCACGCGAAGAAATGAGTTCGAGATGTTTGAACCTGGCCTGGTCAGGATGCGGCGCAGTTACCAGCGAAGCTGCCCGCGATTGATGGGCAAGGATCGATGCTGCTAGTTTGGTCCATTGCTCGGTGTCCTGGCGCATCTGGTAGAACTGGTGGGTAATCGTCCGCTGCATTGATTCGGGAATCTCAGATTCTTGGACGATGTTGCCAACAAACAGGCGGTAACCTTCCTCGGTTGGCACGCGTCCCGCAGAAAGGTGAGGTTGCCGCAAATACCCGAGGTCTGTCAGTTCAGCCAGCTCATTGCGGACGGTGGCACTGGACATATCCAGTTTGTACTCATCCACCATGTGCTTGGAGCCCACCGGGGTAGCCAAGCGAATATACTCGTGAATTACGAGTGAAAGTAAAAGCCGTTGGCGTTCAGATAATTCGTTCATTTTTACATTTTTAGCACTCGAAGCCTCTGAGTGCTAATTGATTGGATACAATGATACCATGCCTGAAAATGAAGGTCAAGAAATGAGAGGTGCCGTTGAAAAATTCATACAAAGCTCTAATATTAGGTTTCTGTGCCGTTACCTTCCTTATAAGGAAAGGCTATAATCAAGAAAGCATGAAAACCATTGTCACAAAGATATTCTTTTTCCTCTATCGCTACCTTGGGCCATTGGCACTTTTGGCATGTGTCACCTGGTTATTAAAGGCACTTGAAGCGGAGTTGCAGATTCAATTGATTGCTCTGCTTTATCTTTTACCGGTATTGCTTTCGACAGCCCTATGGGGTTTTTGGTCAGGTTTGCTTTCTGGTTTATTGGCTTTTTTATGTTTCAATTTCTTCTTTCTTCAGCCGTATTTCACTTTCACTGTTCATAAGACTCAGGATGTGATTACCCTGTTTGTCTTTTTACTGGTCGCTGCAGTTGTTAGCCAGTTGATCGGGCAGGCGAAAACAGGGACGCGGCTGGCAAAAAAAAGGGAGTGGGAAGCAACCAGGATGTATGAACTGATTACCGCTCTTGCTGGCTTGGCCGATGAAGCGGAAATTCAGTCAACCCTGATCAGGCAGGTTTATGAAACCTTTGGTTTTCCAAAGGTGGAAATTGTAAAGCAGGGCCAGCTTAACAAGGATTTTGAATTTGACCTGGATGATTCGTCTGAACGAATCCTGGTAATTCCAATGGAGACAGCAACTAGAAAGATGGGAGTATTAAAAATTACTGGTTCAGAAAACGTGTTATCGTTCGAAGAATTGCGTCTTCTTAGAGGTTTCTGCAGTCAAGGAGCACTGGCTATTGAACGGGCGCAGCTATTCAAGAGTGAGAATATTGCAAGAGTATTGGAAGAAAGCGACAAGGTAAAAACATCTTTACTCAATTCGATTTCTCACGAACTACGGTCGCCACTCGCAGCAATTAAAGCTTCAATCTCCAGTTTACGCAGTGGTGCAGTTCCCTGGGAGTCTGCTGCACGTGATGACTTGCTGGAAACCATTGAAGAAGAATCTGACCAACTTAACCTACTCGTTGGCAACCTGCTGGATATGTCCAGGATTGAAGCGGGTGGACTTGCCCCAAAGTGCCAATGGAACTCAATAGAAGAGATTATTGCATCAGTTACCAACAGGTTCTCAGGAAAATCCACCACCCATGAATTGAGGGTAGATTTGCCGGATGAGATTCCATTGATAGCTACGGATTTTGTAATGATCGAACAGGTTTTAAATAACCTGATCAGCAATAGTACTAAATATGCACCGGCCGGTACCTCCATACTCATCAGGGTACGCAAACAGCCAGAGAATTTAATGATCCAGGTGATCAACCAAGGCCCACCAGTGCCTGAAGAGCACCTGGAGCATATTTTCGATAAATTCTTCCGTATTACCAAGGCTGACAAAATTACTGGCACGGGGCTTGGTTTATCCATCTGCAAGGGAATAATCGAAGCCCACAGTGGTCGTATCTGGGCTCAAAACCTACCCGAAGGCTTTTGTTTCAATATAACGCTGCCTTTAACTTTTAATGGCGAATATCCTGAGATACCTGAGGTTGCTGCCGATGGATAAAGATCCTCTGATTCTGGTCGTTGATGATGAGCCGCAGTCCTTAGGGCGCTAAAGACCATCCTGAGTTCTGGTCATTTCAGGGTGATCTCGGCTTCCACTGGCGAACAAGCCCTGGCACTTGCTGCGGCTGAGCAGCCAAATGTGATCATTCTCGACCTCACCTTACCAGATATGGACGGTATCCAGGTGTGCGAACAGATTCGCGAATGGACGCGAACACCGATTATTATTCTTTCTGTGCGGGATGACGAAAAAGACAAGGTTGCCG
>Ga0172371_10009736_pt1 | contig 13146 bp, 15 predicted proteins | sample Lak12m_FD_114543 | JGI IMG/M metagenome (GOLD analysis project Ga0172371, IMG submission 114543) | Freshwater microbial communities from Kabuno Bay, South-Kivu, Congo - kab_022012_12m | ecosystem: Environmental > Aquatic > Freshwater > Lake | place: Democratic Republic of the Congo: South-Kivu... | reverse complement strand
GTTAGAAGAACATGATGCATTTTCAATCCAGACTCGCCGAAATCAGAACCTTCCTAAAGGAATCGTGGGCTCTCGGGTGGCCCATGATCCTGATCATGTTCTTTCAGTTCGCCATCGGTCTTATCGACGTTTATGTGGCGGGCTACCTGGGAACGGACGTCTTGGCCGCGGTGGGTTATGTGGCGCAACTTTACTGGACGCTCGTCATACTAGCCAACGCAATCACCGTGGGGACGGTGTCGATGGTCTCGCAGGCGTACGGCGCAAAATCAAGCAGTGGTGTAGGAAGAATTACGGCTAACTCGCTAGTCATGGGGCTGGCAATTTCCGGCGCCATGACATTCTTCGCTTTGTTATGGCCGTCCCAGTTGGTTCGGGTCGCTGGCATGCCGGAAGGAATTCAGTCCATTGGAGAGGCGTTTCTCAGAATTTTTGCGCTGGTTCTCATCCCGACTTACACGATGATCATAACCGGCGGAGTGCTGAGAGCATCCGGACGTGTCCGCATTGCGTTAATCAACAACTTTGTGGCCTCGGTTGTCAATATCATATGTTCCTTGGGTCTCGGCCTGGGTTTGGGTCCTTTTCCGTCCCTCGGTTACTTGGGTATCGCGTGGGCCACAGCAATTGCCACGACTCTGGGCATGGCGCTAAACCTGCTCCATATCTTCTCGGGACCAGGCCGTGTGACTTTGGGGGCCCTGGCAGATCCATTCTCTCTATGCCTGAGGAACCTCGTAAAACTCGGCATTCCCCCCGCGCTTCAGCAAACAGCGTGGAACGCGGGGACCCTCGTTATTTATTTCTTGGTGGGGCAGATGGAGGGCGGGCAGATCACTGCACTGGCCGCGATGACGGCAGGGGTCCGGATCGAGGCGATAATTTTCCTACCAATATTCGCCCTGAACATGGCAGCCGCGGTTTTGACCGGCAATAGCATAGGCGCGGGAGACGTGGCCGGCGCCAGATCCGGAGCGAAGGCCACCGCCACGTTATGCATCCTCATCATAGCCATACCGACCCTCGCGATATTTATTTTCGCTCCGTGGATCTCCACTTTCCTGACCAAGGACCCCGCGGTGCTAGAAGAAATGACGCGGTACCTCAGGATAAACATGATCGGCATGCCATTCATGGCCATCGGAGTCACGGTCTCAGGCGCATTGCAGGGCGCGGGAGACACGTACGCCACGATGCGGATCATATTCATCGGAATGTGGCTCTTACGCATCCCTTTCATTCTGGGCGTGATTCATATTCTGCGCGCGGGAGCAACAGGCGTGTGGTGGGCAATGACCGTTTCCATCATCCTTATGTGCGGGTTGCTGACCATGAGGTTCCGCGGTGAGTCATGGACCAAGGCATCCGTGGACGAGAAGAACAAGACCATGCTCTGGGAAGCCTGCCTCGGCCACAACCGTCCCAAGGAAAGGCGCGAAATTTCTGCGAGACGAGATGGCTGAGGAGAATTGCTATTGCGCCATACTGAGCATGGGGCCCGCTTGTTTAGGGTCGTTCATCAAGATCCTTTCTGGCTCGCACCGTCGCGGCAGACAAGGCTGACCAATTTGCGCCACAGCACGGCTATCGCGATGCCCGCCTTTATGAAAAGTGTGCCGAAATCGTTCCCCGCTACCAGGTGCGCGTGCAAATGAAATATCACCTGGCCGCCGCCACGATTGACATTGATGAAAAAACGGTACCCCGATTGTGCAACGCCTAGATCCTGTGCAAGCTTCTTCGCCACATCGCACATGTGGGAAATGAGATGGTCCCCCCGGGGGATGTCGTTGAGCGTGGGCACGTGCTTGCGAGGGACTATCAGTACGTGAACCGGGGACGCGGGTCGCAGATCCCAAAAAGCCACCGTGGTTTCGTCCTCGTAAATCTTTCGAGCAGGAAGCTCGCCCCTAATTATTTTACAAAAGATGCAGTCATCCATTGATCAACCCGGTTCCCGCCAAGTTCTAGACACGAGATGCACATGTAAGTGAAATACCATCTGGCCGCCTCCCCGGTTGACATTGATAACAAATCGGTATCCGGATTCAGCCACACCAAAATCCGCAGCGATGCGACTGGCGACTTGCCCTAGATGCCTAAGAATGTTGTTGTCGGGTGGTATGTCGTTCAAGGTGGGGATGTGCTCTCGGGGCACAATGAGAATGTGCAGCGCCGCGGCAGGATTCGCATCCCAGAAAGCTACCACGAACTCATCCTCGTAGACGTACTTCGCGGGTTGCTTGCCCTGAACTATGTCACAGAAAACGCAATGCGGATGAGAATCACTCATGCAGCCGTCCTGTGCCGTCTATTTGGCAGGTCCCGGGACCCCGGCGCCTTGCCTTATGAGATTGAGCATCTCTTGACCCGGCTTGAATTTGTCACCCGCGCCCATCATGACCTTCCATTCACCGTCGGCTTTGCCCAGAATGGAAAACGTCTTATTTGTAAATTCTTGTCCACTGCGAAGCGTGGCTACTTTGTCGAATTCCACAATAGCCCAGCTGTTATCTGGCGGCAAAACAGTCACCTTCTTGATCTGGCAGTCATATTTCTTGATCCCCAGGCTTTGGATCAGCGCCAGCTCTTGATCTATGAATATCTTCGCTCCATTACCCGCCACATGATCCGTCAGGAACCGCTGGTCGTTGTTAATTAGCGCCTGCCAGACGTCGACCACGGCTTTCTTCACTTTGGCCTCTTCAGTGGCCCACGGGAGCCATAGAGCTACAACGGGGGCTGCGAAGGACAAGAGCAACAGCATCAACAAGAGCAGGAAGATTCTCCTCAAGAGATGCGGTGCACAGTTCCTGGAGGGCATTCGACCCATTGCAGAGCTCCTCGGCCTGATTCGGAGCCGCAAACGGCCTGCGGCCATGCTTGAGGCTCATCTCATAGCAAGAGAGGCGCCTTATGTCCAGCCATCTTTTGTTCTGCGCAACTCACCATGCTCGCGATGTGACCTGCCCTATTCCCTCCGGAGTGGAAAGACATCAAATTTGAATTTCTCGTGCATGATTCCTGCTATACCTCGCGGGGCCACCAGCATGACAGCGATGCACACAGCCCCCAGGAGAAACAAGCCCACGTTAAGCCACTCGGAGAAGACCTGCTGGAGAACCACGAAAATCAGAGCCCCTAGAATCGGCCCTTCAATAGTCCCGATTCCCCCGATTATGACAATGAACAGTAGCCTGACTGTCCAATCAATGCTGAAGGCTTTGTACGGCTGGATGAATATTTGATGTGTGTAAAGCACCCCAGCAGCGAGGCCGGTGATAAGCGCCGCGATCAAGAAGCAATACAACTTACACCGGAAGACTTCCACGCCCGCGTTTTGCGCCGCCTCCTCGTCGTCCCGCATGGCCATCAAGGCCAGGCCCAGCTTTGACCGGAGAATTGCATAAACGACAATCACAGATCCTAAGCCGATCAACAGAGCCGCGTAATAAATCTGGTGGAGCGGCGTCTTGTATGCCGGCTGAACAAACAGCCCCATACCGTAACGCACGTACGGCCAATTGCTGAAACAGATCCCGAGCGCCTCCGCGACAATCCAGGTGCCAACTGCGAAATAAACACCTTTTGTCCGAAACAAGGGAACCGATATAATTAGAGCGAACAGTAACGAAACTGCCCCTCCCATTACGACGCCTGCCCACAGAGGAACATCATGATGCACCGACAATGCGGCAAGAGTGTAGCCTCCCAGGCCGATGAAGCTCTGTTGGCCCAGAGACATCAATCCTGAATAGCCTGCGAGTAGGTTCCACATCTGGCTCAAGGCGACATAGATCAGAAACATCATCCCCAGAGCCGTCACGTACTGCGACCCCCAGATCGGGACCGTAGCAAGCCCCGCGACAGACAGCCCAATGATGAACCAGCGAATTATTTGCATAAAGCCTAACTATGGGCGCTCGCCCCGAACAGTCCCTGCGGCCGCAGAGACAACACGGCGAGCAGCACCATGTACCCTGCCAGAAGTTGAAACCCCGGCCCGAAAAAGTGCGCCCCGAGAAGCTGAACCGACCCCAGAAGCATGCCTCCCAGAAGCGTTCCAAACATGCTCCCCACTCCGCCTATAATGACCACCCCAAATGCTATGAGGAGATACTGGGGACCGGTATGGGGGTAGAACGTGAATGTCATGCCCACGAGGATTCCGGCAATGGCCGCTGTCATGGCCGCGATTGCCATGGCATAAGCATAAATGACACCTGTGTCGATACCCATCAATTGAGCAGCATCCTCATCGTCCGAAGCGGCTCGAATAGCTCTCCCCAGATTGGTGCCCCTGAGGAACTGATGCAGCGCGGCAATCATGATGACGCTGGCAAGAAACCCTATGAGATATGACGCTGGTAGCCTCAGAGAATTGGAAATGTGAATGGTGAGGACGGAGAGTTCAGTCGCCAGAGATCTGGCATCCGGTGAGAAGACCAGTAAAAGAGCATTCTGAAGGATGACCGAGAACCCGAGGGTGACGATCAAAGGCGGCTCCATTCCTTGACGCAACACTCGATGGAACAGATATCTTTGCATGATGAATCCCGCGAGGAACATTACCGGGCCTACAATGACAACCGAGATCAGAGGGTTTATCCCAAGCATAGCCATGCAAACCAGGCCCAGATAGCTTCCCACAATCATTAAATCGCCGTGCGCAAGATTAACCATCCGCACTACGCCGAAGATCATGGACAGCCCCACAGCTACGGCCGCATAGAGTCCGCCAAGCAGAATCCCGTTCAAGATAGGTTGCAAAAGGTCTTGCATGGAAAATCTCGAGAGATGAGCGGGGAATGGCGGGGACACCCTTTTTGCAAAAAGGGTGTCCCCGCACCCCCCCAAAAAGTCTTGTATGCGATTCACTGGACCAGTTCCGCTGGCAGCGGAACCCGTCCAGTGAATCGAAAATGCCCCGCGTTAGTGCATGATTACCCGAGCAGCGTCAAGTCAGCCTCCGGGAGCGCTATTGATTCTGTTGGCCGAGATAGACTCGCGCCACCTCTTGGTTGGACATAACCTCACGGGCTTTGCCGTCGGCCAATATCTTGCCTTGTGCCAGCACCAACAGCCGCTCGACGCCGTGGGTCATCATTCTCGGGATATGCTCCACCCAGACAATCGTTATACCGGTTTCCTGCAATTTTCTGACGATCCGCAGAACGTGTTGCAGCTCCGGTTCTGTTACGCCCGCTGCTATTTCATCAAGCAGCAGAAGCCTTGGGTTCGTGCCCAGGGCTCGGGCCAATTCCAGAAGCTTGGCTTCCAGCGAGTTCAAAGCCTTTGGGAAATTACTCTGTCGATGGGCCAGTCCGGTCAGCTCCAGGAGGTTATGGACTTTCGAGCGACTTTCCCACTCGCTGAAGCCCGCGCCGTGAGTGGAGGCTACAAGGACATTTTCGTACACGGTGAGTCGAGGAAAGGGTCTGGGGACCTGATAAGTTCTGCCTACGCCGAGCCGGCATCTCATGGCAGGCGATTTCCCCGTGATATTGTTGCCATCCAGCGTAATGATCCCGTTGTCGGGTTTGGAGCACCCGGTCAAAAGGTTGAACAGCGTAGTCTTACCCGCGCCGTTTGGCCCCACCAGCCCCAGCAACTCTCCTTGCTCCACCTGGAAAGATACGCGGTCCAAGGCCCTGACACGGCCGAATTTCTTGGTTAGATGAGTTACTGCTAAGATTTCCGCCATGTTCGCATGGTGAGAAAGTGAAGATCGCCGGGCCGGGATCATTGTCGTCAGTCTCGTGAATACCCACCCAGAATGCTGCTGGTCAGGGGTTAATGGGAATCGGGAACATGAGTTCGGCTGTATTCGGGATCGCCTTATGGCCGTGATTGTAAACTATTTCCAACTCCCAGGGCCATCTCTTTCCTTTCACCCACTGCCCGCCCACGAGAGGGGTCTCGGCATATTGCTTGTCATTATACTTGATGTGTCCGACGATGGTGTCCAGGTCTGTGGACGCCACCGCCAGTCGGATCTTTTCCCTGTCCAGACTCCCGGCACGCGAGAGAGAGTCAAAAGCTATTTCAAATGCCGCGTACTTGAAACCGATGGGCTGAGTCCAAGGCTTGCCGGTTTCTTTGCTCCAGGCTTCGCAGAGTTCCCTGGCCGTTTCGCCCGTCAGCGAGGACCGGTAAGGATGATGAGGGCTCCACCAGACCTCCGATGTCAATCCAGCCGGAAGGTCACCTCCGATGGCTTGGACCGCGGCTGGAAAAAGGATCGCCTTGCCGATGGTAGCAACCTTGGGAGCGAAGCCCAACTGTCGGCATTGTCGCCAGGCCGCGGCCCAATCGGGAGGAATTACCACGCCCGTAACAATGTCGACTTTCTCCTTCCTGAACTGGTTCACCATCCCGCTGTAATCCCTGGTAAAATAAGGAAATCTCCCTGGGTCTATCACCTTGTATCCACGCTCGGGTAGCTTCTTCTTGAACAGGTCCGACCATTCCTTTCCATCCGCGTCGTTCGGCCAAAAACCGCCGACGATTTTGTTGGTCCGATCCGAACACAGATCCCACATTCCAATATAGAGGTCTGTCAAAGCGTCCACTGTCCAGAAGGCGTGGTAACACCATTTGTAAGGGCCTCCGGTCATCCAGGCTTCCACCGGGGCATCCAGCGAGATGCACGGCATCCCGTAACGCTCGCAAATCGCAGCCACAGGGTTGACCGTGTCCGGGGTATGCAGGACCACCATGAGGTCCACCTGATCCTGGAGGATCAATTTTACGGCAACTTCACCCGCCTTGGTTGGATCGCTCTCGGTGTCAACCATCTTCATTCGGACAGGGAGTTTCTTGCCGTACTCGTCTACGTGGACTCCGCCCTGACCATTGATCGCGGCAATGGCCCTCTCATTCGCCCACGGCGAGGCCTCCCCGAAATCAGCAAGCGGCCCTGTGGATGGGTTCGGCAGGCCGATGAGTATATAGTCTCGCCGCCTGGAGGCTCTAGCTCTGTGGGTGAGCGGAAGTCCAGTTGTCAAGGCAAGAGCCGCTCCCGCGATTCCTGCTTTCCTCAGAAAGTTTCGCCTGCTTTCGAGCAACCCGTTTTTTCGTGTCAATGTGAGTCCCACCTGGATTTGGCGGAAGTTGTTTATGCAAGGATGCGATCAGCGGTAAACGGTTACCAAGATAGCGCAGCCCTATGAAATCACGATGGGGAAGGCATGGACGAGGAGATGGACTCCCCCTCAGTGGTCAGCGGGGCGAACCACGCCGAGGCGTGGAAGCCCGGCTGAACGATTTTGATCAGCGAAACCTGAAAATCGGATAAGGGTTTCGGCCGTATGCTACTCCGTGGCAAGGCAGCCTCACCGAAGGGCATGCCGTGTCGAAAGCGCAGGGCACTGCTTGCGGTTGAAACGCGGGCGGCCGGCATGGTGCAGCACATGGGTTGGCCGCGGGCGAAAAATGGCATGGGGGGTCATAGAACTGATTCAAACACTCGGCATCGCGGTGGCATCCGAAGGTGGGCACAGCGAAACAATTTCCCGTAGAAACCGATACCATAGCAATCAGACTTGAAAAGAGAAGAGCAAGGACCAGTCGTTTCATTGTGATCTCCAAGGACAAAAGGCGACAACGTATTTCATCAGTCCAACAAACTCAATAAATTTAGTATTATAATAGCATTAAAAGAGGCATAATGTCAACAACAACATTAATTGTGGCGTAACGCGTCATTTGTGCAGCGGGGGTATCCCCTCCGCACAATCGGATGATTATAAAGGTTCTCAAAAGTTTTGTCTGAATGGGATCGCACTGCTGGACAAGCCAGTCCCGCGTTGGCGGGACACCCGCAAGTCAATCCGTAATTACTTTCGAGAACTGCTATAAGTTATAATCCACGTTGTATCTTGACCAGGGTTTGACCTTTTGCCTATTCGTTGGCATGATAATAACATGTTACAATGACATTTTATGTTGAATTGGCGCTTGCGGCGGAAACTTCCGGAATCAATTAACGGGTAGATGCCAAACTCGATACCTAGGGAGAGCATAAGCGTTCACCGGGACAGCTCAACCCTATGAAATCACGATGGGGAAGGCACGGAGAGGGAGACGGTTTCCCCCTCCGTGGTCTGCGGGCGCACCACGCCGAGGCGTGGAAGCCCTGCTGAACGATTACAGGAGAGGACATGCAGAAGTTCCAAAAGCCAAATTACAGGATGACCCGAGGAGCGCGTAAACCTGAGAAAAGAGAATTCGAGAAATTTCGGGCCACCGAGTTGTATTGCCCGAAGTGCCAAAGATCAATGCCTGTTCGAGAGCGGCTGCTGCTAATACTCCCCGAGGGTGAAAAGTACGAATATCTCTGTGCCTACTGCGGCACCTCCGTAGGGGACAAGATCGTCAAGGAGCCCCCCAAACCCTTGTTGATAATCTGAGGTTGATTTGGTCCCGCCCAATCCGCTTGCATCAGTTCGCTTGCAAACAGATATCGTACGGAGGAAGCTTTTTGTGCAAAGGGCCTCCCAGCGGTTTATTTTTTTGAATGCGCATAGGGATCAGAGGCCCCTGCCCTTCACGTGCGGCCAAGCCTCATGACGTATACCAGGCCGGGAATCCCCAAAGCAAAGGCCCAGAAAAAGGAGAGAACGCGAAACACCAGCGTCGCTGCCAGGGATCGCGCGGGGTCCAGGCCGAACATTTGAGGCACCTGGATGACCACGGCGTCGAATATTCCCAAAGACCCCGGGGTGATCGGTATTAGATTAGCCACGTTGCCGAGGCTTGATGTTATAAGCACTGCGGAAGGGGACAATGGCATCCCTAGGGCCTCATATATGAGATAGAAAGAGCCCGTTAGAGCACAAGCGATTATAAGCAGTGAACAAGCCAGTGAAAAAAGCAGGCGCCGGTCCCGTGTCAGAAGGTGCCAGGAGTGTCCCGCCCGCAGCACAAGTCCCAACAACCCGCTCGTCTCCCGCCTGATGGGAGGCGGAAACAGGCTCAGGTAAAGGCAGAAAACAAAAAGCGCTATTACTATTACGCTCAGGCCGGGATGAATGAATCCATGAAACAAGGCTAAGATTGTCAGCGCCACAATTGCCAGGGCAGCATTTATCAGGGCCACCAGCACCGCGGTCCCGCCGTAAATCGCGGCAAAAGCCTGGAAATCCAAGCCGTGAACCCTTTTCAGATACACCGCCAGCGCTCCTGATCCCCCTCGCATGGGCATTATGAGGTTCCCGAGAAGCATCACCGCGGTAAGCGCCATCAATTCCAAATAGTGCAGCGACAGCCCGAAATGCTTCAATAACGCGTCCATTTGATACGCGTTTATTATGTAGCAGGCCAGAATCAAGAATCCCGCGGCCAAGGTCTCAAGAAGAGAAATTGAGGCCACGAAAGCAAAATCCTGGCGGTTTGCGTACACGTAGTACGCGCTCAGGCCAAGAAACGCTACCACGATCGCATACCCCATGGCGGCACGCGCGAGTCGTCCCCAGTAGGGCCCGCCTGTCTCGGCCTCGTTTTGGTCTTTGCCTTTGTTAAGAAATCTGGCCATGCTGCTAAGCTTGAATGATTACCTTGACCATGGTGCACGGTAGGCCAAGACCATATAGCGCAGGTGGGTCGCTGTCCAGTGAATCCTCCGCTGACGGGTAGCCGTTGTGTTACGAGGGAGTTGCAGAATGATATTTCACCCTTGGTCGGCCCTCAGCCAGAGTGGCAACATCAGGCTCCTCATTTTTTTCGTGTTGGCTCTTAGCCATTCCTCGCTGGGGAATTTTCCAGAGCAGATACGGCCGCGGAGTTCCTCCACAAGGGGATGTCGGGGAAACTTCTCCTTGAATTCCTCATAGGTTTGGCAGAATTCGCGGAACGCGGACTGCATGATGCTCTCCAAGTTTTTTTGCTCATAATAATCTCCATTATGAGCAGTTATTATACTAAGACCATCATATAATTTTTATGTTCCGTTGATTATTATCTGTTATTACATGTGTTATATCAACCACAGAAATCTAGTGGATTCCCGCCCCTCATTCCAGCTAATCGCCATGACCTGTCAGTCACAACGGAACATGAAAATCCCAGGACTAGCCTTTCAGGCCAAGACCGAATCTAGCATCCGTCACCCCGGCGGAAGCCGGGGTCCAGAGACTTTCCTGGATTCCGGCTTCCCCCGGGATGACGAAAAACCGCCGGCTCCCCATTTTCACGTGGAACTTGAAAGCCCCAGGAAGAGATTTTCGGGTAAAAACAGGAATCCAGAAAGGTTCCCGGGGTTCCCTCTCTCGGTTTTTACCGGGACAAGCTTCGCGGGAACGACGAGTGTGGAAAACCCGAATGACCAGGAGCGGTTTGTACCGGTCTAGAAACGAGGCGCGTTCTGTCGTGGCTAAACGAACATTATTATTGACAATCGGAATACTGGTTTCTTTAGTCCGGCTCCAAAAAAAACGGGCGGCCAACAGGCCGCCCGCAGACTTCATAACTCCCCTAAATCTAGGAGACGCGGAACTTGTAAACCTCATTGCTATGGGGATCTATCACGTGGACCGCGCATGCGATGCACGGGTCAAATGAATGGACGGTGCGGAGGATCTCAAGGGGCTTCTTGGGATCGGCCACAGGTGTACCGATCAGGGCGTTTTCCACAGGACCCTTCTGGCCTTTTGCATCGGCAGGCCCGAGATTCCAGGTGGAAGGAACAACCTGCTGGTAGTTCTTGATCTTGCCCTTTTCGATATTGATCCAATGCCCGAGGCTGCCGCGAGCCACATCAGCGAGACCAGCGCCTGTGCCGTTGGTGCTCTCGTCGAGCTTGTACGAAGTAAAAGTCTTGGTGTCGCCCTTCTTGATGTTTTCGATCAGGTCCATGGTCCATTTTTCAGCCCTCTTGGCATTGACGAGACACTTGATCCCGCGGGCGGCTATGCGGCCAAGCGTAGAGAAAAGAGCATCGGGGCCTACTTGCAGCTTCTTCAGGACTCCGTCCACAGTCTCTTTAATCTCCTTGTTTCCGCCGACATAGGAGACCAGGCACTGTGCCAGAGGACCGACCTCCATGACTTTGTCCTCGTACCTGGGGGCTTTGAGCCAGGTGTACTTACCTTTGGTGTCAGGCTTGGCGCCTTTGAGCGCGTCGCCCATCAGAGGCTTGGTTTCTCCCACTGACGGATGCAGAGGCTTGTCACCTTCGTACCAGGCATGCGAAACGTCCTCAGTTATCTTGGACACATCCACCGGGACCAGCTTCAGCTCGCCGTTAATGATTGCGCCTCTCGGGAAGTAGAAGCTCTCAGGCTCTTTGTCCCCCTCAGCGAAATCGCCGTAGGCCAGGAAGCTCTTGTTTCCGCCGATCTTCGCCCAATGCTTGTAGAAGGAAGCCACTGCAAGGAGGTCAGGGATGTAGACTTCCTCGATGAACGCAATCTGCTCTTTGAGCATGTACAGATACTGTGCGATCCTGTCCGCATTAAGCTCTTGGATGATCGTTACGCCGCCGGGTAGATGCCCCTGAAGATGGGGGTTCTTCGCGCCCCAGATAGCGGTCATTTGTGCTGCATGGACCTGCTGGCGAAGGTTGTCCAAATAATGGCCGACCGCCATGAGGTTGGCTTCGGCCGGGAGCTTGTAATCGGGATGTCCCCAGTACGCGTTGGCAAATGGACCAAGTTGGCCGGAGTCCACAAAGGCTTTAAGTTTGCCCTTGAGTCCTTCGTAATACTTCTTGCTCTGCGGACGGCCGCTCACCGCATTAGAGAGGTCCGCGGTCTTACCGGGGTCCGCCTTGAGGGCTGACACCACGTCCACCCAGTCCAGGGCGCACAACTGATAGAAATGAACCGGATGGTCGTGCATGTTCTGCGCCGCGTGGGTCAGGTTACGGACCATTCTCGCATTGGGGGGGATCTTGATTTTAAGGGCATCCTCAACTGCCCTTACGCCGGCCAGTGAATGGACCAATGTGCAAACGCCGCACGAACGCTGCGTAAGCAAATGGGCATCTCGCGGGTCCCTGCCCTGGAGGATAATCTCCAGACCCCTGAAGAGCGTCCCGCTGCTCCAGGCGTCTTTCACCTTGCCATTTTCGACTTCTACCTCTATGCGCAGGTGACCCTCGATTCTCGGGATGGGGTCAACGACGACTCTTGCCATTGTATCGCTCCTTTTCAAAGTTCATCTAATGTCGTGAGTTGAGTTACGGGCGACGCCACAACCCGGAATTAGCTTTTCTGAACGTAGAAGGGGCTCATGCTGTCCCAGAATCCTGGTTCGCTGCACCCTATGCACGGATGCCCTGCGCCGATGGGCCAGTTGGTTCCCTGGTTCCACTTGATTATTGGACAATTGTTGTAGGTGGAAGGACCCTTGCAACCAACTTTGTACAGGCACCAGCCTTTGGCAGCGCCTTCATCCCCGAACTCCTTAACGAACTCCTCGTTCTCGAAGTGGCCTCTTCTCTCACAGTTGTCGTGAATCAGGTACTGATAAGCGAACAACGGCCTGCCTTTGTCGTCCAGCGCAGGCAGTTTGCCCAGCAAGAGGTAATGAACAACGGTAGCAACCATGTTATCGGCATTGGGCGGGCATCCGTTGATGTTGACCGTCTTGAGCCCGGTGGCCTCAGCCACGCTCTTTGCGCCGGTGGGGTTGGGAGCCGCTGCCTGAACACCACCGGAGCAAGCGCAATTGCCCACGCAGATTACCGCCGCGGCGTTGGTCCCGACTTTCTTGGCTATTTCGAGAAATGTCTTGCCATGAATCTGACCATAAACGCCGTTGTCTTTCGTGGGAATCCCGCCTTCCATGATCGCTATGTACTTGCCTTTTTCTTTGTTGACGACGTCTTCCAGGATTTGCTCCGCCTGGTCGCCCGCTGCGGCCATAATGGTCTCAAAATAAGCTACGTTGAGCACGTCCAGGACAATGTCCGCGGCCCACGGATAAGTGGTCCGAATGAAGGACTCAGCGCATCCGGTGCATTCAGCGAACTGCAACCACACCACTGTGGGGCGTTTGGCAGCCACGGCCTCCGCTATCCTTGGAGCAAAGGAAAGAGGAAGCCCCAAAACGGTGGCCATGAACCCGCAGAACTTCATGAAGTCCCGCCGGGTAACGCCTTTACTTGCCAACCTTTCGGGAACATCAAAAGACTTGTCCATTATT
>Ga0172371_10009735_pt1 | contig 13147 bp, 15 predicted proteins | sample Lak12m_FD_114543 | JGI IMG/M metagenome (GOLD analysis project Ga0172371, IMG submission 114543) | Freshwater microbial communities from Kabuno Bay, South-Kivu, Congo - kab_022012_12m | ecosystem: Environmental > Aquatic > Freshwater > Lake | place: Democratic Republic of the Congo: South-Kivu... | reverse complement strand
GATCACAAAACCATTACCCCTCCAGAAGGCAGCCAGTTATTTTGTCAGGTATATGACAAGCCAGAAAGTATCGAAGGTGTTCAGATCTTAAAGCTAAACACTTTTGCCGATGATTTTGGCGGCTGGTTCAAAGAAACAATGCGTCTTGATGAAGCAGGAAACAATATCGCCCTTAAAGAAATTGGTATCAATTTTCGCCCTCTTCAAGCGAATATGTCCTTTCTCGCCCCTCACACCGAAAGATTTTGGCACATTCATCCAGAACAAAACGAAATCTGGACAACCAATGGCACCATTCTTCTCGGTCTTATTGACTATCGTACAGGCTCATCCACTTATGGGAAAAAGATGAAGATTGTTCTTTCTCAAGACAAGTTAGTCTATATTCCTTTTGGTATCGCTCATGGCTTTATCAATCCCTCAAATACCGCAGTCACTCTAAACTACTTCACCGATAAATTCTTTGTCGCCACAGAAGAGACCCAAGAATGTCGTATTGATCCAGAGATTGTTCCTTTCGATTTTGTTAAACCGGAAGTAATGTAACTATGTCCAAAATAAAAGTACTTGTTACTGGTGCATCAGGCTTGGTTGGATCCCGCTTTATTGAGTTAGCCAAGCACTACGAATTCATCACACCAGAGTTCCCAGACTTTGACCTAACCGATGAAAAAGCAGTCAAAAAAGTAATCGACGAAGCCAATCCTGAATGGATTGTTAATTTTGCTGCTTTCACCGATGTTAATGCTGCCGAAGCCCAGACAGGGGACGAGAGTGGTGCAGCTTGGAAAATAAATGTCGAAGGTGTCAAAAATATTCTCAAAGCTTTTCCATCTGACAAATTTATTCAGATAAGTACTGACATGGTTTTCCCTGGTTCAATCGAAAACCCCGGTCCTTATGCAGAAGCCGACAAAACTCCAGAAGATAGAGCCAATCTCACTTGGTATGGCTGGACCAAAAACCGCGCCGAAAAAGAGGTTTTAGCTCAAGGAGGCACTATTCTACGCATTATTTATCCAGTCAGAGTCAACTACGACCTCAAGCTTGATTACATCCGTGGAGCGCTTAAAAAATTCTCCGATGGCACCATGTATCCATTATTTGATGATCAACAAATCTGTATCGCCTTCATAGATGAAGTAGCCGAGACACTTCAAAAAATAATTGATACCGATGCTTCAGGGATTTTTCACTGTTGTTCCGACACCACCACTCCTTACGAGCTCATTTCCTACACTGTCGATCAGCTAGGAGGAGATGCTTCAACCATAAAGTCTGCTTCAATTAATACCTTTTTAGAAACACAGACAAACAAAAGCCGCTATCCCGTTTGGGGTGGTCTAAAAACAGTCAAAACCGAAGAAAAGTTAGACCTACATTTTTCCACATGGCAGACCATAGTTGAAAAACTTATCGGTCAGGGGTTATCCTTAAAGTGATGAAGCTTTTTTCTAGGCTAACACTTATTTTGTATCTCTTTGTAATTTTTTGTCTAACCACCACGACAGTCTTCGCTGATGCCAAATCAGACTACGAATTTCAGTACAGTCGTTATCGCCAAAATAATATCGAGTACACCATCCTGAAAAAGGACTTTCTTGCCAATCCAACTCTAGATAATCAGCAAAAAGCTGTTCTCGCTGCCAAACAAACAATATACTCTAGAGATCTGGCCAAAGCCAATTTTGCATCATACTTGATATCGCGATGTGAAGAAACAAAGGTCAACTACGAACCCATAAAACCTATTCTCGACTCACTTTCTCAAGCCAAGGCGTTTTTTCTGTCCGAAGCAGAAAAATCTCAAACAGTGGTTACTCCATCTCAGTTGGCCACCTTTACTCAAAACTATCTTACCGCCACAGTTCCACACGATCGAAGTTTTCGTACCGGTGTTGTTGCTTGCAAGATATCAGAGCTAGTTCGTTTTCAGGTTGGGTCCAAAAATGCCTTAGACATTATTATCCCCAAGCTAGCCACTCCATTTTCTACACCTCTTCAGACAAGAATTGATGACCTTCAAGCCCAAGGGAACAAAATCAATGAAGAAATAAACAACTTCACCAATAAAATTTTCTCCGAAGAAGATGTACTAAATATAGATTACGAAAACTACTTTACCGACAAATCAGAAACCATCAAAAAAATTCAATCACTCCAACTAAAATGGCTTGATAGTTTAATCGATATAGATCTCAACTATGCCCATTCCTAAACTCGAAATCACCAACCCCGAAGCACTAGAGCTAATTGCGAAGATTAAGTCTGGCGAGATAATAGCTCCCCTAAAAGCTTGGGTAATAAAACACAAATGGTATCTTATATCAGGGGCTGGTGTATTTATTTTGATGATTGCCTTGTTAATTGGAAAAGCTCTTTCGGAAAAATCTTCTTCCCCTGTATTCACCCCTCCAGATATCGAAAGTGTCTATCCCACCACATCCACAACCATAAAATCAGACTTTCAAGGTCTAAAAGAAGAAATCCAAAACTTAAACACCGATCTACCAGATCCATTTATCCCCAGTTTCGATAATGCCATAGACCTTGAACCACAAAGATATGACTAAAAATTACTAATGTGATAATATAAAAATCATGGCCAAACAAACTGCAAAAAAAATCTATTAAAAAAAATAATATCAAAATGCCAAAAACTACCACCAAAGCCAAAAAGGCTGTCAAAGTTATCAAAAAAATGAGAGTAGCGCCAGTCGCAAAGATTGTATCCAATAAGAAAATTGACCCCATTTTTATCGTCAAAGTTCTCCTTGTTATTGCTATCGGTGTTGTCGTTTTTCTTCTTGTCCAGAAAAATAGAGGCTTTTTTGTCGCTGGTACAGTCAACAAGTCACTCATTTCCCGTACAGAGCTAAACAACAAAATGGCCGAGAAATATGCAGAACAAACTCTTGAAGAAATTGTTTCAGAAAGATTACTAGCAGAAAACTTGAAGAAAAACAAAATTGTTGTTACAGATCAAGAAATTCAAGATGAGTTATCAAAGATTAAAACTCAGTATGGAGGAGAAGATCAGTTCAAAGCAGCTCTAGCTCAGTTTGGCATGACTGAAGAGAAAGCACTTCAATCAATCGAACAAAGTATTGGACTCAAAAAACTAATAGAATCCACCGGAAAAATTGAGATAACAGACGAAGCAGTCAAACAATACTTCACCGAAAACAAAGAATCCTTCGCTGACAAAAAACTAGAAGACGTAACTGCAGAAATTAAAGACTCTTTATACCAGCAAGAGATCTACACCAGATCTCAAAAATGGTACTCACAAATAAGACAAGAAGCCAAGGTTAGTAGTTACCTCTAAAACTATCACTGCCCTGTGAAAAAGAAAAAGGTTGTCGAAAAACAAAAACAAAAACAGTCACTTAAATTAGTTCTGGAGTTTGCCAAAAAATGGCAGACTCCTTTATTTACTGTTTTGGCAGTACTGGCTTTATCACTTATTGCACTTATTATCAGTATCCAAGAGAAAAAAGTCCCCACCCAAGAAGAATCTTCTGCAGTTGAGCTCGTCCTTCCAGCAGATGAAATATCACTTCCTCTTCCAGACTACAGAAGTGCAAGCTCAATTGAATTAGTTCTCAAAAACAGAAAAACCAGACTTGATTTTACCGACACGGCTCTAACTCTAAAGCAAGTCTCCCAAATACTTTGGGCGGCTCAAGGAGTAAATGTCGACTGGGGCGACAGAACCGCTCCATCAGCCAAATCCACTTATCCTCTTACAGTATTTCTTATTGCCAACAATGTTACTGGTCTTGAAGCAGGAGAGTATCAATATCTTCCCGGGGATAGGACTATGCTTCACCAGCTAAAGCCTATTAAAAAAGTAGAGATGGGAGAAGCCCTCTTTGATTTATTGAATCAAAGCTCGTTCAAAGACATTCCTGCTATTTTAGTAATTACTGGAGACATGACCAAAATGGCAGAAGCTTATGGTGGGATAAATCACGATAAGGAAGTCTACATGGAAGCTGGATACACCGCCCAAAATGTGGCTCTTGAAGTCGAAAGTCTCAAACTGGGAACCAACGTAAGTACCAATTTTGACGAGTTAAAAATACGAGAACTAATCACTGTCTCGACAGGTGATACTATAATTGCTCTAATGCCAATTGGTTATCCAAAATAATATGGAAACAACTGAATACAAACAAGAAAGCATGCTCAGCTCAGATGGGACCAAGCCAGACGGCAGTATTGTCTCGAGAAATTTATACGAAGAACTAGATCTGGCACTCAAAACTCCAGAACAAAAAACCAGAGCCCTTGATATTATTCAGTCTGGAGCAGCAAAAACAGTCTCCGAGGCAACAAAAATTATGTGGGACGAAGATGCCACTAATCCAGTAAACGACGCTTGGGCCAATAAAAACAAATAATTACTTTCCTTTTCTCCACATTCCTGTCATTGCGAACGTACTCGTGTGGCAATCTCACTCCAGTAAATTACTTTCCCTTTCTCCACATTCCCGTCATTGCGAACGTACTCGTGTGGCAATCTCACACCAGTAAATTACTTTCCTTTTCTCCAATCGGCAATTTTTTTATGGTCTCCCGAAAGTAGTATCTCTGGCACCTTCCAGCCCTTGTATTCAGCCGGTCTGGTGTACTGAGGATACTCAGTCTCAAACTCTTTCGAATAAGATTCTTCTTCAAGAGATTTAGGATTCCCCAAAGCTCCAGGGAGGAGTCTTACGATGGAGTCCACCATCACCATTACAGGTAGTTCTCCACCCGAAAGCACAAAAGGTCCAATAGAGTAAACTTCGTCTACCAAGTTGTCATTAACACGATGATCAATCCCTTCAAAATGTGGGGCAATAAGGATCAAATGTTCTTCAGTTTTTAGTGTCTCAGCCGCTTTCTGATTATACATTTTGCCCTTTGTATCAAGTAATATTACTTTTGATTTTGGAGTTCGGAGATCAGCCAAAGCGCGGTCAACTACGTCGACTCTCATCACCATTCCAGCTCCACCGCCAAAAGGTCTATCGTCTACACTTTTGTAATTGTCATCGCTCCAGTTGCGAAGATTATGTATTTTTATCTCCACCACGCCAGTTCCTGTAGCTCTACCAATAATAGATGTCGAAAAGACTTTCTCAAACATCTCCGGAAATATAGTCAAAATATCTATTTTCATACCCATATTTTACCTTAATCAGATATTTAAGGTATGGATATATAAGAGCTTGCTCCGCCTCCTATCAATAATATTCATTATTGATATGTCGTTGTGCGCTTCCTCTTATATCGTGCGCCCATAATTGGCTTTGCCATTATGGTCTTGATATAATCAATCCATGCCAAGACTAGTAAAAAAAGATGCCCACGGTCCTCAAATAGTTGGAGACAAAGCAATCTGTATGTGCGGATTGAGTAAAAATCAGCCCTTCTGCGATGGCTCTCACCTAAAAACCATTGGCGAGGATAAAAATAAGCTTTACTGGTACGGTGAAGACTACAAAAGGGAAGAAATAATCGCCAAGCCAGATGCGGATCACGAGTGTTGTGGAAAATGTGATGACGGTTGTTGTAAAGAAGAAAAATCAAAGTAACTTATGCAAAAACTTCCTATCGCTGTCGTCGTCATCCCAACATACAATGAAGCCGGAACAATTGGCGAGATGATCGACACCCTTTGTGGTGATATTTTCCCCAAAATCAAGGATTACGAGTGCAAACTATTGGTAGTAGACGACACCTCTCCAGACGGTACATACAAAATCGTTCAAGACAAGCAAAAAAAATTCAATAATCTAGAGCTTTATCTAAATCCAACCAAGGCAGGTATCGGTGGCGCCTATGTCAAAGGATTCCGTTTTGCCATGAAAGAGCTCAAGGCTGACGTTCTCATCGAGTTCGATGGAGATTTCCAGCACCCACCCAAGGACATTCCAGTGCTCCTCAAAGAGATTGCCGCAGGATACGACTACGTCTTAGGCTCTCGCAAAATAAAGGGAGGCAGCAATCCCAAGGGCTGGGGTTTCAAACGCGTCTTTTTCAGTGAAGTTGGTGGAATGGTTGCTCGATTTGTCCTTTTCTTCCCCTCAAAAATGTTTTTCAAAATTACCGATCCAACAGGTGGCCTCAAGGCTTCAAGAGTCAAAGGATTTGTGGACACCATGGACATGGATCATCTTTACTCCAAGAATTTTGGCTACAAGCTTGAGTTTTTGTACAAAATGGTTAAGTTGGGGGCACAAGTCAAAGAAATTCCTCTTCAATTTGGTTTAAGAACCAAAGGTGAGTCCAAGATAGAGCCAAAAACAGCCAAAGATATATTCAGATCAGTATTCCTTCTTAGATGGAATGATCCAACCACACAAAAATTTATAAAGTTCGGTTGCATTGGCCTTTTTGGTTTTTTAATCAACAAAGTCGGTCTCGATGTTTTCGCCAAAGCTTTACAAAATTTAATCAAAACTGTCGGAGTTCGTAACTTCACGGCCAACGCCCTCGCTGCCGAAGTATCCATAATCAGCAACTTCACCTTAAATAATTTGTGGACATTCAAAAACGAAAAACACACCTGGGGCAAAGTACTGCTTCAAAAATTTGCCACTTTCAATCTAAGCTCTGTCATTTCCGGAATTGTTATTCCTAGTATTGTCATTGGTACCGGCACTCAGATTTTTGGCGACCAATACCGCACTCTATTCTTGATCATCGCCGTGTTCTTCTTTACTGTTCCTCTCAACTGGTTCATCTACAATCTGGTTATCTGGAAAAAGAAAAAGTAAAGAAAATATTTGGAGCCAGTAGCTTTATGGTGAATTTAAATAATATATTTATTATTTAAAATCAAGAAAAAAACCATCACTTTCGTTTTTCTTCTTATAAGTAAATATTAGAGAGTCGTCTTTGTATACATTTACGCTCTTTCCATCAATTTCAATCTTGTTACCTTTTTTTATCGCTTTTGATAATGTCGAATTTATTAAACCATATGGTTGTAAAACTTTTTGATAGTACAGAACTCCTTTACTCATATGTCCTTCAAAGATAACAAATTCAAAAAGATCAAAATATATGACTGGTCTTGAAAGGGTAGACTGAATAGTCTTTTGAACTTCCGGAGCATATTTTTTAAGCAGTTTTTCAATTTCTTTGCCATATTTTGTACTTTCTTTACAGTCATAGCTACATGGGATGTGGGAAAGATACTGGAAATTTTCAATTTTTATCGATAGATTTTGGTTTAATGACAAAAATTTTGAAAAATTATCTTTTTTACTGTCATTTATTCTGGTCGAAAAATTCAGTAAATTATTGCAGTAATAACTAAGTTTTTTGGAAGATTTTAATGAATCATATGTAATTTTTGAAGCATTGTATCTATTTTCGTCATTATCTTCATCAATATATTTCAAGAAATTTTCAATACAACACTGAGGATATCCAAGCAGTATTCCAATTAATTTGTAACAGTCTTTCGATTGCATTTTAGTATCAAGTAAGGAAGTTGTAATTGTTGCGAGAAGCTTACTTTTTGATATTGCAACTAAAGCTAATTTTGGGTTATAACAGCTTTTTGTGTAACTGAAATACAATTCCGGAAAATTCGTTTTGATTAAACTTAGTGTTTCTGGATCAAGACCAATAAGAATGACGGGTTTTTTGTCCGAAAGTAGTCCAAAAAATTCTTGCAATACAGTTCGAGTTTGCGGAATTATATTTACCGCTTTTGTAAATTGGTTATCCATTGCTTTACCCCTCGATATTTTTGATTTTTAATGGTCATTAGATTCAAATATAACTGGGTATTTTTTACAAATACGGTGCCCAGTCAGCGATGGGAGACATATTATTCAAAAGAAAGTTCCAGCTATACAAAAGTATTGGAATCACAAGTATAGCGGCAATCAACTTGAACTCTTTTTTCTGAATTAAGCTGTCCCACCCAGCTAATATAAAAGGGGCAATTGGTAAGATATATCGGCTAATATCCCTATGAGCAACAGACAAGGTGGATAGGAAAAATATTCCAGCAAAATACGTTTCTATCTTCATTTTTTTACTCCACATCTTGGCCACACCAACTCCAAAAATTAGCCATGTCATGATTACATCCTCAAGCCAGAAGTTACCCACCCAAACTTGCCCCTTTGGAGCAAAAATGGAAAATGGTGGCCAGAATAAATGAAAATTATCACCGCTATTAAAATAAGCCCAGAAATCTCCAGTTCTTACTCCATAAAACCAAAACAAGCCAACCACGGCCAGCCCTTGAATCAATAGAGGTAGGTACTTAAACTGAATTCTCTTTAGTTTCCAAGACTCCACTAAAGCATATATTCCATATGCTCCAAGTAGCAACACTGCTGGGCTTTTCGTTAGCTGAGCAAATATTCCAAACAATCCTGCCATCCAGAAATTGTTTTTTCGAAAGTAAAAAATACTGGCAATGATAAAAAGAATAAACCATGGTTCAGGCGAACCCACAGCTCGTAAAGCCACCCATCGAGCTGGCAAAATAAGAAATACCAAACAAAGCCAAAAAGGATTCTTACTTAGCCCAAACTCTTTTAAGTATCGGTAAAGCATAAGAAAACACAAAACACTTCCCAAAAGAGTAGTAAGGAGCATTGCCGTTGGGCCTTTCAGAAATAGATCAAAAACACCAATAATGGCAGGATAAAGAGGAAAGTGAGCAGGGTAGTACTCCGCGGGAATCAAGCTAGCAAACTGCGTCTTAATTGCTTCAATGTTGTACCAAGTTTTTTCCACAATCAAGTAATTTGGTCCGTCATAGTTTTGCCATAATACTTTTGATCCCTCCGAAAAATCCATATCCCATCCTAGGAGTTGCATCTTCAATACAAATGGCATCCAAACTGCCAAAGAAAAAAGGATAACAGCAAGCACTAAATATAGGCGTTTCATCTACCCTTTAGTATATACTTGTGAGTATGACGAGACAAATAGAAAAATTGTCCGTGTTCTTGCCTGCATACAATGAAGAGGCAAATCTAGAGCGGACAGTCAAAAATGTAATAGAAAATCTCAAGAAAAATGTGGCCGAATGGGAGATAGTCATCGTAGATGACGGCTCCAAAGACAAAACAGGAAGTATCGCCGACAGTTTATCCAAAAAAAATAAAAACATCTCCGTTATTCACCACAACCCCAACAGAGGTTATGGTGCTGCCTTCAAAAGTGGCCTCTATGGTTGCAAATACCCATGGATTTCCTTCATCGACTCTGATGGCCAGTTCAATTTCAAAGAGATCACTCGCTTCATCGATACCCAAGAAAAAACCAAAGCCGACATGGTTATTGGTTACTACCTAAAACGCAAAGTTCCATTTACTCGTATTCTAAACTCCAAAACATGGCAGCTAATAGTCTTCATGCTTTTTGGTCTTAATGTGCGTGATATCGACTGCGGTTTCAAGTTAATTTCCAAAAAAGTCGTCGACAGTATCCCCAAACTCGAGAGTGAGAGAGGAGCTTTTATTAGCTCAGAATTTTTGATCAAAGCCAAAAAAGCAGGTTTCAAAATTGTCGAGATAGGTGTCCAGCACTATCCTCGAAAATTCGGTGAGGCTACTGGCGCCAAGTTAAACGTCATTGTTCAGAGTTTTATCGACTTGTTTAGGCTCTGGCGAAAAATTAAATGATCAGATGGGTCAGGGAGAGCAAGTTTGAATTAATTTTTTTACTGGTTATCTTGTCAGGAGCATTTTTTCTTCGCATTTTTCATATTGATCAAGTAATGACTTTCTTAGGTGACCAAGGAAGAGACGCCAGAGTTGTTCGAGAGTTTATTACAAAAGGGGATACTTTATTAATTGGCCCCTCTTCTAGTATTGGGAATATTTCTCTAGGCCCGCTTTACTACTACATGATGGCGCCAGCTCTACTTCTTTCCAATTTCAATCCAGTTGGCCCAGTAATTATGATTATTATTCTCAATGTTCTTACCATTTTTTTAACTTGGTTTATAACCAGAAGGTGGTTCGGCAAGATTGCCGCGGGTATTACCGCCATTATTTACTCAATCTCTCCTGTAGCCATAGACTACAGTCAGTGCTCATGGAACCCAAATCCTCTCCCTCTATTTTCCCTTCTTTGCATCTGGGGAATATATCAGGTGTGGCAACACAAAAAATATTTCTGGCTTCCCATAGTCGGTGCTAGTGCCGCTTTTGCTCTACAAATGCACCACACAGCCATTCTTTTATTGCCTCCGATTTGCATATTTTGGTTTATATCTTATGAAAATTTAAAAAAACGAAGTCTTTCTACAAATAAATTCGTCAAAAATACTATTTTTGGAATTATTATTGTTCTTTTACTGATGTCTCCATTATTAATATTTGAAATTAAGAATAACTGGCTTAATTTTCAGTCCTTTTTGTCATTATTTTCAGCTGACTCCGCAGCCTTCAGTCTGACTCATTTTTTACCACAGCTCTACTCAGTTTTTTCTCTAGCATCATCACTTCTTGTCGGAAATATTGCCAACGGAGTAATAATCACGACAATTATTTGTTTAGCAGCATTCACATATCTTTTCAAAAATCGTCATCAAAACTCCGCCAAGATTATCTCAATCTGGTTGTGTATTACAATTTTTGGCTTAAGTTTATTAAATTATCCAGTCCTCATTCACTATCTAGGAACAATTTTCCCTGCAGTATTTATCCTCTTTGGTGCAGTCTTTGCCCAAACAATCAAGAAAAATTGGCAAATTAAGTGGATATCGATTATTGTTCTTCTGTTTGTGATTATAAATAATCTTCGTCTTAGTCCCGCCTTTGCTACTCCAAATCGTCACCTCCAAAAAACAGAACAAATCGCCAATTTGATTGCCAAAGAATCAAAAGGGGTTCCCTTCAATCTTGAAGTAATTTCCATTCAAAATTATGATGAGTCTTATCTATACTATTTAGAAAACGTTGTTCAGTCTCTTCCATCGAGAGAAATACTTACAGATCAGCTATTCGTCATCTGCGAGGATGAAGTAAACTGTTACATAGATAGTACCTCGCAAGACCATATTATATATTTTGGTGCCTACGAGATTGAGAACCAATGGAATGTTGATAATATTAATGTCTATCGTTTAATACACACAAAATGATCAACTGGATCAAAAACAACAAACTTGAGTTTGCTTTTCTATTTGTCGTTCTAGCCTTAGCGCTTTTCTTGCGCCTTTTCAAAATTGATGGCTTTATGACTTTTCTAGGAGACGAGGGTCGCGATGTTCGCATTGTACGAGACATCATAAGAGACGGCAATCTAGTTTTTATCGGGCCCCAGACAAGTGTTGGGAATATGTATCTTGGTCCTCTTTACTACTACATGATGGTTCCGGCTCTATTCCTCAGCAATTTCGATCCAGTTGGCCCTGCCGTCATGGTTGCGCTTCTTAGTGTTTTTACCATTCTTTTCACTTGGTTTGTGGCTAGAAGATGGTTTGGGAAAGAGGCCGCTTTTGTTGCCAGCTTATTATTTGCAGTTTCATCTGTCGCCATAATCTATGGTCGTACATCATGGAACCCAAATCCTATGCCATTTTTTGCCCTACTTTGCATCTGGGGAATATATCAGGTGTGGCAACACAAAAAATATTTCTGGCTTCCCATAGTTGGTGCTAGTGCTGCTTTTGCTCTTCAGATGCATTATTTAGGTCTTCTACTTTTGCCCACCATTGGGCTCTTCTGGCTATTCTCGCTAATTAATCTAATACGAGGAAAACACTCCACCAAATCTTTCGTCAAAAACACAGTTCTCGCCATATTAATTTTCCTAATTCTAATGTCTCCCTTGGTTCTCTTTGATATCAAACACTCGGGAATGAATTTTTCAGCTCTTAAGGCCATGCTTTCAGCCAAATCAGGAGTTTTTAATCTTGCTGACTCATTGACGAAACCTTTTACTCTTTTCTCTTTCACCCAAAGCACTCTTCTCACTGGAAACGAAAAACCAAAGATCGTAATTACAATTATCCTTTGTCTAGCTTCAGCATCGTTTGTCCTTATAAAACGCAAAAAGTCATCAATTCAAATAATCACTTCATGGATACTATTTACCATTATTGGACTTAGTCTTTACAATCAGCCTATTTATATTCACTATCTTGGTCTTGTGTACCCTGCAGTTTTCTTATTGTCCGGAGCTCTTTTCTCATCAATTGCCAAGATGAATCCAGTATTCAGATGGATATTCATCACTCTTCTTGCGATCATTATTGCCAACGCTCTTCGTACAAGTCCGTCCTTTAAAAACCCTAATAATCAGTTAAAAAGAACAGAGCAGGCGGCAGATCTTATTATCCAAGAATCCAAAGATCATGAATTCAATTTCGGGCTAATCTCCAAAAACAACTACGACGAATCATATCGCTATTTCTTAGAAAACAAAAAAGCCAAGCTAGTAAGAGGGGAAGACAAGATAGTCGACCAGCTCTTTGTTATCTGCGAAGACGGAGAAAAATGCCAACCAGAAGGCAATCCAGACTGGCAGATTGCTGTTTTTGGACCATCACATGTTGTCTCTACATGGCAAATTGATTATTTAAAAATATACAAACTAGAACACACAAGATGAGTATCACCAACGGAAAATTAATCTGGATAGACTTAGAAATGACAGGGCTGAGTCCTGAAAAAGATCAAATTGTCGAAATTGCCACGATTGTGACAGATGGGGAGCTTAATGTACTTGCCGAAGGTCCAGATCTTGTTATCCATCAGCCTGCCTCAGTTCTAAATAATATGATAGCTTGGAATCAAGAGCATTTTGCAGAGTCGGGTCTTCTTAATGAAATTCACGACTCCAAAATTTCAGTTGCCGAGGCAGAAGAGCAAACCCTGCAGTTTCTCAAAAATATTAGTCCCTCAAACACAGCTCTATTGGCCGGAAACTCTGTTCATATCGATCGAGAATTCTTAAGGCTTCACATGCCTCGCTTCTATGCCTTTGTTCATTACCGCATTATCGATGTGACCACCATCAAGGAGCTTGCTCTTCGTTGGTATCCGACTCTTCCTGCCTTTCACAAAGAAGAAACCCATCGAGCTCATGACGATATCCTCGAGTCGATAGATGAGTTAAAATATTACAGGGCTCAGGTATTCAAATAAACTATGTCTGCAATAAAACTATC
>Ga0172371_10009733_pt1 | contig 13150 bp, 14 predicted proteins | sample Lak12m_FD_114543 | JGI IMG/M metagenome (GOLD analysis project Ga0172371, IMG submission 114543) | Freshwater microbial communities from Kabuno Bay, South-Kivu, Congo - kab_022012_12m | ecosystem: Environmental > Aquatic > Freshwater > Lake | place: Democratic Republic of the Congo: South-Kivu... | reverse complement strand
GTTCACGAAGCGTTCCCGTCTTGCCGTCCATGGCAACCCTCCGTCTTGTGCCAGTTTCCACATCACCCGTAACCGGCCCCACTTTACCCGAAAAACGCCGGCGCAGGAACGGGAATGCACCCGTCAATACTCACCCTATTGACGGGCGGCCGTCCTGCCCGGTAGGATGATCCCGGGAAGCGATTGCAAAGCCATGGCATATCTCAAGCTCGTGGGCGGCGCCGACTCGGGTCAGACGTGGGAGCTCACGGGGCCTCGTTGCGTCCTGGGGAGGCATCCGGATTGCGATATTAGCATCGATCACCTCGACGCCAGCCGACACCACGCGCAGCTCGTGCTGGTCGGCGGGGACTTTTTTCTGGAGGACCTCCACAGCCGCAACGGCACCTGGTTGAACGGCCAGCGGGTTGCAGGCAGGCAGAAACTCAGCGAGGGCGACTCCATCCGCATCAGCGAGTCGGTGTTCGAGTTCTCTCGGGCATCGTCCGGCCGTGCCCCCAAGGCAACGACTTCCGTCCTCATCGAGTACCCGGAAGGGCCGTCGGAGGTGCGTGCGGTTGTCCCGGGCGACGCGTCGTCGAGCCGCCGTCCCGGGCGCCCGGCCTCCCTCCTGGAGGCCGAAATCAACGCGACATGGGAGATAACGCGGAGCTTGCGCGGGATCCTGGCCATGGACGAGGCCTTCCCGCAGATCCTCGACACGCTTTTCAAGATCTTTCCTGCGGCCGAGCGGGGGTTTATCGTCTTCCGCGGGGAGGACGGCGCAGTGGTGCCGCGGTGGCTCAAGGTCCGCGACGCCGGCGGTGGCCGGGAGGTGCAGATCAGTACGACGATCGTCAACCGCGTGATGGACTCCCAGCAGGCGGTCCTTTCGGCCGACGCCGCCGGCGACTTCCGCTTCAGGGGCAGCCAAAGCCTGAGCGAAGTCGCGATCCGCTCGGTGATGTGCGCGCCGTTGATCGACGCCGACGGGCGCTCCTTTGGCGCGCTGGAGATCGACACGGTCACGGACCGCGGCCGTTTCAACGAGGAGTCGCTCCATGTGTTGGTGGCCGTGGCCGCCCAGGCGTCGATGGCCTTCGACCACGCCCGCCTGTACGAGACGGCCCTGAGGCAGCGGGACACGGTGCGCGACCTGGAACTGGCCGACCAGATCCAGCGGAGCTTCCTGCCCGTGAGTCCCCCGCAGGTCGCCGGCTATCGGTTCTTCGACTATTACCGGCCCGCCAGTTACGTGGGGGGCGATTTCTACAATTACCTCTCGCTGCCCGATGGCCGCCTGGCGGTGGTCGTGGCCGATGTGGTCGTCCATGGCCTGGCCGCGGCGATGCTCACCTCGAAGTTCGCTACCGAAGTGCGGTACCAGTTGCTGACCGCCGGCAGGCCGGGCGAAGCGGTCTCCCGGTTGAACCGTGCGCTCTCGGAGACGATCGGCGAAAGCCACTTCATCACGCTCGTGCTGGTCATGCTGCACCCCGAGAGCGGCAACATGACCCTGGTGAATGCGGGCCATCCGGCGCCCATCCTCTTTCAGCCCGGCGGCCGGAACGCCGATATCGGAACGGAGGAGTCGGGGTTCCCCTTGGGCGTCGTCAACGATACGGTCTACGAGGAGTGTTCGGTCCAGGTGCCGCCGGGCGGGGTGGTGATGGTCTACACCGACGGGATCAAGGACGCGATGAACGCCGAGAAGCAAGTCTACGGACTTTCCCGCCTCCGCCGGCTGGTCGAGGCGGCTTCCGGCGATCCCCTGCCCATCGGCCAGCGTATCGTCGATGACGTGCGGCAGTTCATCGGTAGCCACCCGCCAGCCGACGACATGTGCCTGGTGTGCTTCCAGAGGGAGTGAGCCGTCCCGGCCAGGCTCGGTGCCGAGACTCGCTCTTCAGCTCGATCGGCGGCCAGGATGAGAACGACCGCGGTCCGGACGATCGCTGACACGGCTGAGGACCGGGCAGACGGCCCGTCAAGGCAACGATTCTGGACGACCACCCGGAGGTCCTCGATGGGGTCCACGAGGACCTGAAGAAGCTTTCCCAGAAGGGGAACAAGGGGCGGGAGGGGGACTTCGCCGACAAGGTGCTGGCCCTGTGGCAAGCCTTCCGGGCGGGCATCGAAGGGACGATCTCGGGCTTGAAACGGGCGTTTCGGCTGGCGCGGTGCTTTTATCGCGGATTTGAGCATTTCCAAGGAGCGATCGGGCTGGCCGTGTTCAGCCACAACCTGATCGTGCTGGCCCAAGAAGGCATGACCTGACCTAATGGACGCGAGAGAACCGACGCGAGACAAGAGGCCGCTGTGGGAAACCCCGCGTCGAATGCCGGTGCCGAACGTTTCCGACCTGACAATCCGCCAGCAAAACCGCACCAAGGTGCTCCATAACTCCGCTGCCACGCAAATCAGATCCCTTCGCCCCGACGAGCAACACGCAAGACACCCGTTACTGCCCCGACCCTTGCGACCCCCGTTCATACCACCTGTCATCAAGTCACGGAGTAAGGGCCGTCGCAGCCGCGAGATTGGGCTGTCCAGCACAGAACTACCGCAATGCGTGCAGTTGACGATCACTTCGCCAGCCGTTCACCAGGATCAAGGCTCGTGGCTCGATCTTCAGCAGCCGCGTCAACTGCGACGGCGTGCAGCCCAGCACTTCCGCTGCCCGTTTGGGGTCCCAATTTCCTTCCCAGCGCTTTACAACGCGGCCTTTCCAGAAAAGCCAACAAGAAAGCCTTGCGTAACTCTCTGTCACGCAAGGCTTTCTTGAGTGGGCGTTACTGGGCTCGAACCAGTGACCTCCAGCTTGTCGAGCAACGGGCTGCCGTCCGCACACGGGACAGACAAAGGACTTACGGCAACGCTTCCGCCGGTTTGCACCAGGGTTTGCACCAGCGAGGCCGAAAACGCAAACGCCGCGGCTCTCGACGCCGCTTTACTCGGGACGCCGCGGCAAGCCGCCGAAGCGCCCGACGCCGACCAGGGCGGCAGAGGCGAAGGGACCGCCGACAAGCCGGCCGACCCGCTGGCGAACCTTGCCGCCACGATCGGCAATCTGTCGCCGGCCGAGCGGGCGCGGCTGGCCGCCATGCTGACCGACAACGGTTCAACGGGCACGATCCGAGGGTAGTCAAGGGAGGGAACTGGCAAATGGCGGCAGCAAGGTTCGGCCCTGACGGGGTGACGGACAAGGAGCGGGGGTAGTGCTGGAGTGCCTTTCGGGGAGCACCGTGATCGCTGCGATCCGCATTGGAGCAGGTGAAGGCGGCCCGCTCGAAAGACTAAGGAACGTATAGGCTAGGGTTAGGCTAGGGGTTCAGGCCGGTGTCGAAGCAGAAAGTCGGCTTTGATGGGCTGACCGATAAAGAACGGATCGCCGTGACGGAATGGTTCGCCGGGAGCAGCATGATCGCCGCGGTTCGCAAGGCTTACAACTACACCTCCGCGAAGGCCGCGGAACGGGAAGCCTACCGCATGTTTCACCGGCCGAGGGTCCAGAAGGCGATGCGGGAGATGTTCAAGCAACTGGACAAAAAGGCCCGCCTGAGCCGCAAGGCTTTGCTGAAGAGTCTCGGGGACTCGGTGGGGAGAGACCTCCACGACCTCGCCGCCGTATGCCCAGGCATTCTCAAGGTTCCCAAGGAGGCCCATGCCTACATCACCGGACTCGACATCCAGCAGTACCACGACGACCCCCAGGACCCCAGTAGGGTGACGAGAGAAGAGATCAAAGTGAGGATCGCCCCGGTGACACCTGATCGCGACCAGGCGTTCAAGATCAAGGGGATGTATGCTCCTACTAAGAACCTGAACGCGAACGTCAACACGACGCCTTCCGAATGGGAGCAATTCTTGGACCACGTAACCAAAGTGCTTACGGAAGAAGAGCGGCAGGACCCCATCGAAAGACAGATCGAAGAGGAGGGCGGGTAAGCCTAACCACGTCAATGGACCTCGGTTTCGGCACCCTGGTGATTGATGCTGCCGGGGCCAGCGGTGTGGTCCCCGAGCCCTCCGGCGTCGTCGTCTGGACCAGCTCGGCCGGGGGCCTATTGAGGCAGGCTCTCGGCCGGTCTATACCACAGTTCACTTTCGACCAGACCTGGTATCGAGCCGTAAGCCGCTCCCGAGGACGTCCCCTTGTTGTTTAGCCCGCTCCTCGTCCCAATGCGCGCGCCAGGCCCTTTCTATCTCTTTCTGCTTTGCCTTCTTGGCAGTCGCAACCGCCTTTGCCTTGGCGGCCTTCTCAGCGTCGGCGCGCTTTTTCACCTCGTCACGAATCCACGCCTGGTCTTCATCGCTGAGGTCCTTCGGGGCCAGTGAAACGCTTTTCCCGTCCGGCTTTTGGAATTGCGCTTGGTTGTCCTTCAGGCCGATGAACTTGGCGATGAACAAGGGCTCGTCGTCCTTGTTGTTCCAGGTTCGGAGCTGCTTCAACTCGCGCACCTTCGCAAGGGCTTGGTCCGCCTTCGCGCGATCGAACTTGAGGCCATGCTTCGGCACCTTCTTCCCGTCAGACTCGACGTAATCCCTTTCAAGGGAGTTGAGCCCCTGCATGGATTTTTTGATTTCGGCCGCCACTTCGGGCGGATGGGCGGTCTGCGCGTAGACCGCCGAAGCGGCCAACACCAGCACACTCGCTGCAAGCAGGATCGTCTTCATGGCTTTTCTCCTTTTAGGTTTGGCACCACGTATTCAGCCGAAGCGTTCGTCCACGTGCGCCACTTGGCGCCTTTGGCTCCTGATTGTCCTTTCCTGCGTCCGCGCGCTATCCTTGCGTTACTCCTGGACCCAAATAAGTGACCCCGCTAACCATCGGGAACCGCCCACTTCGTTGCCGTTGAAGTCCACGAGTCTGATGCGGGCCTTGTCGGGGTCGCCGGGGGACGCAATCGACGCCCACGCCCCCCAGATGCCTTGAGCTAACTGCAAACGGGTCTGGTACAACAGCCCGTGCCATACGTTAGCCACGGTAATCGTAGCCTCGTTCCCCTCCACGGATACCCGGCTAACTAGGTCAATACCCGCCGCCTTCTGAACCGCTTTCATCCGCTCCACGAACTGGTTGAGGTTCTGCTTCGCCTTGGCTTCCCGTGCCGCCTCGGCCTCTGCCTTCTGGCGTGCGGCGGCCTCTTCAGCCAGCATCGCCTCTTCCAGGCGCTTGCGTTCGGCCAGTTCAGCTTGGCGACGGTTTCGTTCCTTAGACGCATACCCCGTGAGCGCGGCCTTCACCGCTTGCGCGAGCGCCGCGTCGGTGGTCGCCATACCGTCGGGCAACTTCCCTTCCTTCGACAACAACTCGATTTGTGCGTCGCTCATGGACTTTACGGACGCCTGGGCTTTGCTACCATCCGTCACGAGCTCCACAAGGCCGAGCATCCGCTCCGCCTCCGCCTTCTTCCCGCTGGACGAATGAGCCAGGTAGGCTTTGAGGCGTTTCGCCGCCACGGGATACTCCCGTTGGCCGATCGCTCGCATCGCGTCACGAAAGAACAGCTCGGGCTGAGTGTAGCTCATCTCGGCGAGCAGCTTTTCCGCCCCTCCGTTGTTGGTGGCGCCCTTGACCGCGATCGCTTCGTCGATAATCTGTAGCACCTTGTCGAATTGGTCGGCCCTAAACGATTCCATGGCATCCTCCATCAGCTTCGCCACCTTTTGGTTCGCTAGCTCCTGGCGCCTGACGGGGATTTTGGAGAGGAGCTCCTTCGCCTTACCCGTGTCTGTCGCGTTTTGGACCCGCAACGCCGCGGCCAGTCTCTCCTCCGCGGCCTCCAGCCTATCGGAGGAGAAATCCATTTCAGCCTCTCGTACATGCTCTGAGACCTCCCAGTTGGCTTTTCTGATTGCCGCCTCCTGCTGGGCACGCCGAATCTTCTCTTGTAGCGCGGCGGCGGCCCGGATCTCGGTTGCCTTGGTAACGAGCGCGACTTGCTGCAACTCCTTCTCAGCTTCGTCCAGGTCGCCTTTTGCGAAGTGTCCCTGGGCTATATCGACGATCGACGCGACTTGTTGGTTCGCGTGTCGGATTTCCCTCTGCTCGCGGTGCTTCGCCATCGAACTGGAAATGTTCAGACCGGTGAGGGGAACTCCCAGCAGAACCAGGACGAGCCCGGCCCCCGCGATTCCCCCGCCGACCATGCGGCTTCGCTCGACGATCCTTCCGCCAACCAAGAGCAACGCCACGCCGAAGAGCACAGTGAGACAGGGCACGGAGCACCAAAGCCATGATGTCAGCCACAGTAGTGCGAGGACAACGAAAACGCACATCGCCGATACGGCAATCGCCGCGGCCTGGAGGAACCGATAGATCAAGTCGTTGCCCTCTCCGGCGGCGGTTCTCAGCAGGTGGTTGATCTTACCCGGGGTCATGCGAAAAAGCGCCCAACCCCGTCTTGCGACGCCAAGGGTCCAAGGCCCGGCTTGGGTCCCGATCTGGGCTATCACCTTTCCGATCACGCTGGCGGCGAGTGGCTGCGCCGTGTCCGGCACGCCAGGTCGGACCGGCGAAGCGACGAAAGGAGAAGAGCCTGCCGCCACCTGGACGCGCACTCCGCAGCCGGGGCAATTCACGAGCCTTCCGGCGGTCCAATCCGCGCAGGACAACACGTTTCCACAGCCCGGGCATTTGAACTGGATCATGCCGCACCCCCTTGGTTCCACCTTCCAAAGCCGCTCACGGTTTAACGGGGAAAACGCGAACGCGATTCCAACAAAAAAGGAGCGCCGGAAACCAAGCGCCGCCTTCGACGCCTCGACCAAGAGGCACGGAAAAACAGCACTCAGCCCGACGCCCCTTTGCGGGGCGCGGGTCCAAGCACTGCCTTTTCCGTTCAAGAGCCGATTGGCTCAGGTTGGTCGTTTGTCGAAGGGCAGTAGCCTGACGCTCGCGCGTCGTATCAAGTTGTCGAATTGCGGTAGCTAGTTCGTTCCCGTCTTTCTTTGCGTCTGAGGTTCCCGACCGGCCCCACCGTTGGAAACGGCGACCGGCGCACGTGATCCTAGCACCACCAGAATCGCGCGTCCACTACCCCACCCCCCGGTTTTCTGGTGCCGTTTTCTTCCCGGGAGAAGGCCGCCTGGGGCGACGATCCGCACGGACCCGGTTTTCAGGCCGGCACGTCGCCTACGGCGTTGCTGGCTGCGTCAGCGGGGCTGGCGTGGGTTTCTACCCTCTCGCCACCGGAGCCGCCCAAAACGCTGCCTGAAGGCCGATACCCTAATAGAGGGGTACACGGGCGGCCGGTTGCCGGCCCTTGTCAACAAACGACCGTCTGTTGACAGAATCGCGGCTGTACCCTAGTTGACATATATGTCGATGAGGGTATAATGCGTGCAGTCGGCAGGGGCAAGCGAAGGGAGGGCCAAGCGATGAAGGTTATCGGATACATCCGCGTGAGCACCGAGGAACAGGCGACGGACGGGGTAAGCCTCGAAACCCAGCGGGAAAAGTTGGAAGGGTACGCCAAGCTGTACGACCTGGACCTTACGGGGATCGTCGAAGACGCCGGCCAGTCCGGCAAGAGCCTCAACCGCCCGGGGCTGCAAACGGCTCTGGGGACGATCCGCAGCGGGGAGGCCGATGGGCTGCTGATTGCCAAGCTGGACCGGCTTTCCCGTTCCGTGGTAGACTGGAATGTCCTGATCGACGGCTACTTCGGGGAGAAGGCCGGCAAGCAGTTGTTCTCGGTGGCCGACTCCATCGACACCCGGACCGCGGCCGGTCGGCTCGTGCTCAACGTGCTGATGAGCGTCGCGCAGTGGGAGCGGGAGACGATCGGCGAGCGGACCCGAGATGCCCTACAGCACAAAATCCGCAAGGGCGAGCGGTGCGGTCGGGTGCGGTTCGGATACGACCTGGGGCCGGACGGCAAGAGTCTTGTCCCCAACCGTTCGGAGCAAGAGGCCATCTGCATCATGCGTCAGCTTCGGGCGGCGGGCCAGACGCTTCGGAGGATTTGCGAAGAGCTGGCCCGGCGCGGAATTCGAGCGAAGGAGGGCGGGGCGTGGAAACCCCAGACCGTGGCGAACCTGCTGAAGCGGGCCGGCTGAAGCGGCTCTATGATCGGCTGGCTTCGATCCTGAGACGGCGGGGGCCGGAGCGGACCGAAGCCTTCTTTGAGCACGTGGAAGACCTGAAGCGGAAGGAAAAGCCCGATGAGCCTCAGCGACCAACTCCGCCAGGCGATTGAAGCATACGGCTCGGTGTACGCGGTCGCCCGCGACTCGGGGGTCAGCCAAAGCGCGCTACAGCGTTTCGTGACCGAAGAGCGCGACCTGTACCTCAAGACGGCCGAACGGCTCATCGAGTTTTTCGGTATGCGGGTCAGCCAGCCGGCCAAACCGCAGGCAGGAGGCCGGGCGACGAAGGCGGCGAAGCTCCGCAAGTCGGGAACCGAGCGCAGGCATAGCCGGCGGTAAGATCGGCCGGGATTCTTGACAGTGCCGAGGCTGGACCTGGGGCCGGCTGCTGGTTGTCGATCAGGCGGGGCGGCACGGCCCCGAGTTGCCGACAGCGAGGGCGGCACGTCGGCAACCTGATCGCTGGTCGAGAAAGAGTCCGCAATAACGGCCTAGCAAGAGGATCGGGCGAGGGTAAAATGAAAGCGGCCGGTTGAGAGACCGGCCGCTTTCAGCGTTTCGTGCCGAAGGGCGGCACCTAGCGACTCAGATACCGCCATTGTACACCCTTCGGTTGCTTTTGCAAGAGGAGGGCGCGATGGCCGAACAACGTACATGTTTGGAGTGCGGGCGGTTGTCGGATGGCGGCAAAGACTTCGACCTTTCATCTCGGGATATAATCAAGGCGTACCAGCCGCGAGAAGGACCTTCTACCTGGAGCCCAGTGAACCTGATCTGCTATGGCAGCAATGAGAGATTCCCGTGTTCGGATTCAGTGGGCGATTACCATGGGCCACTCACGAGGTTGCGGTCATGCCCGCACGGTTTTTGTGAGTATCGCAGGGGCATCAGCCCAAAGGACCATTACCAAATGATGCTTTCTGAAGAATCGCTTAGACGTGACCGCGAGTGGCGGGAAGAGCGACGGAAGGAGGATCTGAAGTGGCAGGCGGAGCAGGCCAAAGCCGAACGTGACTGGAGAGCCGATCAGGCCAAGACGCAGCAAGGATGGCACGATGAGAACATTGGCCGATCCAAAATACACATGAGAACGATTCTGCTTGCAGCGGCGATTGGGGCTGTGCTTGGAGGCGGACTCAATATTCTAGACAGGCATCTTACTCCACAGGCCCCGCCAGTCGTGAACATCGAGCAACGGCCGCCAAACCCTCCGAACGTGATCGTTCATCCCCCAGCTATCACCATCAACCCGACCATCGCACTTCCCGGTCAACTTACGAAACCTCCCGCGCAAACCCACTGACCCGTCAGCGGTACGGTCTCCAGGATTTTCCTCCGCGCGCCCGGTTTCGGAGGGCAAATTAGCGCACTACCGCCTGCCGAAGCCGCCCTTCAGTTGTCCAACGACGGCGGATAGAATAATCGAAGCGGGGGATAGGACCGTACATCCGAACCCCGGACGCCTTGCCGGCCTGCCCCGCGATTTTCTTTCAAGGCTGCCGAAAACAAGGCATCGGCAATCATGCCCGAATCTTCTCCTGCGCGGCCTGAAGACCTTCCCCGGTTGTTGCCCCAAGCGCGCGATTTCCGTGAGCTGTACGCGCTCACTGTCAACGTGGGCGAGTATCTGGGGGCCGCGCGTGACGAATGGTGGCGCAAATATCGAGCTAGGACGGCTCGTTGTAGGGTAACGAAATCTGGACGCCTCCTCGATGGGCAGTACTTTGTCGTCGATCCCAAAAAGAAGGCGGATGAGTACCGCCAGGAAGCGGCGCGGCAGTACCGGGACCAGTTGCGAAGCCAGTTGCTTCGCCTCTGGCAACCAGGGCTTTTGAGCCCGCCGGAACGAATGGCGGACCCGGAAGCCGACATACACAACGAGTTGATTCCTTGGATTATGAAAGTGCTCAGCGCTGGCCCTGCGATCCGGCCGGCCGCCAAGCCGGAGCAGAGCGAAGGGGACGGCGGGGCCGGCTCGGCACCAGTGCGGCCCGCCGTTGCTTCGGCGGCTGACAGAAAAGCAGTTCTGGAGAAATTGGAGCCGGCTGCTCGGAGAGCCTACCTGGCTCTTCAGTATGCCGAGACAAAGAACGAGCGAGGGTTGGAAGATCGAGAGGCCCACGAATGGTTGAAAGAGCACGGCATCGACTCAGAGAAGGGCGACCTTGGCGAACTGGCGGATTACGAAGTACCGGACTCTCTTGAGACCTTTCGGCGGTATGTGGGCACAGCGCGCAACGCTCTTGACGAGCGCAAGTACACCCGGCGTGGCGGGCGCAAACACGGGGGAAGCATCGTCAAGGCGGACCAAATCGAGTACCGGGAAGGCGACGAAACATGACCTGTCGGGAATGGAGCCGACGCCATCATCGGAGCAAGAGTTACGGAAGGTGGCGGTACACTTCGCCGCGGCTGCCGATCCGCACTACAAGCACCACCAACCCGGCATCTTGAATCTGGTAGATGACTCGATAGTCGCCAACACGGATTCGGTACAGGGAAAGCCGGCCTTCCAAGACTCTTGCGCCCCGCGGCCGGGGGTTGTCGGCTAATCGGTCGATCTTCCGGGCGATGCGCCGACGAATCGGCTGGGGAATTCTGGCCAACGCATCCGCCGCCGAAGGCTTAACCTCGATTCGGTAGGCCACCGCTCACCTATCGGGTTTTGAGGCCCAACTGTTTCTTGACCTCTGCCCAAGGAATGCTTCCCTTTTCCTTCAGGGCCTTCTTGGCGGCGTTCAGGTCGAAACGGTCTTCCATCGCCTCAAGCATGGCCGCGTCTTCGACCGGCACCAGAACCGCCACCGGCTTGCCATGCCGACGAATGCTGATCCGCTGGCCCGTGTAGGCGACCGTGTTCATCGCATCCGAAATGCCTTGCCGGAGTTGACTGGCTTCCAGGGTTTTCATGGCGGGTCCCGAGGTTTGTACAACTTGTCTAATTTGTACAATTATCGGTCTGGTTGCCGGCAGGGTCAAGGGGAATGGGACCGAATCGGACCAAATTGGATTCTCCCGAAAATCTCACTTGTCGCGCCTTCGGACGTAAGTTAGCTCCTATCATGCACTTCCGTTCTTCGGTCGTGCAGCCGTGGAAGGTCCGATTTGGTCCGATTTGTGGTCTTTGTTGGGCGCGGTTGGGCTGGCGTAGGGTACGCCCCCCCGCCGCGAGCAAAGCCGCCGCCAAACCGCCAGGCACCCCGCTCCCTGCAGCACTCCCTGTCAGCCGACGTGGCACTTTATCTGAGCACCGGCGGCGCACTTTATCCGAGCAGCGTCGAGAAAGGCCCAGCCCCGGCAAGAAGAAGCCGGACAAGCCGCCGATCCAGGCGAACGTCAAGTTCACGGGTCGCCACGTCTACGCCAAAACCAGCGACCCCAAGACCTGGGCTTCATTCGACACGATCCTGAGATACTGGCAGGACCACTTGCGGGGAAAAGGACCGCCATCGGGCCTTTGCTTCGCCCTGAACGGCGACGGCATTATCGGCATCGACCTCGACGGGTGCCGCGAGCCGAAAACGAAAGCCATCGAGCCTTGGGCGCTCGGGATCATCAAGCGGTTTTGCAGCTACACGGAGATTTCCCCATCGGGGACCGGCATTCGGATTTTCCTTCGTGGAAGGCTGCCGGCCGGCGGACGGCGCAAAGGCCAAATCGAAGTCTACGGCTCCGGCAAGTTCCTGTCGGTCACTGGCCACCGTCTGACGGCGCACGGTGCCAGCGCCAGAATTGAAGACCGATCGGCTGAGTTGCTGGCCTGGCATCGTGAAGTGTTCGGCGACGGCGCCGCCACCTCCACGTCCACAAAGGAAAAGGCAAGCGACGGTCTGGTGGTCCACGATCCGCCGGCGCTGGATCAAGGCCGGCTCAACCGCCTGTTCTTGGGCAAGCCGAAGGCGAAGGCGGTTTTCGACGGCCAGGGCGGCTATGCCTCGCAATCGGAATCGGACCTGGCACTCGCCAACTACGCGACCGCCGCCGGGTGGACGGCACAGCAAACGTGCGACCTGCTCGTTGCCGCCCGACACAACGCCGGCGAGCCGATCAAGCCGGCGGACTACTTCGCACGGACCATCGGTAAGGCCCGGGAAGGGTGTAGGGCCGCGGTGGACAAGGGCAAACGCCCTTCATCGCTATCGGCTTGTCTTGCGAAGCTGACCAGCGGCACCGATGCCGTCAACATCGGTTCCCCCGACTCTGACTCCACGTTCCACGGTGAAGTTATCGAGGGGGCGACGATGGCCGACGTGGCGAAGCTCGTTGACGGCGTTCGCTACTTGGTCCGCGGTTGGATTCCGTTCGCGATGGTGACGGGAATTGTTGGAGAGCCGGGGAAGGGCAAGAGCGCGTTTGCCCTCTGGGTGGCCCGGACGATTGTGATGGCGCTTCGGTGGTTCACCGGGGCGAAAGGACCGGCGAAGCCCAGTTACGTGATTTGGGTTTCCACGGAATCCGACATGGCGATCACGCTCCAACGGATACGCGATTGGGGCATCCCCGTGGATCGGATCATCCTGCCTTTCAAGGATGACCCGCTCGCGTCGGTCAACCTGAAGTTGCACGCCTCTTCGAGGTGGAGCCCGATCTAGTCGAGAAGTGGTGCCACGAGTTCGCGGCGAACCTGAGCCAAGAGGCAACACAACCTCGGGGACGGGAGCCGACCTTCACCGAGGCGGACTTGCGGGTCCTGGCCGTCGTGTCCTACTACTGGGAGGACGACCCGGACTACGAGCACATCCACGCCTGCGTGAACTCCGGCGAGCCGGACGACGAGGATTTCGTCGAGTTCGTCCAGCTGCACACCTCGATCTTCCAGGACCCATCCGACGACCTGACCGAGGACTCCTACGGAGCCCTGATCATGGGCATGGGAGTCTATGACATGGTGCGGGCGGCACGGGCTTACAAGACCGTCCTGGACGAGCTCTTCCGGTCGGTGCGCTCTCGACACGAGCCCTACGAGCTGGCGTACCCAGTCTTCTACACCTGCCGCCACGTCCTTGAACTCTATCTGAAAGTCCTGTTGGGCAACACCTACAAGAGGACCCATCGTCTCGAAGACCTTGCAGAAGCC